>Ga0256840_1003016_pt1 | contig 14061 bp, 9 predicted proteins | sample 355202metaG_FD_185969 | JGI IMG/M metagenome (GOLD analysis project Ga0256840, IMG submission 185969) | Hydrothermal vent microbial communities from Mid Atlantic Ridge, Atlantic Ocean - 355-202 | ecosystem: Environmental > Aquatic > Marine > Hydrothermal vents | place: Atlantic Ocean: Mid...
GTGCGCCTCTCACACCACTCCCGAAAGCTTTCGGGATACTGGTCGCGGCACAGGCTGTACTTGGCGGTTAAAAATCGCTCTTTACACCAATTTAAACAATGCTATACTTTATAGAATAAGCAGCTTTCCTAGGGAATCAATCACCAGATTTCGAAAATAATGCTCCATTCTATATTTCTAGAAGGATTTTGTTCAGTCCTTCCTTGCTTGTGAGTCCTCCATATATTCTATGGCTCGTTTCCTACAAGTACTATGACTTCTGCCGACTGCTTCCTTATCCCGGATTATTCACCGTTTTAACAAAAACCATTTGTAACTTCCTTATTATCAGATAATTACCCTGTAATTCGTTGAAAATCAAATAACCCAAATTTGGGATGCTTGCAATTATCTTGGCGCATCTGCTTCGCCTGCTGGCTGGCAGACAGGTTGCAAAATCCTCTAAATATACTGATATATCTTTGGTTTTTGACGCTCCTCATATGCACCAAGCTAATCACATGAATAATATGGGGTAATCAAAAAACCAATATTCTAAAGAAAGCAATTACCAGATGACTGCTTTCTTTTTTTAATTTCCCTATCCATTTCTTATCTTTACACCAAATATTATTTTATAAAAAGATAAAACCATGGCTATAAATTCTAAATTAGATAAAATAGATCGTAATATTCTAAAGATTCTACAAAAAACGGCTAAAATCACCAACGCTAAACTTTCAGAGGAAATTGGGCTTTCGCCGGCACCAACGTTAGAAAGGGTTAAGAAACTAGATAAATCTGGCATTATCAAAAGCTACCATGCCGTGCTGGACAACGCCAAAATTGGGTTGGGCGTGAGCACGTTTGTCCACGTGACTTTGAAGGGACATAATAAAGAGAATATAGAGATTTTTTTGGAAAGGATAAATAAAATTGAGGAGGTAATAGAGTGCCATCACATCACAGGCACCGGCGATTTTCTACTAAAAGTGGTAGCCGTGGATATTGCTGCTTATCAGCAATTAATGCTAGAAAAGGTAAGCGACATTAAGGTAATCGATAGCTTGCAGTCTATGATTATCCTTTCCACCTTTAAGGATAGCAGGGTGTTGCCTATTCCTGAGTGATAATCAGGGATGCCATCACTCTGTTGCAAAGAAAGCAGACCTTGTTAATAATGCTTATTTGAGAGAAAAGTGATGGCATCCCTTCAAACCATATACCATGGCACAAAAACATCATGCTTATTTTGAAGAAGGAAACTTCTATCATATATATAATAGAGCGAATTCTAATAAGGAAAAGTTATTCATTCAAGATAAAAACTATCAGTATTTTCTAAGTCAATTTGATGGTTACTTAGGAGGCTATTTAGAGGTCTGGGCGTATTGTTTAATACCAAATCATTTTCATTTCTTAGTTAGGGTTAAAGGACTCGGTGGGGATGTAAACAAAAAACTCACTGAGCAGTTTAGAAAATTCTTTATTTCATATACGCAGGCAATTAATAAACAAGAGCTCAGAAGGGGAAGTCTGTTTCAAAAAAGCTTTAAGCGGATACTTGTTGATTCAGATGAATATATAAGTGCTTTGATACATTATATTCATTTCAATCCTATTTATCATAAACTTGTTGACAATATAGATCAATGGGAGTACTCCTCTTACCAATCATTACTAAGTGATAGACCAACTAAACTTTATAGAAACGAAGTGATTGAATGGTTTGGTGGAAAAAAGGAATTAGAGAGATTTCACCTAGAGGATAAAGAGTATCAGAGAATAAGTGGGCAAATATTTGAATAATAACAGAGTGATGGCATCCCTGAGAGGGCAAATAAAAAAAGACCTAAGCAATTTGCTTAGGTCTTCTGTGATTTCCCGATATAAGCTTCGCTTAATCGGGACAGGCTTCTCACCTGTACAGTATTGTAATACTTTAAGTGATTCGGCTGGGATTTCCAGATAGGCGCTTCGCTTAATCGGGACAGATTCCTCACCTATACAGTAGCGTAATACTCAAGTGATTCGGCTGGGGTTCGAACCCAGGACCCTCTCCTTAAAAGGGAGATGCTCTACCAGCTGAGCTACCGAATCAGTACGTTAATAAAAGTTAAAACTTTGTAACTTTACAGACGTTTTCCGTAATTACGGAGTGCAAAAATAATCCCTTATAATTAAAATGCAAAAAATAAATCACATATTTCAGTTTCTAATTTTTAGCAGCCTCCTTTTTTTAACACAATTAGCTAACAGTCAGCAAGTTACAAATAATATTATTCTTGCAGATTCTCTTTTCAATCAAAAGAAATATACAGAGTCATTAGAGCTATATGAGGAGTTGTTATCAGTTCAGAAACAATACACGCCGCAGATGCTTTTAAAAATGGCTTTTATAACAGAAGGGCTTAAGGATTATAGCAGAGCGTTATACTATCTGAACTTATATTATGCGAAAACAACGGATAAACGTGCGCTAAAAAAAATGGAAAAATTAGCGGAAGTACATGAATTAAAGGGTTACAACTATACAGACACATCGTTTTTCACAATGCTCTACAAAAAGTATGGGAAGCATCTCACTATCTTTTTGATGGCAGCTTCCATACTCCTTCTTGTTTTTTTGTATAAAAGAAAAAAAGAAAGACCTATTGGTCTCGGCGTGTTTTTGACTGTTTTATTATTATTGTTATTCTATCATGTCAATAATCCAGGTTTTTTCGAAAAAGGAATTATTACAGCACCTAATGCGTATATGATGAAGACCCCTTCGTCAGGAGCCGATTTAATTGAAATAATTGACCCAGGGCACCGGGTTAACATTATTGACCAGAATGACGTGTGGCTAGAAATAGAGTGGGATGGAGAAACAGGTTTTGTAAGAGAGGGAAATATTTCTTTGGTGAAGTAGGACAGCTGAAATTATTGTTACAATTGAATATCAAAGTTATTTTTGTCTTTTAACATGTAAGGGGTAGTATTCACCTCCGTACGCTTGGCATCTTCTCTCCTCGGTCGGTATCCTCACAGGTCGAAATCGGGCAGGTTTTCTCCAAGAGATATAAATGAAAGAGGACATTTAGAAGTGGTCTGTGAGGACACAGACCACGGAGAAGTGAAGTAGGACAGCTGAAATTATTATTACATTGAATGTCAAAGTTATTTTTGTTTTTTTAACGTGTAAGGGGTAGTATTCACCTCCGTAAACGCTTGGTATCTTCTCTCCTCGGTCTGTATCCACACAGGTCGAAATCGTATCTTATGAATTACTAAACGGTCTGTGGAGATACAGCCCATGGAAATGGAAAAAAAATATTTCTTTGGTGAAGCAATCAAGGTTTCTTAAAAGGAGAATTTTCCTCCTTTGCCATGACATTAAAAACCATTTTGTCCATCAAGCCTGGGAAAAACTTATTCATCCATACTGTAAAAATGCCTTGTGTAGTCATGATTAAAATTTTCTTTCTTTTTACGGTTGCTTTATAAATCCTCCTAGCACATTCCTCAGCACTCATCATTTTCCCTTCGTCGCGTGGCGAATCACCTTGCAGAGAACCATCCTTAGTCAGAGATGATTTTCGAATGTTAGAGGTGGTGAATCCAGGACATGCTGTCAGCACATGTACTCCTTTATAAAGCAGTTCCGTCCTTAGCACCTCTAAAAATCCATTCAGCGCAAACTTGGAAGAAGAATATCCCGTTCGCCCGGGTAATCCACGATAGCCAGCGATGGAAGAGATGCCAATTACCGAGCCTTTATTTTCAATAATGGAAGACAGACAGGATTTAGTGGCATATAACACGCCGTTGAAATTAATATCCATGACTTTTTTTACAACTTCCAAATCTACTTCTTCGAAAGGGGCTCTCATGGTGATGCCTGCGTTATTTATCAGAATATCAATCTTACCAAACTGACGGATAGCCTCAGCAGCCATCGCCTCATTGTCTTCTGCTTTGCTCACATCAGATTGGAAGCCAATAATATCGATTCCTTTCCCCTTCAATTCGTTTACAGTACTGTTCAGCGCTTCTTGTTTCCGTCCTGTAATCAAAATTTTAGACCCTTTTGAGCCAAACTCACTGGCAAGTGCTTTGCCGATTCCTGATGATCCTCCTGTGATGATTACTACTTTGTCTTTCATCTATGTCAAAATTTATAAGGGCTAAAAGTATGTAATTTTTTCAAAATTCGTGAAAGAATTAGACAACCTATCTCACCGCATTTTCATTATCTATGACGGATCGAGTTATTAACCTGCATAAATCAAATAGGGTCAGGCATGAAAATTGTGTAATAAAAAGATAATCACTGAACTAAATGAAACCAATACGACCTATTATTACGTTTTCAATATTACTTTTCCTATTAGGTACATATCAGCATGTCAATGCCGCTAAAATTCTCGGCAAAGTAACAGATGAGACGGGTAAAGAATTGCCTTTCGTGACACTGTACGCAAAAAGCACTTCGATTGGTACTACTACAAATACAGAAGGATTATATGCGCTTGCGTTAAAAGCGGGAAGGTATAAAATAATATTTCAATACGTTGGTTACAAAAGGGAAACTAGGGACGTTGTTATCGGCAAAGAGGATATTATGCTTAACGTTAAAATGAAACCTGAAGCCATATCGCTTGCTGCTGTGGAAGTGAAAGCGAACGCAAAAGACCCAGCCTATCAAATTATTAGAAATGCTATAAAGATGCGTAAAAAGCATCTTAACGAAGTGAAAAGCTTTAATTGCGATGTGTATATAAAAGGATTTCAACGATTGGACAAGGCGCCAAAAAAAATTCTTGGCGCCACTGTTGATGTTGATACTGGTGTTGTTTATTTGTCTGAGTCAGTTTCAAAACTTAGTTTTCAACCGCCAAATGAGATAAAGGAAAAAATGATTTCGTCAAAGGTCAGCGGAAATAATAATGGGTTTAGCTATAACCAATCATCTGATATGCAATTTAATTTTTACGAGAATTTGATTCAAGTAATTAATATAAATGAACGCGGACTAATCTCCCCCATCGCAAATAATGCCATGTTACACTATGATTATCATCTGGAAGGAATTTTACAAGAAGGAGACAGGATGATTAACAAAATAAAAGTCATACCAAAGCGTAAAAACGACCCTGTATTTAGCGGGAATATTTACATCGTTGAAGACAGTTGGAGAATTTACAGTGTGAATTTGATGCTTACCAAAACGAATCAAATTGAATTTATAGATAGTTTGGGCATTAGTCAAGTACATGTGCCAATCAATGGGGACAAATGGATGTTGCTATCACAAAAATTTAATTTCAAATTCGGAGTATTTGGCTTTAAAGGAAGCGGTAATTTTACAGAAGTCAGGTCTAATTATGTGATCGACCCAACCTTTGATAAGCACTTTTTCACAAATGAAATTATGTCGTATGAGGATGGAGCCAATAAAAGGGATAGTATTTATTGGGATACGATCAGACCTGTTCCGCTAACCACAATAGAAAAAAATGACTATATAGTGAAAGACAGTTTACGAATTATTAAAGATACCAGACCTTATAAAGATTCTGTTGATAGGATTGGAAATAAAGTATCATTGGGTAATATTTTGCTCACAGGCTATACATACGCTAAGTCATATGAAAAAAAATATTTTACCATCAACCCACTGTTTAGCATGTTCCAGTTTAATACTGTTGAAGGGTTTGTCCCAAACCTAAAACTAACGTACAACAAGCGATTTAAAAACAGAAAATCCTATAGTATTACGCCAGAGATTAGGTATGGGTTTGCCGATAAAACGCTTAGGTATAAGCTAACTGCTTTGCATTATTATAATCCCAAAAAACTGTCATCTGTTGGCTTTTCATTTCAAAAATCAATCGCTCAACTTAACAAAAAAACCCCCATTATGCCCGCCATCAATACACAAAGCACCTTATTCTATAAGAAAAACCACATGAAGGTATTTGATAAACGTGCGATTAGAATATGGTACAGGAGCGAGGTATCAAACGGTCTGACAGTCACAAGTTCTTTGGAATATGCAAAACGTCGCCAGTTGTTTAACCATACGGATTATACGTGGAGTAAAAAAAGTGAATTAAAATATACACCAAATGCCCCAGGAAATAAGCCCCTTCCAGACACCTCTTTCCCGACACACAAAGTGCTTCTTTTAGAGGTAGGATTACGATGGGTTATTGGGCAAAAATATATTTCATACCCTGATAGAAAATATAATATAGCATCAAAATACCCCACAATCCAATTCAATTATACCAAAGCGCTTAAAGGGGTTTTGGGATCTGGTATCAAGTTTGATAAAGTGCAATTGGCGATCAATGATGACCTGTCTTTTGGGCTTTTTGGGTCTAGCAGTTATAGCCTCCAAGTGGGGGCTTTTCTTAACAAGGATAGTATCTCATTTATTGATTATAATCATTTCAATGGAAACCAAACTATATATAGTGAATTTAAGGCCCATGATTTTCAGCTCCTAGACTATTATTTGTATAGTACCAATAATGGGTTTATTCAGGCGCATTATATTCATCATTTTAATGGATTTTTAATAAATAAAATCCCACTCATAAGAAAATCAAAAATTCAGGCAGTTGCCTCGGTAAATTTTTTAAGAACCAAAGAATTAAGTGAATATGTAGAGGTTGGTGTTGGTTTTGAACACATTTTTAAAGTGATGCGGGTAGATTATTTCTTTGGGTTTATGCCTGGAGAAAAAACGAAAAACGGAATCAGGGTTGGCGTTGGTTTTTAGGTGTCCTTTATGCAGACGAAGTCTATGGAATTTTTTTGCTAAGGCTAAAATAAAATAGAAACGACACCATTATACTCAGTATGCGTAAATTTAAGGGAGTAATAATAAATCCCAGTACTCATTCCCTTGCCATGCCAGGTAAATGTTCTTTTATTATCACTAAAAACCTGCTTTCCATACCTATTGTAGATGGTGATTTCCTTAAATTGATTGGCACAATTATCAGGTGGAATATTGAATTTTTCTTCCTTCCAATCAGAAAGTCTAAAGAAATCATTTTTACCATCACTGTTCGGGGTAAAAACGTTTGGTGGAAGAAACTTGTCAAAGTCAGCAAATATATCTTCTATAAGTACCACAACACTAAGGGTATCAAAAGTAGGAGCAATACAGTAATTATCCCTTCCTAAAAATCGAAATGTCACGGGCGCTTTTGTAACCATTTGCTCGGTAAGGTTTTCACAGCTGGGAATCCAAGTCAGAGGGGATTTCACAAGGCCAATACCTGCAATGTCATCGAAAGTAAAATCAAGCCCACTATACCGTGCGCGATCCATTAAAGTAAGAGCTATTGAATCACCATCCGGATCAAGGCCCAAAATATCTAATGTTAATTTACTTCCAACAGCAATTTTAATAGTATCCTGTTTGTTTCTATTTTGCAGTGTAACCTGAGGCGGCACGTTTTTGGGTGGAAGAAGTTTAATAGCCACCGCTAATGTATCGGCATTTGGAAATTTACACTTGTCTTTATCTGTGGCAATAAAATAAAATGTGAACTCATCTTTGGTATCCAAATTAATACTTCGGCAGTCTAAATCCCAATTGAATTTGGAAGAGGTGCTTCCTTTTCCTATAGCTTCGGGGAATGTGATGCCATATGCATCAGCGGAAAAACCATCTACAACCATCTCTAATTTTATAGAATCATTATCGGCATCATTGGCAAAAACATTAAAATTGATGGCATTATTTAATTCAATAGAAAAGAAAGTGTTGGATAGATCAGAGGTGACAACGGGATTAGTATTGTCTGGTAAAATCACATCAAGCGACATCCTAAGGGTGTCTCTCACATTTATCTGACAGGCATCGAAGTCGCCCACTAAAACCATCAGCTCGAAAGCTGTTTGTTGCGTAAAATCATAAATGTCACAGCCTGTTTCCCAAGTAAACGTAGTATTGATTTCTCCATCCACTGCGACGGGTTGACTGAAACTCATCCCAACATCTTCCATCACAAATCCGTCGGGAATAAAACTAAAAAACAACGGATCATCATCTGCGTCAGTGGCTTTAATTGGTAAGGTAAAGGTTTCTCCTTCGGTTACAGATTCAGTGATTAAATCATTTACAGGGGTGACAAATATTGGCGCATGGTTTTCTGGAGGAATGACATTGATGGCAATACGTATGGTATCAGAAAGCGGCAAACTACAGGCATCGTCATAGGCAATCAAATCTATGAGCATGGGTTGATTTGTAGTATAGGGACATAAAGGAAAACACACCTCTGCTTTTAGCGTATCACTTTTATTTAAAAGAAAGCCACTATTTAATGATAAAATTTCTGACACATCAGTATTAAAATTCACAGGTTTTGCTATTATTCTGATATTTTCAGGAACATCGGCATCTTGCACAAAAAGTTCCAGGCATCGTTGATCGTCCTCCGGTCTAAATGTAATGACCTGCCCTTCAGTATAAAGTTGCGGACTACCCTTTATTTTAGCAAAAATACTAGGAGGATCTCCGGGATCAGGGCAATCAATGACAAGCATTTGAAAATCTCTGCGTACCTCTCCGATTTTTTTACCAGTTCTAAACTCTTCTGCCTTGACAGCAAAAACGTATAACCCAGAAGCAGACGGAGTAACGGTAAGAAAACCTGTTTTGGAAATGCGTAACGAAGGATTTCCTGGAATTTGATTGTTGACATCAATCCCAGCCCTCCACGGCACATCAGGATGTGGTGCTGCTGTCGGAAGGGGAACGGGTTCTAAGGTGGAAGTATGCAAAGGGGTTACCATCGAATAAACAATAGAATCCCCATCTGGGTCGCTTCCAGCAAAGTCAATATAGTAGAACTCATCAACACAGGCATAATCACTAAGCGGAGGAAAAAGTACAGGAGAAGAGTTTACAAATGCATCACCATTTGTATCTACAACAGGAGGAAATTCCATATAGAACGTTTGTCCCACAGTATTTGGGGCGGTAAGAATGACATTAGTGATGGTATTATTTCTACAGCATCTTTCCCACACCAAATAATATCCTTCGGGTTCATTAAAAGTATCGGGAGAAAGAAAGACCGTTGCAGTATAAAACATTCTTGTGGTTTGTAATTCACCAATGGCACAGTCAAGATTTGTGTAAGGCACATTTTGTTCCTCTACAAAATTCATAGTAATTTGTCGAACAAAAGCATTGGTTCGTTTGTTAAAAATAGTGGCAAGAACAAATGCATCCTTTGCTCCAGGATTCCCATTTACTTCATCAAAATAAAGCACCGTGTTGAAGGTGTAATTAAAACCATCTTGGTGTACCATCTCAAACTCTCCACCTACAATGTGCGTTGCCTGCACCTTATTTACTAGAATAAATAAGCAAAAAATAAGTAAAGTGGCTTTTAAAAAATTATTCATTTTATAAAATTAAACTATATTTTAACAAATAGGATTATCAAACCTTACTTTTTTTTACCTTTGCGCCCATAAAATGAGAAAAAAGAGAAAAAATACCGTATTTGAAGGGGTAAAAATAGAAAGTATGGCGGCTGAGGGCAAGTGTATTGCTCGTGTGGAAGACAAAGTCATTTTTATTAAAGGTGTTGCACCGGGTGATGTGGCGGACATCCAAGTAACCCGAAAAAAGAAAAGTTTTTTGGAGGGGATACCAATTAAATTCCATGAGTACTCTGATAAAAGAGCGGAACCTTTTTGTGAGCATTTTGGAACTTGTGGCGGCTGCAAATGGCAACACATTAACTATGAAACCCAGCTTTTTTACAAAAGACAACAGGTCATAGATTCTTTAGAGCGAATTGCAAAAGTAGAATTGCCAGATATCCACCCGATCCTTAGTTCAGAAAACACAAGGTACTACAGGAATAAAATGGAATACACCTTTACCAATAGAAAATGGTTGACGCCAGAAGAAACAAAATCAGGAGAGAAAATTAACAGAGATGCTGTTGGCTTTCATATTCCTGGTAGGTTTGATTGGGTAATTGACATTAACGAATGTCACTTGCAAGAGGACATTTCAAATAGAATCCGGCTAAGTGTTAAAGAATTTGCGAAGGAAAATGAACTCTCGTTTTATGACATATTAAAAAACAATGGTCTCCTAAGAATTTTGATTATAAGGATTACTAGCCTTGGTGAAATTATGGTCATTGTTCAGTTTGGGGAAAATGATACACCTAAAATTGATTTATTGTTAAGTCATGTCAAAGAAACGTTTCCTGAAATTACGTCATTGCAATATGTGATTAACACCAAAAAGAATGATACGTTTAATGACTTGGAGGTAAAGACATTTTCAGGAAAAAGTTATATCACTGAAGAGCTAGAGAATTTGAAATTCAGAATTGGACCAAAATCTTTTTTTCAAACCAATTCGCAACAGGCACTAACATTATATGAAGTGGCAAGAGACTTTGCAGGGCTTAGTGGTGATGAAGTCGTGTACGACCTTTATACAGGCACAGGAACGATTGCAAATTTTGTTGCCAATGGAGCAAGAAAGGTTATAGGGCTTGAATATGTAGAAGATGCCATCAAGGATGCAAATATCAATTCGGAAATAAATAGCATCACCAACACCGAATTTTTTGCGGGAGATATTAAAAACCTTTTAGATGATGCGTTTTTATCAGTGCATGGACAACCTGATGTAATTATTACGGATCCGCCAAGAGCAGGAATGCATGCCGATGTAGTAAGAATGCTACTGAAGGCAAAGGCAAAAAAAATTGTTTACATAAGTTGCAACCCCGCCACACAGGCAAGAGATGTGGCGCTATTAGATAGTCAATATAAGGTTACAAAAGTGCAGCCGGTAGATATGTTTCCGCAAACACATCATGTGGAAAATGTTGTATTGTTAGAACTAAAAAATTAAATTATGTCAAAAATTCCAGAAATTGACACCAAATATTTAGGCACGATTACAGGAGACTTTGTAAAAGTTGCAGACACCCTGAAAGAGGCATCGTATCAAGTGCGGAGCAGAAAGTTTTCCGATTTTCCGATTTTCCCAATTTCTAAAATGGAAAACCCAATTGGGCAGTCACTGATTGACAGAAACCAAATGGGGTTAGATTGGTATTACAACATGACCTATTTGGATGAGTTTATCCAACGGTTACTCATCGAAGAAGATAAAGTGGAGGAGTTTAAAAATTCCTACAAAGACCCTGATGAATTTTGCTGTCTTTTTGTAATGGACGGGGCGCTCACTAGCTTTGTTTATATTCCTTATCCCGAGGATTAAATATTTAGCAAATCATAATTATTTACGTCGATACATTCTATTGAAAAAGCAGCATACGTTTGTAAAAATTCCTTATAACGTTTTGTATTGAATTGACTTTTATTCCACTTCACTTCAAAAGCTTTGCCCTGTATATAGCTTTCTTCTATGACAAAGTCAATTTCTTTGCCTGCTGTGGTACGCCAGTATTTGATTTGGTCTGTTTGGTAAACGTATCTAAATTGACCAAACATAAAGTTTTCTAAAAGCTGTCCTTTATCAGCACGAAGGGAGGGGGTCTCAAACCTATTAAGTAACGCATTTCTTAAGCCAATATCATTAAAATATAATTTTGGCATTTTTGTAAGTTCTTTTCTAATGTTTTTGTGGAATGGTTTTATTAGATAAACATGAAAACTTTTTTGTAATACATAAAGATAATTGTCAATGGTTTTGCCATCTATTCTTAGTGTGTTTGACAGCTCATTTTTGTTAACCATATTACCTACTTGGTCAGCTAATATTTGTAATAATGTATAAAACTTCTCCTCTTTTTCAATTCCTGCTTCAAACATGTCTCTTTTCACATAAGAATTTTTTAGCTCTTCAAGCAACCATATTTTTTCCTGCTTGTTTTTCTCCAAAACTACAGCGGGATAGCCACCATAAGTAAGGTATTCATGAAGTTGACCTTGAATTTGTGTGAGCAACAAACTTTTATAATTTTTCTTGTTGTTTATAAACGACAGCTCTTTTATGAGCGCAGGCTTGTTGTTAAAATCTAGGTATTCAAGAAATGACAAGGGGTGTAAATGAAAGATTCTTTTTCTGCCTGCCAGCGAGTCATTAAACTTTCTGTCCATATAAAAAGCACTACTACCCGTGGCAACTATTTTAACGTTTTCTTGGTACTCATCATATAGATACTTCAAAAAACGAGTTGGGTTAGAAAGGTATTGGATCTCGTCAATGAGCAAATAAACTATTAGTCCTTTTGTATTAGTGAGTAATGACTTCTCAGGAGTTTCTGTTGTAAAATCAAAAATGGCATCAGCATCGCTATTGATTGCGTCTAAGATGTTTTTGTTTTCGAGGTTGATAAAAAACACTTTTTGATGCCCGTCTTGCAAGTGTTTGTATAGTTTTTTTAACAATGAGGACTTGCCAACCTGCCGAGAACCGGTAATTATAGTGTGACGTTTGTCATTCAAATGACCGACAAGTGCGCTATATAGTTTACGAGATTTTAACATTTAGAATACCAGTTTTGAAAATAAAGGTACGTATTATGTTTTTCAATTCCAATAATATCGGATATTTTAGGATTGTAATTCCTGTAATATCCGATATTATCGGGTTAGAATTCCTGTATTATCCACACACTATTGTAAGGAATTCAAAAAAATCATCACTTTTTCTTTGAAGCTTTCTTGGTCTTGCCAAAACTCTCTGCTATGAAAAGTTTCAAATCTCCAATTTTTATTGGCTAAAGTAAAGGGTTTATAAACATGCGATTCTTTAATAGAAACACTTTGATGATACAGCCCATCATCAGTTAAAATCAAACCAGCAATTTTGTTTTTAATATTTACCGAAAGGTCAGAAAAAGGAATATCTTCATTGCTCCTAGCGCTCCATTTATTTTCACTAATGAGTGTAGCAATCTTATTTTTTAAAAACCAATCAACATGATGTTGTTCTTCTATAAAAACGGAAGGATTGAATTTTCCATCAGAAACATCTTTGGCATATTGCAGGTATTTTTTTAGGAGCTTTGGCCCCTCATTTTTTGCGGTTTCTACCTTGAGTTCATGCGGTAAAATACTACTAACAATATAAATCTTTTCTTTTGCTCTAGTGACCGCTACATTAAGCCTGTTCTCCCCTCCTGCCATGTTCAGACTGCCAAATTGCATTGTCATTTTACCTTTTTTATCAGGGGCATATGCAGTGGAAAAAATAATGATGTCTCGCTCATCTCCTTGTACATTCTCAATATTTTTGACAAAAAGCGATTCAGGAATTCTTAAGCCTTGAGACAAGGCTGCTTCATCCAGTTTGTCCATGATTAAACTTTGCTGCTTGGCATTAAATGTGACGATGCCAATTTGTTTTTCAGGAGTGTCTGCAATTAATTTTTTTAGGAGTACTATGATTCTATTAGCTTCAATTTCATTGGTGTTCTTTTCCCAAACCCCATCTACCTTTATATATTCAATGGCAGGTTCTTTTTTATTAATGTCATTAAAATCGGGCAACAAACTTAATTTTCCATTATAAAAATGTTGGTTGGAAAAATCAATCAGGGCAAGGGACTTGCTTCTATAATGTCCCTGCAACTGTAATTGCATCAAGTATTGACTTGCTAAATCTAATAACGAATCCACCTCTAGCTCAGGTGTATCATCGTCTTCATCCTCCCATCTAACCTTGTATAAATCATTGGGAGTCAGCTGTTTATCATCTCCGGAAATTACAATTTGCTTGCCTCGGTACATGGCAGGAATTCCCTTTTCAGCGTAACACTGCGATGCCTCATCAAAAATTACCAAATCAAAAATCTCTTCCATCGGGAACAATGCCGATACAGATTCGGGAGAAGCCATCCAACAAGGCACCAGTGTGAAAAGCTCATCCGTAAAGTTTGAAATCAATTTTCGTATAGGCCAAACCCTACGCTTTTTACTTACTTGATGGTAGAGGTCTTTATAAGTGACCATGTTTTTAAGCCTGTTGTATTCGGCATTTTCATAGGTTCTTTCACGTACTTTTAATAAAAGAATCTCTCGACTTACGGCTAGCTTTTCTTTGACACTGCTTTGCAGGGTTGA
>Ga0256840_1003017_pt1 | contig 14060 bp, 11 predicted proteins | sample 355202metaG_FD_185969 | JGI IMG/M metagenome (GOLD analysis project Ga0256840, IMG submission 185969) | Hydrothermal vent microbial communities from Mid Atlantic Ridge, Atlantic Ocean - 355-202 | ecosystem: Environmental > Aquatic > Marine > Hydrothermal vents | place: Atlantic Ocean: Mid...
CCTTTGGTGCACCACCAGTATTTGGCATTTTTGGCGTATCACGTGACGGAATAGAGGGGTCAGAAATGCCGGTAAAGTAATTGATACTCGACACGTCAGGCAACGCAATGGGTCCGGCGCTATCCCAAGAATCGTCACCATAAATAGCTTGGTCTTGATGGGATCCATTAAAGACTCCAATCGTTAACATCGACTGTCGAAAAAAAGCATCATCTTCGACCTGTTCGTGAATATTAGGCGCAATAATACCTCCGCCGCTCGATCCTGCGGTTCCGTCAACTGTCGTGGGAACCAACCCAGTCAACATGTGAGGGTTCGGCCCACATTCGTTCGAAATCTGACGAGATGTCGGACCTGAGAATACGCGTCCGGGACGCGAGATTAATCTTGCGATCGGCGACGATATATTTTTTCTTCCGGGCCATTTATTGACGTGTTCCATCCACAAAGGGGTCGCGATATCTAAGCCCTCCCATTGCCCGACTTGAAAGCTATCGAAAAATACACCTGGCCGATCGATAAGAAACGGGCCCGATGGAACCTTCGCATTTCCTACACCAAAGAAAGCCGATTCAATCGCGCCGTCCTCAGAAACAGGTCCAATCGCTTCTAAAACGACGATGTCCTCGCCGGTAATTGAGTAATTTGATAAATTTGCAAATCCTTGGCCCATAAATAGCGTTCCACCTGGAACCACGTCGTAGTCAAAGGTCCACTTTCGTAACTTGTTCCGAATCGTGGTACTGGAGGCGTTATTTTTTTCGGCCCACTTCCCAAGTCCTAACTGGAACAAACGCATCGCTAAAAAGGGTTCTTCCTCGATGATATTGGACCGATAATCTGAGTTATAATCCAAGCCTGGGATTGCGATATCGTCAGCCACGTAATCGCCATCGAAATGACCATTCCCCTTACCTGTGCCAAAGAGTATCTCGATCCCAGCGGACTTATTATCAACGACATGAAGAGCTGTGGTTAAACGTGTGGATGAGGTTAGCATCCCGCTACCAAAACTATATTTTATTTTTAAAGGATCTGTTTGTAATTTAGGACAAGTCGGCTGTTTGACAATACCCGTCCCACGACTGGCAAATCCAACCGTGACATTTTCATGTTGATCGATGAGGTCGGGAATGTCCTGTTCAATATAGGCGAAATGTCCCCGAGGTTGATCTACGTTAAATTCATCAAAGACTAAATTTTTATACAATGTTGATAGGTCTTGCCTATCGACGCATGCGACAGATAAAATACTACACAAAAGTATTGATGATTTGATGATTTTTTCATCATTAGCTCCCTCCTACTTGGGATGTTTTTATGGATCTCTCATATAATGAAAATAAAATAATGCGTCAAACCCTACTCTTCATCATCCTTATTCAGACCTCTTGTCAGACCCCGAGAGCCGTAGAAAAAGCGGGTCCAAAAACAAGCGCTTATTTGAATCTCAAAACAAAATTTCGAGTGCGCAGCCATCTTTTCGTAGGGAAATATCTTTGGCTTTTCTCGGATAAAGAAATCCTCGTTTATAACGGAAAAACAACACAACATATTCTCTTTAAAGATCTTCCCATTCCCCCGTGTAATCTCAAACCATTGAAACATAATCCACAACTTGCTGTGAAATACTTTTACGACAACCCGAATTGTAGGGCTTTTCCAGATTGGTTTTTTAGCAATTATGGCCGTGAATTAGGACGGTTCATACAACGAACACGTGTCGAAAACGAAAAGCTCATCATCACGCTAAACCGAAATGTTATCTATACCTTTAACGCAGATGGAACATTAGAAGGATTTAAAAAGGGCGACTTCCTTAAATCAAGCCCCTATTCTAAAATGGGGTGGAGTGAAAAAGACGGTAAGCTCTTTTACAAAAATAAAGCGATTGCTAACCAACCTTGGCGCTTTCATTTTTCAGGAGACTGGCTCCTTATTTTCAAGAAGGAAACACATCATTTTATTCTATACGACGTGGGAACGGGTACAAAGAAGGCCGTTTTTCATAAAACAACCCGTGAAGAATATAAAAGCTCCTACGACCGCGGTTTTGTGTTTGATGAAGGCGAAGGTGGATTTTATCTCTACAGGAATCGGAGACCCTTTCGATGGTTTGGAAAAAGAATCCTTCTCTTAAATTCTGATAAAGGTAAATTTTGCTACGTTTATAAGGGAGAAAAGAAATGTATCGACGATCCCGAGAATGAACTCAAAAGAGTCACGGAAAATGATTACTATCGGACCTATGTCGGAAAATGGATCGATACCTACATAGAAGTAAAAAAATAGAACCTTGCACTCTTTGGATCTTTTTTGTACTTCCCGAAAATAGCTCGATATTTCTTTCCGAGGAGTAAACAGACGCATCCAAACTCAACCTGAGATTGATGCGGAATTACTCGATATTATTGCGTACCTACCGTGGTCTTATAACAGTGGGTTCGGGATGTTTTGATACCTCAGAAAAATAGAATGTCGTTCAATCGATGGATTTTGCGCTCGTTCCTCTGGGATACTTTACTTTCCTATCTTACGTTGTTTTTTTGAGGCGAGGTCTTGATCAAAAGATGCGGCCGAGTCGAGCATCATGTTTATCAGGGCTTCGTTTTTTGTCACCTTTGCGTAGTGAAGCGCTGTCCAACCGTATTCGTCTTGTAAATTTACAGCAGGATTTTCGCACGCGGTTCGAAGAAGATCTAGACTTTGGGTCCTCGCCGAAAATAGAAAGAGGTTGAATCCTTTATCGCCTACGGGCCGCTTTATCCAAGTCAGCGCTGGCTTCGCTTGGGGATGTGGAATCCGAGAAAATAAAGAAATTGCGTGCTGGGAATGTATCAATCCCACTGACCTTCCGCTTGAGGGTATCCCTAAAGGAAAGTTTAAACAGGTTAGCGCTTCCTTTCAAAATTTTTGTGCTATCGATATCAGAGGAAAGTTATCGTGTTGGGGAGAAAACTCATACGGTGAGCCCGACTGAGGGCAAACTAATCCTATCACGTCCGACGAGAACAGTGACTGATATGATTGAGCTCGAAATGTTCGGGCTGACCTCCACAAAGATCGTTCCAACAAAGTAAAAATCTCGAAAAGCTATGGCTCCGAAGTTAAAGAAACGATAAGACTAAAAGTCGGAGCATAGGACATGAATAGAAGAGAATACCTAAAGTGCATGGCAAGCTTAATCGCCTTGTCATCGGCAGCCATACCTGGACTCGCTATCGCAATGGGTCCCGAAGATAAATTTACAATTGCTCAGCTAAAATATAAAGGCGCCTTCAACACGCGTCCCACGGCGCTGCGGCGATTGACCTTAGAAGTCGAAAAACGGACGAGCATTTCCACGGGGCCTAAGATCCCCCGCTTGTCGGCAACCCAAAAATCTCTCTACCAATATCCGCTCCTTTTTTGGTCGGGCGATCAGGCCTTTGATTCCCTTCCTCAAAAAGCGACCCAAGCGCTCCGAGATTTCCTGCTCTCTGGTGGCATGTTAGTTGTCGATGCAAGCGATGGGGTTGTGGATGGGCCCTTTGTGCAGAGCATCCGACGCGAATTAACAGCGGTCTTCCCGAACCGCAAATTAAGCTCCATTCCCTCCGATCATGTACTCTATAAATCCTTTTTCTTGGTCGACAAACCGGTCGGACGGCTGGCGATTAGCAAAGAACTAGAAGGGATTTTTGACGAGGACCGCCTTGTTTTGATTCTCTCTCAAAACGATATGCTGGGAGCATGGGCAAAAGACAACTTCGGAAGCTGGACCTTTAACTGCGAACCTAAGGGCGATAAACAAAGAGAAATGTCCTACCGCTTGGGAATCAATATCGTGATGTATGCGCTTTGTACAAACTACAAATCCGATCAAGTCCATGTGCCTTTCATTTTAAAACGTCGAAAGTGGAAGGTGGACTGATGAGCACCTATAACTCCGGCGATTTACTTTGGCTTGGAGATTGGGGATCACTTTGGATCCTTTTCCTCCTTATTTTAGGCGCTTTCGTCTTCGCTATTTCATATTACGATTTACGCATTCTTTCGAAAAGAAAATGTTGGACACTCGTCGGATTACGTATCTGGGTTTACCTTCTAGCCGTTCTTTTTCTTCTCGAACCGGCCATTGATTTAAAGAATACGAGCAAGGTAAAAAACCAAGTTGCGGTCCTTATCGATTCGAGTATTTCGATGGATCTTCCTTCTGAAGCCGGTTCCAAAACAAGTCGCCTAAGTCTGGCAAAGTCAGGCCTAAAGGCGTTAAACATTCCACCCAATAAAACCGATGATGAACACGTCTATTCTTTTTTCCATTTTGATAAGGAAAGCGAACTCCTTCCCAATACTGACGCTCTCCAAGCCATAGGACCAAAGACCGATTTGGCAGGTGTTCTTGAGGATATTAAGAAGGGGTTTTCTCAAAAAGATTTGGGTGGCATTATTATCCTCTCCGATGGAATCATGAACGGCGATATGGGAAGTCGGACCCGGCGAGGGGAAACCTTGGATGCGGCGACGAAAAGTACCCTTGAGCGCTTCCAGGCGCCTATCAATACGATGGTTAGCGGCGATCCCGCCTCGCTCCGAGATCTTGCGATCGTTAACCTTGCCCGCGATGATTTCGCCTTCGTCCATAATAAGGTGTCCATTGAAGTCTCGATTCAGGCCGTGGGGATTAAAGACAGAGACCTTAAGTTAATGCTTTCCAGAGACGGTAAAGAAGTTCAAACACGACTTTTAAAAATTAGAAAAGGTAAAAGCATATACAAACTTCGTTTTGAATTTGTGCCTCAAAAAATCGGCAAGGAAGTCTATTCTATCGACTTGCCTCATCTTGAAAATGAAGCACTTTATGAAAACAATCATGCTCAGTTTTTACAAAAGATTATCCGCGATAAAATTCGTGCTCTGCAAGTCGTTGGTCGACCAAGCTGGGACGAGCGTTTTTTAAGGCGCCATCTAAAGCAAAATCCAAACGTTGATTTGATTTCGTTTTTTATCCTTCGGACCAATCAGAATATTCGGGTTGCCGGCAATGACGAGTTATCCCTCATTCCTTTTCCGACCGACGAGTTATTTCAGGATGAGTTAGGAAGTTTTGATTTGGTCATTTTTCAAAACTTTAATTTCGGTCCATATGATATGCGTCGTTACCTTTCCGAGATTTCCAAATTCGTAAAAGAAGGCGGAGGTTTTGTGATGATCGGTGGCGATCTCTCTTTCTCTAAAGGAGGCTATGCGAACACAGCCATCGCCGATATTTTGCCAGTCGAACTTTCCGACGATTCCGATGCGATTGATTTTCGACCTTTTAAACCTCAACTCACCGACGCAGGCACTCGCCATCCCATCACCACCTTGGCCTTTGATCCGACGGCGAATCGAGAGTTGTGGAAACAACTCCCCGATCAACGTGGAACCAATATCGTTTTAAAAGCCAAAGAGGGCGCCTCTGTTTTAGCGGTTCATCCAACCTTGAGCTATGGCGGCGAAAAAATGCCCGTAATCACCATCGGTGAGGCCGAGGAAGGCCGCGTGATGGCGCTGACTACCGACTCCACCTGGAGATGGGGAATTGAGCGCGTCGGCGATGGCGGAACCTCTCGCGAATATCAGTTGTTTTGGAATAATGCCTTTCGGTGGTTGATAAAAGATCCCGAACTCAAGCTCATTCGAATCGAAAATCAAAAAGAGGAATTTGATGTGGGGTCGGCGACCAAAATTGCGGTTCGTCTTTCCAAACCCGACTACACGCCTTTGACCAACCAACAGATTACGCTAAGTGTGGAATTCAAACCTTTCGATAAACAAACCAAAGATCCTGTAAAGCTCTACACGAGGCAAATTCGAACGGATGGTGGAGGTATTGGCGAAACGATGCTGAAGATGGAAAAGGCTGGCATTTACACCATCTTTGCCGAATCCAAAACCGATGGGGGCGTGCTCAAAGATCGGGACGTCATCATCGCTTTGGGATCGGTGAATGAGTATCGAGATATCCTTCCTCGCCCGAAATTCTTGAAACAAGTCGCCAGTGCTAGCGGAGGAAGGTTTACGCGTCTGGGTAAAGACACCCCATCGGTGAATCTGCTGCCCTCCAAATCGATTCAGGTTAACCGCCGGCGAGTGATCCATCTTTGGGATACACCGTGGTCCTTTTTGCTTATTATTGCCCTTCTAGCGTCGGAATGGATGTTGAGACGTAGATGGGGCCGACTATAAATTTGGAAAAAGGAACATTATGCCTGTAATAGTCTTTGCACTTACGCGTAAATAAAGTACCCCTTGGTTTTGATGGCATCGTCCTTGATCTCCTCATTAATAATCTCATTATCGAGTTCGCTGTAGTGGATACAGGCATCCCCCCGCTTCGATATAGCTGGAAAAGTTTTCACTAACGAAACGATAAAACCTAAGCTTACCCGAAATCAAGCTCTGCTACCGATGCCGTACATGACATTAGCACAACTTCTTTCATCCCTGTCCAAATATGGTAATAGAGCTGTGCAAGGGGTGACCCTTTGCGGTGATAAGGTGAGCGTTCCGTGGCAATAGATATTATTTGTGCAGCAATTTGTTTCATGATGGCCTACTTGGGGTATCGTTCAGGCGCGGTGTCTCAGGTTATTCGAATCTCCGGCGTCATGGCGGCTTTTCTATTAAGCTCGGTTGTGGGATCTATTATTCGTGAGGTCTGGGCGAGTGAGGCTGCCGAAGTTGCCCCTCCCATGTCCGAGGCGATTTCGATTGGGATCGCCGCTTTTTTGATTTACTTTGCCGTCACTTTGTCCGGTTCGCTTGCGATCCGGACCTTGCGTCTGGTTTCAAAAACCCTCTCGGGAATGGATCGCGCGATCGGATTGGTCTTGGGAATGCTGAAAGGTCTCTTTGTGTGCTACATCATTGCCAGCATTTTTCTGGTGGCCTCGGTGCCAATTGAAAAGCGCGATCCAAAGGATAGCTTCCATATTCGCGACGGTCAGGTTCTCCCTTTTACGAAAAAACATCACATTCTTCTTCCATGGCAATTTCCAGCGCTACGCCGTTTTCATCAAATGGTTCGATTTGCAGATTGGGTTAAACGTGAAAAACAGGAAGAGCATTTTAGAAACGATACCCGCATTGCGGCGGTATTAAGGCTCGATGAAGTTGAGGCTCTTTTGAAGGATCCTGAAATCGTCGAGGCTGCAAAAACACACTTTTATCCGAAGACCCTTGCTGACGAACGCGTGCGTGCTTTTTTAAACAATAAGAAAAACCTAAAAAAATTGAAAGCCGTTGATTGGGAGTCCTTGAACAATGAAAACGAAAACAAAGATAGTAAAAACTTAGAATAAAATGAAAAAAGGTCTGCTTATCTTTATTGGGTGGCTCTCGCTTGTACTCGGTGCGATTGGGGTCCTACTTCCGCTTCTACCGACGACACCTTTTATTATCCTCGCCGCCGCTTGCTTTGCCAAAAGTTCTCCACGTTTTCATGAAATGCTCCGAAAAAACCCTTGGTTCGGAAAGCCTCTATTAGAGTGGGAGGAACATCGAGTCGTAAACCGACATGTTAAAATCAAAGCAACTTCGCTTATCGTGCTCAGCTTTTCTTTCTCGATCTATATGCTGATACACAAACCCTATTTGCAAATCATGTTGGTCGTCATCGCGCTTGTCTGCCTGGTGTTTATCTGGCGGCTGAACGAGCCCTCTTCCACTGAAGATATCGGTTAAACCTGTCTTTTTAATTGGATCTAAATCAACAGAATCGTCGCAGGTATTGGATTTGCTTTGTCAAATACGGGCTTTGTGATCCCAAATTGATGGGCGAGCGGAAGATGATGACGATATTCCGCGAATCTGAAAGGCAGCTCTTAAGGTTGGGCTCTAAGATTAAAAATCATATCAAAACACGTCATCGTATGAGTGCCATTACCACTAGAGAGGATTGGAAGCTCTTTCCTTAACGAAGGTTTTGAGTTCTGGCATGCTTAGTCCTTTTTCATTGGCTAAAAAATCATAAGGAACTCTCCGTAAGCTTTAGGATACAAATATTTCGGCTTTTTATTAGGTTGTCCATAATAACTTAGAGCTGCTCCACCTGTTGAACTCCGGGCAAGAATTTCAAAAGCCTTGGTCAAACGTTCTTGGTTCCTTCCCGCATCAAAGGTCCCCTGAATATAGGCCCTTTTCACCGTATACATCAAAGGTTCAAGTCCCATTCCAGAGTGTCCAAGATCTCCCAGTATTCCATAATGAGACCGGTCATCTTTAAAGTATCTTGGATCATTCTTTAAACGCCAACCTTCTTCCTCATGATACTCACGTATACGTTCCGGGGGGTAGGATAATGGGGGATTTATGAAGGGGTTGATGTAACGTTTCGGAAAATCACCGTCGGAATTTAAATAAATATACCCTTCGATTAATTTTGTTAATTCGCCAATATATTTATCGTATCGGTTGCGATCATTAAAGGACACGGCCATCCCTGTTTGGGCAGAAAGCATCGTGGTGTGCCAATTCGAGCCAAAATACCGACCATTCGTAAAACCTTCGATTTTCGAAAGCCAGTAGGTAGAAATGTCCTAGACTCCGAAACAACGACTTTTCGTATCACTTCCTTGGCTGGGAGGTATGTAAATAGGGAAGTCAAAAAACGACTACATTGACCTTCTCGTTGACCCCTTTGAGCGTAGCCATTATGATAATAAATCTTTATCCTGGCCCTTTTTATGATTCGCGATCCCGAACGATTCATCCAAAACTCCTTTACACAAGGATCCATCTTTGATGGAAAATATCGCATTGATGGATTGATCGGGACTGGAAACTTTTCTCATGTTTTCAAAGCCAGACATGAGTCAATGGATCGAGACGTAGCGATTAAGATTCTCAAGCCAGAAATGAAAAAAGCAGATCCTGGTCTGGGCGTTCGTTTTCTTAACGAAGTAAAAATCGTAAGCAAACTGCATCATGTCAATTCGGTTACCATTTTCGATTTCGGAGAAACCGAAGAAGGGATCCAGTACATGGTCCTTGAACACATTCCGGGAATCGACTTAGATGAATTATTGCAGCGAAAAAAACGATTCTCCACGCAGGTTGCAGTTGACCTTGTTCTTCAAGTTTTGTCAGCTTTGGAAGAGGCGCACCAGCACAATATCATTCACCGCGATCTGAAGCCATCAAATATCATGATCTCGAAGAATAAGTCCTCAAATCGGAGCAACTATTTGGTGAAGGTACTCGACTTTGGTGTGGCTAAGTTTGTGGGAGGCGCACAACCCTCAGAAGGCGAACGTAGATCGACAAAGTTTATTGGAACACCCGTCTATATGAGCCCCGAGCAAGTTCTCGGTCAACACGTCTCGCCGAGATCGGACCTTTATTCCGTTGGACTCCTTCTCTATGAACTTTTGACGGGCGATGTTCCGGTGGTTGCAAAAAACCTTGCCGCGGTCGCAAAAATACACATCGACGATGCGCCTATTCCCTTCAAGAAAATCAAGCAACTTCCCAAGGCGCTTCAATCCATTATTTACAACGCCACGGAGCGCTATCCAGACAAGCGATTTAAAAATGCACGTACTTTTTCCGATGCCTTGCTCAATATTTTGGACGAGAAGAAAAACGCGAAAAGACTTGATGAGGTTTCGAAGACGACCTTGGCTTTCTTTTTAGAACGTGAGGATAATACCGACGAAGTTCCTCTCCTGCTTGCGCCACGAAGTCAAAAACGAGAAGCACCCAAACGGGTTAAACGTCCGACTAAACCGGTGAACTCGCTTCGTCCCAGTCCGACCAAGAAAGAGGGCTTGCAACTGGATATTAAAAAAGTACGCGATCTAGAACGCTCGAAGACGGATCGACAGAATGCGATCAGAGGATCCATCGATAGCGGTCGGACGCTCGGAGAGGGGTTCCTTTTAGTCTCCGAGGCCGTCACCTTCATGCTTTCTGGTCTCCTCATTGGTGCATTTCTACCCACCAAATCTGTCCCCCTTCGTTTTATGTTTTCGGTCTCCCCAATTATTGTAGCGCTTCTTTCCACGGCTTTTTCTCCGATGTCTAGACCGTCTGAGACAATCATGGAGCAGTGGATTGAGCCCACCTTAGCGCGTTCTTTGCCTATCTTTTTCTCAATCTTCATTGTCGCATTCCTCGTTTTTCCAGAGCACGCCGCTTTTGCAACACGAGAACATATGAACTGGATTCTATCTGACGCTTCAAAAATGGGTGTCATCGGAGAATCCCTTTCAAATCTGGGCTCCCTCTTTGCCTCTTTGTTTTCTTTGGCTTCTCGAATTTTACCGTGGTGAACTAGATGGCTCCGAGCGATATTATTAAAAAATATTTTCGACCTGGTGTTGTTCTCGGCAATCGATATCAAATCGAAAAGCTCGTCGGTGCTGGAGCCTACAGCGCGATTTTTTCTGCCATTGATTCTGAAAAAGGCACGCGTGTGGCGATAAAAGCCGTTCCGCCCCTCGGAGATGGAGGGAAGAAAACCTCGATTGGACGTTTTCAGCGAGAAATGAAAGTCATTGGAAAACTCCGTCACGAAAACATCATTTCTCTCTTTGATTTTGGAGAAACCGAAGAATTGATTGGGTACATGGTGCTTGAATTTATCAAAGGGCAAACGCTTTTTGATATTGTTGATGGCAATCCTATGAACAACTTAAACGCAATCGACGTCACCCGGCAAATTGCAATGGCGCTCCGTGTCGCCCACGAACGAGGCGTGATCCACCGCGATTTGAAGCCTCAAAATGTAATGTTGATCCGAAAAGAATCTGATAAATATCTCGTTAAAGTTCTAGATTTCGGAATGGCGAAATTGACACGTCGCATCGATGCCGATGAATCCATCGAAGAACTGACAAGAGAGGGTATTGCCGTGGGAACACCTCGATACATCGCCCCTGAACAAGCACGTGGAAAAGACGTCGGACCCTATAGCGATCTCTACGCTCTGGGTTTATTGATGTACGAGATGTTCACCGGCGAACGTGCAGTAAAGGCCGATACCGTCGAAAGCGCCATTCGCGCCCATGTCTCTTCCACCCCCCATGAATTTCAGGAGCTCGATCACGTCCCGATCGCGATGCACAATATACTTTTCAAACTTACCGCCAAACAAGTTGGTCGGCGCTACCAAAACGCCACGGAACTTATCGAGGACCTTAACCTTGTTGAAAAAGAATTTGCAGGCGATAAAACTATTGAAGATAATATCGATAATGATCCGACGACCGCCTATGATTTTCGAAATTCACCACGACGAAAAATCGCTCAAGCTCACCCCGATTTTCCTGTCGAAAAAGGGAAGAAAGCGGGCGTGAAAGCAGTCGATACCCGGTCTTTGGCTCCCGAAAAACGAGAAATACCGCGTCCTACCATCGATCGAAACCGGCCCCAAAAATATGATATTCGATGGGGTGCGCTTTTGAGCGCAGGCCTGCTTTTTCCATTTGCCTTTGTGATCGGAAGTGCTGCCTTTTATAACAGTCCCTCGGTATTACGATTTTTTCTAGGATGTTTGCCGCTCATCTTTTGCTCCATGAGCCTTGTTCGTGGGAATGAGAATCTCTCCCCACAAAAGGTCCTCTTTGTGTCCTCTTTGATTTGGATTCTTTTTCCACACCTCTTCCTACAACACGATCTTGGCGTAGGACTTTGGAGCCATTCAACCTGGTTTCTCGAGCCTTTTCAAAACCTGCCGGCTATGCAATCTTTGATCGACATTATAGCGGAGATCTCACGCGCATATGTTGAGTTTCTCATCTCTATTTCCGACGCTTTTTCACCACGATAAACAATGCCTAAAAAGTATATAATTTTACTATTTTCACTTCTCTTGGTGAACTGTGAAAATGATCCAGAGAAAGGTCAGCCTTCGGAGTCGTACGCAAGAACAACACCAGCGGTCCATTCCAAGCTCCCTCAAGAAAGCGAAGGAACAGAAGCGAAAAGCGAAACCATCGAGGTCTCGCCGATTCCCTTTCTCGCACAGGAGGGGTTTCTCACCATTGATGGTGAGAACATTTCTCCAACTGGCTTTAACCAAAAAATGGAACTGCTGGGCGCTTTTTCGAAAGTGATCGACGAAAAACAACTCAAGCGTTTCGTTGATCAAAGTATAGAAGATCTGGTCAACGAAACCCTCTTTCGTAAGATGGCAAAAAATCAAACCATCCCTCCCAACGCTGTGGAAGAAAAATTTAACGAAATTAAAAAGTCGACATCTAATTTCGAAAATCACCTGAAAAAATTAGGCCAGAGCGAAGAGGAACTTAAAAAGGAGATAGAGGATTCGCTGAGAACAACGGCCTATGTAGATTCAAAGATTAAGATCAAAGAAAAAGATTTACGCACCTTGTATAAGCGAAATGCTCGTAGTTTTAAAAAGGCCGCTCAAATCAGAGTAAGCCATATTTTTCTCAAAGTAAGTCATCCTAAAGAAAAGAAAGCGACGCTTAAAAAAGCCAAAGAAATTCTTCTCAAGGTTCGAGAGCCGGGCGCCGATTTCGGCGACATTGCAAAAAAAATGTCCCAAGGACCCACACGAAAAAAGAAGGGAGATCTCGGATGGTTCAGTCCAAAACAGCTTCTTCCGCGTTTTTCAAAAGCAGCCTTTAAGTTGAAAGTGGGCCAAGTTTCAAATCCAGTTTGGACCGAAAGAGGATACCACTTGATCAAAGTGATGGATAAAAAAGCCGCAAAAACCCAATCTTTTGAAAGTCTAAAATCCGAACTTGAAAAGACGCTCAAAGCTAAAAGACGATCGGAGACCATTCGAGAAATTATTAAAGATGCAAAATCGAAAGGCAAAGTAAAAATTGACGCTTCAAAAATCGTCAAAAATCCCGAGTTTAAATATTCAATAGGCGTGAGAAAAACGCTTCCTAAAGAGATAAAAATCCCCAGCAAATAATTCGCCTTTATTTTTGTGGATTATTCGAGGTGGATTACCACCCTACGTAATCACCGTTTTTATCCTTTTTGGGAATAATTTTCTTTGATTTCGACCGTTTAATCGTCGATTTGGGACGGGTCGGCGGAGGTGTTTTACGGCGTGTTTTTTTAATAAACTTCTCTGAGGGAACCGTAGTCACATCCTTCTCTTTGTTCAAACGCGTCGGCTCAGGCATCGCCCGTTTTCCGGTAACATTATCGGCCTCCATCTTGTCATAACGTCCTACCGCGCCACCGGTAAACTTATAGATATTGGCAACCTTTTTGGAGAAATAAGTATTTGCCTCACCGATGGAAGTATCGTTCTTCGACAAAAACCAGTTGGGTTGGTGTTCCAAACGTGGCACAACTTTGTTCGCAAAAACGAGTCCAACCAACATTGCCGATCCTAAACAAAATACCGATGCGGAGAAAATACCTCGAGAGATAGGAATCAAAGATGGTTCGACAACGCGAACTCTGTCTTGAACCCTGGTCCCCTCAACCAATCCTGCGATAAAGGGTAAAATCGGAACGGCCAGTATTGAAACGATAAAACGAAATCCGCCGTCAACAAACGCGCCGAGGAGCGCACCGATACTAATAAAACCGACATAGCCAAAAACAAGGGCGAAGATGGAAACAACGAAGATACGAAAATAAACGGAGGGATCAGAAAAATGACGTGCAGCAGCAGCAGAGGGTTTTTCCTCAAAAACGGGCGCCGGACGAACCGGACGAGAAATAGCCGGCTCATCCTCGACCGCGAAGGAATCATGTTCCACCGGTATTGGAGGTAAGGCGCGTGTGGATGGAATAGCTTGACTCAGATCGAGGGCGCTTCTTTCAATCGTGGGCTGAAAATCCACAGGATCAAACACTGAAGGAGGTTTACTTGGTTGAATTGCAAGATTGGGCTGGGTCCCGCCACCGCCAGGGTTAAAAGGTTGAGCATTATTGGACGTAAACTGCGGCATGGGCTGCGAGGTATTGGGGGGATAGGCTGGCATCGCTTGCGATTGAAATTGCTGATAGCCCTGAGGCTGTTGATAAACACCACTGCCCTGAGGATATTGATTTCCTTGTTGAGGATAGCCTTGCGTCTGTTGGGGCTGAAATTGATT
>Ga0256840_1003018_pt1 | contig 14056 bp, 10 predicted proteins | sample 355202metaG_FD_185969 | JGI IMG/M metagenome (GOLD analysis project Ga0256840, IMG submission 185969) | Hydrothermal vent microbial communities from Mid Atlantic Ridge, Atlantic Ocean - 355-202 | ecosystem: Environmental > Aquatic > Marine > Hydrothermal vents | place: Atlantic Ocean: Mid...
TGTCATTGCGTGATCTTTCAAAAGCAACAGGCTTGAGCATGGGAGGGCTGTATTCCAGTATCTCTAATAAAGAAGCGATTGCCGTTATCGTTAAAGATGTGGTGTCGGTAGTTTGCGCCGAAATAGTAGAAGAATCTCGCGAACAGCAAGACCCAAAACTAGCGTTGCAAACATTGGTGCGTGGATATTTATACGCATCAACTATATTGCAACCGTGGTTTTACTTTTTATTCTTCGAAACCAAAAGCCTGCCATCCGCAGACCAGGAAGGCTCATTAAAAATCGAGTTAATCCAAGTAAAAGAATTGGAAAGGTTAATTAGTCAACTTACTCCCAAATCTGATTCTTGTCATAAAGCAGAATTTGTCGCCACTATGGCATTATCGTTAATCCAAGAGCGTTATTTAAAACACTGGAAGTATAAATCCCCAGAAGAAACAATCGATGAATACGCAGATAAGTGTCTACAACTGATCTATCGCGCTATATGTTTGGATGAAGTGCAGCCTTGTACTCAAATTTATACTTCTAGTGGTGAAAACTAACTAATGTTTATTCCGAGTTTCCTTAGGGTTTTATAATGAATTATTAGATACAAAACCGCTAAGAATAGGGGGGTGACAAGCTAAATTTATGTCGCATGCTTTGTTTTGAGATTTTTGGTATTAATCGATTAATCTTCATTTTATTAATTTTTACTCTTTAATAGCTGTGCTAAACTCGCGCCGTGAGTTGACCGAGCAATCGCGGCTTTAGTTGTAATGGCTAGAGCGGAGGAAAGTCCGGGCTCCATAGGGTAGGGCGCCAGATAACGTCTGGGCAGCGCGAGCTGACGGCTAGTGCAGCAGAGAGGAGACCGCCAGAATGCCTTCGGGTAGTTTGGTAAGGGTGAAAGGGTGCGGTAAGAGCGCACCGCACAACAGGTAACTGATTGTGGCAAGGTAAACCCCGTCCGGAGCAAGATCAAATAGGGATGCAATAGGTGTGTACCCGCACTGCATCCGGGTAGATCGCTTGAGGTATACGGTGACGTATTATCCAGATGAATGATTGTTCACGACAGAACCCGGCTTATAGGTCAACTCACCCTATTTTTTATATGATTCAGTGTTTTGTTTGAAAGCATTGAGTTGTATTTTCTAAATACTTTATCTTTATCTTTTTTTGATGTTTCATCATTAACTGATCTAATTTTCACGCAAAAAAACAAAAAAAAGAACAAAAAGAAAACACACCTAATGTGAATTATTAGCTTCTAATTATACCCAGCTAATTAAAAACGCGAACGCTGATTTATCCTTAGTCTTCTTTTGATCAAGGCGCTAACTGCTTGTCTTTTAAAAGGGTTTTTCCATAGATTTGCCTAATTCATTCCTTGTTTTGTCTGGTTTAAATGTTAATATGTAAAAAAGTAGTGAAAAGTGGGGAATTGTGGTTTTAAGTTTCTTTTTGCGAGGTAGTAAAACTAATTTGGTGAGATAGTTAATGTTTTTAGGGTCTTCTTATTTAAATCTTGATGCAAAAGGTCGGGTCGCAATCCCGACTAAGTATCGTGATGCTATTAAGGGTGACAATGAAGGTGAATTAGTTTTGACTGCAGATCATGGTGGTGAGTGTTTGGTGTTATATCCACTTAGTAAATGGATGGAGACGCAAGCTGCGATTAGAAAATTACCCAATATGAATAAGGGTGTGAAAAACCTGATGCGTACGGTGTTTGGTTATGCGACAGAAGTCAAAATGGACGGGCAAGGGCGTATCTTGGTGTCAGAGCCATTAAGAGATTTTGGTAAGTTTGATAAGAAAGTTGTACTGGTTGGTCAGGTCGATAGGTTTGAGCTTTGGAGCGAGGATGCTTGGCTTGGTGGCTCAGGTGATAGAGTTAGTATTGCTGAAGATAGTATTCAGAATGATGACTCGCTGAAGAATTTTTCAATATAGTGCGGGTTTATAAGATATGTCTAATAAATCCAAGCATGAGTCTTTTAGTCATGAGACTGTTTTGTTGCACGAAGCAGTTGATGCGCTAAATATTAAAGAAGATGGTGTCTATATAGATGCTACATTCGGTCGAGGAGGGCATTCGGCTGAAATAATAAAACAGCTAGGTTCGAAAGGGCGGTTGCTGTTAATAGATAAAGATCCGCTTGCTATCGCTTTTGCGAAGGAAAAGTATAAGGAAGATAGTCGGGTTTTTGTTTGGCAAGGGTCTTTTAAGGATTTTCCAAGCGCACTGAAGGATGCAGGCTTGGAGAAAACGGATGGATTGTTGTTAGATTTAGGTGTGTCTTCACCACAGTTAGATGATGCATCACGTGGGTTTAGTTTTATGCGTGATGGCAAGCTTGATATGCGCATGAACCCAGATGCGGATGAAAGTGCGGCGCAGTGGCTAGCTAGAGCTGCTGAAGAGGATATTGCAAATGTTATCTATCAGTATGGTGATGAGCGATTCTCGCGCAGAATCGCAAAAACAATAGTAGAAAAAAGAGGTGAATCCCCTATCAGTACAACGCTCCAGTTGGCTGAGATTATTGCTTCTTGTATTCCAATGAGAGTTCAGCGAAAAGAACAGGGGAAGCACCCTGCAACGCGTAGCTTTCAAGCGATACGAATATATATAAATCGTGAGCTTGATGATTTGTATGAATGTTTGGATAACTCGAAAGAGTATTTAGCGTTCAAAGGACGGTTGGTTGTGATTAGTTTTCACTCATTAGAGGATCGTATTGTAAAACGCTTTTTAAAAGCGGCCTCTAGTGCGCCTAAGATTCCTCGTGGATTACCAATCATGGATGATGAGCTTTTTGTGCCGATTTATAAGGTAATCGGTAAGCCTGTTAAACCATCGAAAAATGAAGTTGAAGGAAATGTGCGTTCGCGTAGTGCAATTATGAGAATTGGAGAAATAAATAATGTCTGATAATGATGTTCGAATAGTTTCAGATGAAAGACAGGTGGTAACAGTCGATTCAGTTGTGAATTGGCAATTGCCGTTATTAGTCGTTTTGTTTGTTGCGGTGATTTTCGTGGCGATTAAAACAGTCGTGCATCGTCATGAGTCAAGAATGCAGTTTATGCAGTTGCAGGTATTGGAAAAAGAACGAGATAAATTGTCGGCTCAATGGAGTCGTTTAAAGTTAGAGCAGGGTACGTTGCTTAATCAAGTGCGAGTTGAGCAGGACGCGCGTTGGAAACTAGGTATGAAGATGCCAAAAACATCTGAGATACAGATGATTAGAGAACCAGCTAATAAATCATTCTTGATGGCTGATCAAGTGAATATAAAAAACACATCAAAAATAGCATTGGGCGAATAACAATAGCATGAAGCAAGGATATAACCATCATCGATCAAAAAGCAAAATGCCACCTGTATATAGGGGTAGGCGTTTTGCACTGATGTTATTGTTGCTAGCTGGTATCGTTGTGTTGCTTGGGCGTGCGGCATATATCGAAACATTTCAGCAGTCATGGCTGAAGAAGCAGGCGGGTAAGCGTCAGTTGCGTACTGTTGTAGTCCCTCCTTATCGTGGCATGATCATTGATAGAAATGGTGAGTCTTTAGCAATAAGTTCTCCCGTTGCTTCTGTTTCGGTTGACCCGCGAAAGTTATTGGATGCGCAGCGCATATTGCAAAAAGCCAGTTTAAGTAAGAATGAAGGTGAAGCGAGGCTAGCAAAGCTTGATCAAGAAGAGCTTAGTCAAAAAATAGACCAGCTTGAAGAGTTACTAGGAATGTCGCAAGGTTCTTTTCAAGAGACAATGAAAGGGATGCCTGCAAAGCGTTTTTACTATCTCGCGCGTCATTTGGAGCCAGAAAAGGCTCAGAGAATAGCCGAGCTAAATATCCCAGCTGTAAATACAAAGCGTGAATACAAGCGTTTCTACCCGATGGCAGAAACTACTTCTCATGTCGTGGGCTTTACAAATATTGATGATGAGGGTATCGAAGGTGTTGAACGCTCAATGAATGATCGTCTTGCAGGTCATTCAGGTCGCAATCGAGTAATTCGTGATGGTCGTGGTCGTTTAGTTGAAAATATTGAAGAGTTAGAAACGATGGTGCCAGGTGAAACGGTACAGCTAAGTCTTGATCATCGTATTCAATATTCAGCTTATAAACTCTTGAAAGGCGAAGTGTTTAAGTTGAAAGCAAAATCGGGTTCAGTGGTGGTGCTTGACACCAAGACAGGTGAAGTATTGGCAATGGCAAATATGCCAGGTTTTAATCCAAATGATCGCTCTTCGTTGAAGCCGTATAACTATCGTAATCGTGCTGTTGTAGATGTATTTGAGCCTGGTTCTACGTTGAAGCCTTTAACAATCGCGGCAGCACTAGAGGCTCGTGTGATAGATAAAAATGTCTCAATTGAAACATCGGGAAAACTCAAGGTAGGTAAGGTAACCATTAAAGATCATAAGAATTATGGTTCGCTAACCCTGTCCCGTCTTTTGGCAAAATCAAGCAATGTAGGAGCAAGTAAGGTTGCCTTGTTGATGAATGCAAGTGATCATTGGAAGTTTCTCAATCGTATTGGTTTTGGTCGTAAGCCTGATGCGGGTTTCTTTAGTGAGGCCGAGGGTGAATTGGCCTATTACGATAAGTGGGGGAAAGTTGATCGCGCATCGCATGGTTATGGTTATGGCGTATCAGCAAGTTTATTACAACTAGCTCACGCTTATACAGTGTTTGCAAATAGTGGTGTCTTGTATCCTGTTAGTGTTTATAAGCAAGAGAGAGCGCCTTTAGGTCAGCGGGTAATGTCAAAAGCTAATGCTGATGCCGTACTGAAGATGATGCGCGCTGTAGTTCAAGCTGATGCAACAGGTAAAAATGCGGCGGTTGATGGTTATACTGTCGCAGGTAAGACAGGTACGGCAAATAAATTGATTAAACGTCGTTACAGTAAAGATCACTTAGTTGTGAGCTTTATCGGAATGGCGCCTGCTACAAACCCTCGCTTAGTAGTTGCAGTAATGATTGATGATCCTAAAGTTAAGAAAGCAAGCGGTGGTCGTTTAGCTGCACCCTTGTTTTCTAAAATAATGGCAAACGCGTTGCGCGTAATGGATATTGCTCCCGATAATCTTCCGCACTTAAAACCCCAAATACAAAGAGCCGTAAAGCCAATAAAGACACCACGTTTAGCTGTTGTAACTGAGGGTGCTGAATAATGCCAATAAATACACTTGGTCAATTATTAAAGAATATTGTAAACGTGCCAGCATCGCTAGATTCTCAAATTGAGTTAATAACTCAAGATAGCCGTGACGTAAAAAAAGGTTGTTTGTTTGTGGCACTAAAAGGTACGCAGCAACACGGCATGGTTTATGCAAAATCAGCTGAAGCACATGGTGCTGCTGCAATTATTTATGAAGCCGATGAGGCTTTAGAGTCGATAGAGACCACGATACCTCAATTTGAAATTGAAAACTTACGTGATTCCTTGGGGCTAATAGTGGATCGTTTCTTTGATTCACCAAGCCAGTCATTAAAAATGGTTGGTATAACGGGTACAGATGGCAAAACTAGTGTAAGCCACTTTATGGCGCAAGCTATTAATAATTGCGCGGTTATCGGTACGATAGGGCTTGGTTTGTTGGATGATTTGCAAACGGCAACACACACTACACCTGATGTCATCAATGTGCATAAAAACTTACATATAATGCAACTGCAAGGTGTCGATACGGTAGCGATGGAGGTTTCATCGCACGCACTAGATCAAGGTCGTGTTGCTGGTGTTGGTTTTGATGTTGCGGTACTGACTAATTTGAGCCGTGATCATTTGGATTATCACAAGACTGTTGAGGCTTATGCCAAAGCAAAAGAAAAGCTATTTTATTGGTCTGATTTAAAGGCTGTCGTGCTCAATTTGGATGATGAATTTGGCCGTAAAATTGCAGACAGCGTCGCTCATATGCAAACAGTTGTGGGTTATGGTATTGGTAATATTGAAGATTATCCTTCGGGCTCATTGGTCGCAATCGATACAAAATTTACAGTAAATGGTATTTGTGCTGTTGTTCAATATGGCTCTGAAAAAGGTCAATTAGCGGTTTCAGTTCTTGGACGTTTCAATCTTAGTAATTTACTTGCTGCTTTAGGAGCAATGTTAGGTTTGGGTATTAACTTTAACGATGCAATTATGCAGTTAAACAAAGTGCAGACTGTTTCAGGTCGTATGGAAAAAGTAGGTAGTAACGCCACACTTACTGTTGTTGATTATGCGCATACACCTAATGCGTTGAAAAGTGTTTTAAAAGCTTTGCGTGAACATATTGATGGTGATGCAAAACTACTTTGTGTATTTGGTTGTGGTGGCGATCGCGATACTGGTAAACGCCCGTTGATGGCACAAGTGGCAGAAAAGTATGCTGATGTGGTGATTGTAACGGATGATAACCCACGTACTGAAAGTCCAGAAAAAATAATGTTAGATATTTTGGAAGGGTTTGAAAATAAGAAGGTGGTTGCTGTTGAACATGACAGAAGTAAGGCTATCTACAACGCACTCAAGCAGGCAAAAAAAGGTGATGCTGTTTTAATCGCTGGAAAGGGTCATGAAAATGGCCAAATATTAGCAACAAAAACCATTCCTTTTAGTGATCGGGAACAAGTTGAACTTGCATTGCAAAGCTTGCAAGGAGAGGCGGCATGACTTGGCTTAGTTTGCAACAAATTGCAGAAATGACAGGTGGTGAACTTTACGGTAATGATATTGCTATTGATTCTGTGGCTACAGACTCGCGCTTAGTTAAATCAGAACAGCTGTTTATCGCTATAAAAGGTGAGCGTTTTGATGCGCATGATTTTGTAGCTGATCTTGCTGGTAAGGCTGGTGCTGCGCTAGTGAGTAAGAAAATAGATTGTGATCTTCCTCAAGTTGTTGTTAAAGATACGCTGCAGGCTTTGGCTAATTTAGCATCAGCATGGAGAAAAGAATTCAAAAATCCAGTGATCGGGCTTACAGGTAGCAATGGTAAAACGACGCTGAAAGAAATGATCGCGGCAGTTTTGTCACTTAAAGGAAACGTATTGGCAACCTACGGTAATTTAAATAATGATATTGGTATGCCGCTAACGTTGTTGCGTATACGCGAAGAGCATGATTTTGCAGTCATCGAAATGGGTGCTAACCATTTTGGTGAAATAGAGTTTTTAACAAAAATAGCACTGCCTGATGTGGCGGTAATTAATAATGCAGGTGCGGCCCATTTAGAAGGCTTTGGGAATTTAGAAGGCGTAGCACAGGCAAAAGGAGAAATTTTCATTGGGTTGGGGACTCATGGAATCGCTGTAATTAATGCAGATGATCAATTTGCAGATTACTGGAACGATTCCAATAAAGGCCGCGAGGTCTTCACGTTTGGCATTAATAATGAATCAACAATAAGCGGTCGCTTATTATCGGATGGGGGTCTGATGATAAAAGCAGGTGGTAATGAGGTTAGGGCTAACCTCAAACTGCTAGGTCGTCATAATGCTATGAACGCACTCGCGGCAACGGCGGTTTGTACCGCTCTTGGGATTAAACTGGACACTATCATCGAAGGTTTGGAATCTCTACAGCCAGTGAAGGGGCGATTGGCCCCCGTATCTGGCATTAATAACTCGCAGATTTTGGATGATACATACAACGCCAATCCAGACTCTGCTGTGGCGGCACTTGAAGTGCTTGCGCAACGTAAAAACACCGTCTTTGTATTGGGCGATATGGGCGAGCTTGGGAAAAATACTGAAAAAATGCACGAAAGCATCGGTGAAAAAGCAAAGGTGGTTGGTATAAGCCACATGTATTGCTTGGGTAACTACAGTGCTAAAGCGTGTGAAAAATTCGGTATTAATGGAAAGAGTTTTAAAGAGATGGATGCGTTGTTAAAGAGCTTAAAAGAAAATATGACGGAGGGTATGACAATACTCGTCAAAGGTTCTCGCACTATGAGAATGGAGCGTGCAGTTGAAGCGCTAAGCCAAGAGGATGCCGCCTAATGCTAGTCTCTCTCTTTGATTGGTTGTCACAATATTACTCAGGTTTTAATGTTTTTCAGTATCTGACATTGCGCGCGATTATGGCGGTACTAACCGCATTGGCAGTAGCACTGCTGTTAGGGCCTAAAATGATTAGAGGGCTGACAAACTTAAAAATGGGTCAACCGATCAGAGATGATGGGCCACAAAGCCATCTAATAAAAGCAGGGACGCCAACCATGGGTGGTTCACTTATTTTATTAGGTATTACTTTGGGAACGTTGTTATGGAGTGATCTCAGCAATCATTATGTTTGGGTTGTGCTTTTTGTAACGTTAGGTTCAGGTTTGATTGGTGGTTACGATGATCTACTTAAACTTAAAGAAAAAAATAGCAAGGGTTTATCGTCTCGCCTGAAGTATTTAGGTTTGTCATTGATAGCATTTAGTGCGGTGACGTATTTATACGTGGTGGCGAAAACACCGGTAGAGACCACGCTTTACTTTCCTGTGGTAAAAGAATGGTTCTGGGATATGGGTTGGATGTTTATTCCTTGGAGCTATTTGGTCATTGTAGGCACAAGCAATGCAGTAAATCTAACAGATGGTTTAGATGGCTTGGCAATTATGCCGACCATTTTAGTTGCAGCGGCACTTGGGATTTTTGTTTACGCGGGCGGTAACGTCAAAATATCTGATTATTTAGATATTCCTTACATCGCAGGTTCTGGAGAGTTAGTGATTTTTTGCGGGGCAATCTTTGGTGCTGGTTTAGGTTTCTTATGGTTTAACACCTACCCTGCGCAAGTATTTATGGGTGATGTAGGTGCATTGTCATTGGGCGCGGCATTAGGAATTATTGCAGTAATTGTAAGGCAAGAATTAGTGCTACTGATTATGGGTGGTGTATTTGTAATGGAGGCGGTATCGGTAATTTTGCAGGTTGGCTCTTATAAGCTAAGAGGTAAGCGTATCTTTAGAATGGCACCGATACATCATCATTTTGAATTAAAAGGATGGGCAGAGCCAAAAGTGATTGTTCGCTTTTGGATAATTACCATTATTTTGGTCTTAGTTGGCTTGGCAACCTTAAAGGTACGTTAGAGCTATGTTGATAACAAAATCGATAACTATGCTGATAAATATGAAGAAACCAGTCGAAAATACAAAATGGCAAAAAAGAGGGGGGGTGACAAAATTTAATGTTGATCCTTCTGGGAATTGCCAATTAACTATAAAAGGCATTTAGGCAAAATATGAACGCACAGCAGTCAATAAATTCGGTAATCGTTGGTCTGGGTAAGACTGGGTTATCGGTTGCGCGTTTTTTAGATAGCCAAAATCAAAGTTTTGCTGTTGTCGATAGTCGTAAAACTCCGCCGAATGCTGATGATCTTAAAAATCAATATGCCGAGGTGCCGTTTCATTTTGGTGATTTTAAATCACCATGGTTCGCATCAGCTAATCAGTTGGTTGTGAATCCGGGTATTGCGATTTCAACGCCAGAAATTCAGCAGGCAAAGCAACTAGGCGCTGAAATCATTGGTGATATTGAATTGTTTGCACGTGAGATTGGGCAAGCCAAACCGATTGTAGCGATTACAGGATCAAACGGTAAAACAACTGTCACACTGCTATTAGATTTAATGGCGAAGAAGTCAGGCGTGAATGTGGGTACTGGCGGTAATGTAGGAACACCTGCACTGGATTTATTGTTAGAAGAAGATACGCAGTTATTTATATTGGAACTCTCAAGCTATCAGCTAGAGACGTCGCCATCACTTCAAACATTAACGGCTGTTGTGTTGAATGTGTCAGAAGATCACCTTGATCGTTACGATAATGATCTTGAAAAATATGCACAATCAAAAGCGGCTATTTACAAAAATTGTAAAACCATTATTGCTAATCGTGATGATACCTATTCCACACGTTTTGCAGATGAAGCTAGTGGTTGTCAATCACTCATTACCTTTGGCTTGGATAAGCCAGAAGCAGGGCATTTTGGCATAGTCGCTAAATCAGGTAAAAAATGGTTAGCAAAGGGCAATGAGTTATTAATGGATAGTAATGAGATCAAATTGCCAGGTCTTCATAATGTATCCAATGCGCTAGCCGCTTTGGCATTGGGTGAAGTTGCAGGCTTAAAAATGCCAGCAATGTTAGACGTGTTAAAAGAGTTTGCAGGTACGGAACATCGTACGCAATGGCTTGCAAATATAAACGGTGTAAATTGGTATAACGATTCAAAAGGAACAAACGTAGGGGCTACGCTTGCCGCGCTCTCTGGACTAACTGGCAAAACTGTTTTGATTGCTGGTGGGCAAGGTAAGGGCGCGGATTTTTTGCCGCTTCAAAGCGCGATAAAAGAGAAGGCAATAGCCGTTGTTCTAATGGGTGAAGATGCTGAGAAAATTGCAAAAATAATTCCAAAAGAGATTCCTACCATATTTGTAAAAAATATAAACGAAGCAGTAGAAACAGCGCATAAGCTAACAATGGATTTTACCAGTAAAAAGGGCAATGAGATTAGTAGTAACAAAATAATAAACGTATTGCTATCACCTGCCTGTGCAAGCTTTGATATGTTTGATAACTACGCAGTACGTGGTGAAGTCTTTATGCAAGAAGTTGCAAAACTAGACAGAAAAATGAAGGAGGTTAGCAAATGATTAATAAAATTTGTGAAGACTTCAAACCATCTTGGCAACTTTATGTTGATAGAGGCTTGTTAATCAGTGTAGCCATGTTACTGGGCTTAGGCTTGGTTATCATGATGTCAGCTTCGATAGCGGTAGCAGAAAGAACGTATGGCGATATTTATCATTTTTTAAATCGTCAGGTAGTATTTTTGGTGCTTGGTTTGCTTGTCGGTTTTTTAGTTTACAAAATTAAAACCTCATTTTGGCAAGAGATGGGAGCTAAGTTATTACCTGTTGTATTGATCTTATTGGTAGTCGTATTGATGCCAGTGATTGGTAAAGAGGTTAACGGAAGTCACCGCTGGATTAACCTTGGCCCAGTCTCGTTACAAGTATCAGAAATGGCAAAGTTGATAATGATTATGTACCTCTCTGGTTACATGGTTCGTCACGGCAAAGCGCTTTCACAGTCACCTTCTTATAAGCCCTTATTAGTTCCTTTAGTTGTGCTTGGGATAACAGATGGCTTGCTCATGCTTGAACCAGATTTTGGATCAGTGGTTGTTTTAACGGCAACAGGAATCGCCTTATTATTTTTAGGGGGTGTTAAATTCTCGCGTTTGATTTTGTTATTTGTTGGCGCTGTTGCAGTGATGATTCCGCTTGTGATGATGGGTTATCGTGGTGCTCGTGTGATGGCATTTCTTGATCCTTGGGCATATGCATCAGGTAAAGCTTATCAAACAGTTCATGCATTAATGGCAGTAGGTGACGGCGGTTGGTTTGGTGCAGGTTTGGGCGCAAGTGTCCAAAAACTGTTTTATTTACCAGAAGCACATAATGATTTTATTTTTGCAGTTTTGGCTGAAGAATTTGGATTTATCGGCATAGTCATAACTTTGTTTTTATATGCATGGCTAGTACAGCGAGCATTTGTCATTGGTTTTCGGGCAGATAAAGCAAAGCTACATTACGCCGCCTATCTTGCTTACGGTATTGGTTTTTGGATTGGCTTCCAAGTACTTTTTCATATTGGTGTGAACTTGGCATTGTTACCACCAAAAGGCTTAACCTTGCCTTTAATTAGCTATGGTGGAAGTAGTTTATTGATAACGTTGATTGCAATTGCTTTGTTGATGCGAGTGCATAGAGATACCCAAATTGCACGTTTTGGTGTAAGCGAAAAAGAGGCGCAAAAACTAAAGCAAAAGATGAGCAAAAGAACAAACAGTGCAAGAGGAGCAAGCTATGCAAGATGATATTGTGAATAGTATTGTAAAAACTGTTGAAAAAAATCAGCAAAAAGCACTTGGTCCTATCTTGATAACAGCAGGTGGAACAGGTGGTCACGTATACCCAGGTTTGGCTGTTGCAAGAGCATTACAAGCACAAGGTATCCCTGTGATTTGGATGGGAACACCCAATGGTTTAGAAGCACGAGTAATACCAGAAGCTGACATTGATATGGTATATCTATCAGTAAGCGGTTTACGAGGTAAAGGCATTTTAAAGTTATTAGCTGCACCTGTTCAGTTAGTAAGAGCATTGTTTCAGTCATTTGTGATTATGCGAAAAGTACGCCCATCAGCAGTTCTAGGGATGGGTGGTTTTGTCGCAGGGCCAGGTGGCTTGGTTGCTTCATTATTGGGTATACCAGTTGTAATCCATGAACAAAATGCAATTCCAGGTTTAACTAATAAGCTTTTAAGCGGTTTTAGTAAAAAGGTTTTAGAGGGTTTCCCCGGTACATTTGAAGATCGTACAAATACACTAGGTATTGGTAATCCTGTACGCAAGGATATTGCGGAATTACAAGATCCGCGTCAGCGCTTAGGTAATCGTTGGGGACATGTTCATGTGTTGATATTTGGTGGAAGTTTAGGTGCGCAAGCACTAAACGAAGTTGTGCCGATGGCCTTGGGTGAACTAGCTTTGGATAAGCGCCCGATTGTGCGCCACCAAGCAGGTAAAAATAAAGATGAAGCAACAACACGTATCTATGAAAAAATGGGAGTTGTTGCAGAAATCACACCATTTATAGAAGATATGGCAGAGGCTTATGAATGGGCAGACTTAGTGATTTGTCGTTCAGGTGCGCTAACGGTTGCAGAGTTAGCAGCGGCAGGTTTGGCGGCAGTCTTAGTTCCCTACCCATGGGCAGTAGATGACCATCAAACCGCAAACGCAAAGTATTTAAGTGAGCAAGGTGCGGCGTTTTTAGCACCACAAAGTGAGTTAACCAAAGAGTCACTATCAGAGTTATTAAGTGAGCTTTGTGGCAACCGTGACAAATTAATTGAAATGAGTATTAGGGCGAGAGAATTGGCAAAACCACAAGCAACAGATGAAGTTGCCGCGATTTGTGCGGAACTTGCAGGCTATGACTTTAATAAAGATAACTTTGGGAATGGTAATAATGGCGACATGCAGGATGCTGGTGGAAAACACACTAGCATCAAATTTGTTGAAACAATAGATCAGGGAGCAAATTATGAAGCAGCCTAATGATCTAGCACGTCGTCGTATTAAACAAATTCACTTTGTTGGCATCGGTGGTGCTGGCATGGGCGGAATTGCCGAAGTGCTTGCCAATATTGGTTATAAAATCACAGGGTCTGATATTGCAACCAACCCTATGACAGAACGTCTAGCATCGCTTGGCGCAAAAGTATTTAAAGGTCACGCTGCTTCAAATATTGAAGGCGCAAATGTAGTGGTTACCTCAACAGCGGTTAATAATGATAACCCTGAAGTGATCGCGGCACGTGAGCAGAATATCCCCGTTGTGCCACGCGCCGAAATGCTTGCAGAGATTATGCGTTTTAGTAACGGCATTGCAATTGCTGGTACTCACGGTAAAACCACAACGACAAGTTTAGTGACAAGTTTGCTAGCAGAAGGTGGTCTTGACCCTACTTTTGTAATCGGCGGAAAGCTAAACAGCACAGCCAGTAATTCACGTTTAGGCACAGGTGATTATTTGGTGGCAGAAGCAGATGAGAGTGATGCATCATTCTTATTATTACAGCCGATGATTTCAGTGGTTACTAATATAGATGCCGATCATTTATCAACCTATGATAATGATTTTGAAAAGCTCAAAGCAACATTTGTAGAGTTCTTGCATCATTTACCCTTCTACGGCTTAGCGGTTCTTTGTGTTGATGATGATCATGTCTGCGATATTTTGCCCGATATCACACGAAGCATTACCACCTACGGGATTCATTTTGATGCTGATGTTCGTGCACGCAATGTCCGTTATGCAGGCACGCAAAGTTTCTTTACGGTAGAGCGCAACGATAAAGCCCCACTTGATATTACTTTGAATATGCCAGGTGAACATAATATTCAAAATGCATTAGCAGCAATTGCGATAGCAACTGAGTTAGGTGTTTCTGATGAAGATATTGTCAATGGATTAGATAAATTCCAAGGTG
>Ga0256840_1003019_pt1 | contig 14052 bp, 14 predicted proteins | sample 355202metaG_FD_185969 | JGI IMG/M metagenome (GOLD analysis project Ga0256840, IMG submission 185969) | Hydrothermal vent microbial communities from Mid Atlantic Ridge, Atlantic Ocean - 355-202 | ecosystem: Environmental > Aquatic > Marine > Hydrothermal vents | place: Atlantic Ocean: Mid...
AAACCATTCTGCAAACCGGCGGGAACTGATCTATGGCACAGGCCCCCGATCTGACAGTTGCCAATGGCAGCGGCGGCTTGCAAATCCGCAATCTGCGCAAAAGCTATCGCAAGCGGCCGGTGATCCGCGACGTCAGCATTGATCTGGGCCGGGGCGAGGTTGTGGCCCTTCTGGGACCGAACGGATCGGGGAAAACCACCTGTTTCTATGCCATCGCCGGCCTGATCACCCCCGAGGGCGGGCAGGTGATGATCGACGGGCGTGATGTGACCATGCTGCCAATGTATCGCCGTGCCAAACTGGGGATCGGGTATCTGCCGCAAGAGGTGTCCATTTTCCGTGGACTTAGCGTCGAAGACAATATTCTGGCAATTCTGGAAATATCCGAACGCGACCGGCACAAACGACGCGAACGCCTTGAGGAACTGTTGGGCGATTTTTCCATCGGCCATTTGCGCCGCGCCTCGGCCCTGTCGCTGTCGGGCGGGGAACGCCGCCGCGTGGAAATCGCCCGCTGTCTGGCCGCGAACCCGAAATATTTGTTGCTGGACGAACCCTTTGCCGGGGTCGATCCGATTGCCGTTGGAGAAATCCGCGAACTGGTTGCGGCCCTGAAAACCCGCGGTATTGGCGTGCTGATCACCGACCACAACGTGCGCGAAACACTGGAAATCGTTGAGCGCGCCTATATCCTGCACGACGGCAAGGTATTGATGAGCGGCACCACCGAAGAGGTGGTTCAGGACGAAAACGTCAAGCGCGTTTATCTGGGGCAGAATTTCCGGGTCTCCTGACCCCGTCAACAAGGGCAAGACATGGCATTAAAACCCACCCTGTCCCTGAAGCAAACCCAAACTCTGGCCTTAACACCAGAGTTGCGCCAGTCGCTTACCTTGCTGCGCCTTCCGGCGGCGGATCTGATTGAGAAAATACATACTGAAGCACTGGAAAACCCGCTGCTGGTCATTGGCTCGCCGCGTAAAACCAAACAAAGCCCCAGCGCATATGATGTTGCCCTGAATACGGTTGCCGAAACGCTAACACTGGGCGAATCCGTCCGGCGCCAACTGGCAACAATGTCCTTGCCTGCCCTGACCCGTGATATTGCAACCTATTTAACCGGCGACTTGTCCGATATCGGTTATCTGGAAACAGACATCCCCGAGACCGCGCGGACACTGGGCGTTGCAAAAGCCGATATCGAGACAGCCATTCAGGCAATCCAGTCTTGCGAACCAACCGGCGTGGGCGCGCGCAATCTGACCGAATGCCTATTGCTGCAAATCGTGGAACAGGGGGTCGATAAAGAAACCGCCGAGAAGCTGTTGGAAAACATCCCCCAAATCATGAAATGTGAATGGGCGGAACTATCGGATATTCTGGGCATCCCGAAAGAACAAATAGAAGCCTTTTCAACCACTCTAAGAACCCTAACCCCCGAACCCGTTGCCCGTCACCATAATGAATCCCGACCGCTGGTTGCCGATATCATCGTCGAAATTGATGAAAACCGCAGGATTTCGGTTTCTCTATCTGAAAGCTACTTGCCGGATTTAACGATCGATACCGACCTGTATTCACAGGCCAAAGCAGATGCCAAAGCAAAAGAATATATCGAGGCTCAGTATAATCACGCGCAAAGCCTTATCCGCGCAATCCAGTATCGGGGCGAAACACTTTTGCGCATTGCAAGGGCCATTGTCACACAGCAACATCGTTTTTTCAGTGATGGCAGCAAATTTATGACCCCTTTAACCCGGCGTGCACTTGGCGAAAAACTGGCGCTTCATCCGTCAACCATTGGCCGGGCGATTGCGGGAAAGAACCTTGATCTGAATGGCACCATCTACCCGCTGTCGTTTTTCCTGGGTGCCGGGCTGAAAAAAGGTATCTCGGGCGAAATATCGGCCTTTGTCGTGCAACGGACCATTCGCCAGCTAATTGATCAGGAATCACCCGATTCCCCCCTGTCCGATGATACGATTGTTAAAAAATTACGGGCAGATGGAGTTGACATTGCCCGTCGAACTGTCGCCAAATACAGGGGATGTATGAATATACCATCATCGTTTGTGCGCCGCAAAATCGCGGCTGCACAGCAAGCGCCCCACAGATCGCCGGGCCACAGAAATCATTTGAACTGATAACCGGGATGAAACCCTTTCTGTGCCAGCGTTGCGGGGCAATTTCAGCTTTTAACCCTAAGGAGATGTGATGCGGTACCAAATCAGCGGAAAACAGATTGATGTAGGTGAAGCCCTTCAGACTCATGTCAAAGACGAACTTGGCGCTGTTGTCGGAAAATATGCCGAACGCCCGACAGACGCGAATATTGTTTTTTCGCGTGATGCCAGTGAATTTGTCTGCGAGGCAACCGTGCATCTTTCGACGGGTTTGACCGCATCGGCCAAGGCGCATGCCCATGAAATCTATGCCGCTTTTGAAAAATGTGCCGATAAACTGGAAAAACAGTTGCGCCGTTACAAACGCAGGCTGAAAGATCACCACCGCGAACGCTCGCAACCGGTTGAACTTTCCGGCGCTTCCTCGTATATCCTCGCCGGATCGGATAATTCGGAAGAATCGGAACCTGAAACACTCCAGCCCATGATCATCGCCGAAATGGAGACGAAAATACCGTCTCTTTCTGTTGGCGAGGCCGTGATGCAGATGGAACTGGCCGGGGCGCCGGTTCTGGTTTTCCGCAACGAAGGACATAGCGGGGTTAACGTGGTCTATCGCCGGGATGACGGCAATATTGGCTGGGTTGACCCGACAAACGCTAAATAAGCCCATAGGTTTTGGGCGGAGTAAAGTGAAGGTAAATGGAACTTTCGAATATTCTTTTGCCCGAAGCCGTGCGCGTTATCGGCCAGGCCAGCAGTAAAAAACGTCTCTTCCAGCAATTGGGCGAGATCGTTTCCTCTGTGCATGGTATTGATGCGGGCAATGCAGCCAAAGCGTTGCAGGATCGCGAAAATCTGGGGCCAACCGGGGTCGGGCACGGTGTTGCCCTGCCCCACGCACGCATCGCCGGTTTGCAGTCGGTCGTTGGCACCTTTCTGCGTATTGAAAAACCGCTGAATTTCGATGCGGTGGACCGTCAGCCGGTTGATCTGGTTTTCACCCTGTTTGCACCACTTGATTCCGGCGTTGAACATCTAAAGGCGCTGGCCCTTGTGTCCCGCACAATGCGCGACAGTGCCATATGTTCGAAACTGCGGGCCAATACGGACCCTGCAACTTTGCATACGCTATTGACTGATACACAGGCGTCGCAGGCAGCCTAAGGCAACTTTAGCGCTTTATATCCGAACATCATGTAATCCCGCTGATAGGCATCGCGTGTTGCGGCCTCGATTTCGGCGTCGTAAATCTCCTCCAGCGGGAACGGGTGGCTGTCGGGCACTTCCGGCAGCGGGTATGGATCACAGCCCACTTGCGCGGCCAGTTGTTCCAGCCCCTGCTCCAACTGGTCTTCGCGCAGAACCATATCGGGCAGGGCGAACTGTCCGAACCCCTGCAAAGCCTGCGACTGGCTGGCCCATGCAGGATCGACCCGCACACTGGTCTGCATGGTCAGGTTTTTCTTCAGGAACTTCAGGAACACCAGAAACGCCTTGCGATGATCACCGGCGGTATATGTTTCATCCACCCCGTCCTCGGGAATCAACAGGTCGTAATCGCGCAATAGGGCTGCACGGATTTCGGGGAAACCGTCAGGGCCGGTTTCAAGGATATGTTCGCAAAACGCCGCATGTGCCCGAACCACGGGGTGCCGGATCACGGTAAAGCTGCGGTGGCCGCTGTGTTTGCGTTTCCACTGCCGCAGGGTTTTCTGGTTGAATCCGCCCAGCAGATCGCCGCCGCCGATCCCTTTCAACCATTCCCGAACCAGCGCCTCGGGTCCACCCTTGACCGGCAGATACATCAGCGGCGCATTGGCCGCCGCCACATAAGCGGGCACGGCGGGACCACGGCGCGGCTCGAAATTCGGAGTGCGGGTCAGATCAAAAGGATCCATCTTTTGCAGATCCTCGACCATCTGCTCATAGTTGGCCACCTTGTCGCGCAGGCTTTCGGGGTTTTGCCGGCGCAGGTTGGTCGATAGCGCCTCGATCCGGCTGTCCACACCCAGAAACCGCGCCAGCCCGTTCAGCACATCCACATCCTGCACGTCCTCGTAGGACAGGTAGAATGCCGTCTGGCCGCTGCATTGCAATTCATGCAGGATTTTCACCTGAAACGCCTGATAATCCGCGACATGTTTGCGGAACTCGTCCAGTTTGAACGTCACCTTTGCCGATTTGCGTTTGTCCCCGCGCCCCAGCTTCCACTGGTTGGTGGACCAGGCGATCAACTCGGAAATATAGCTTTCCAGCGGATTGCGGGTCAGGATGATCTTGCCACAGCGATGATCCGGCAGAAAATGCGCCAAGGCCCGCGGATCATGGGTGGAAAAGAACCGGAACCCGACCAGGTTTTTCGGATCGGCCTTCATCCGCTCCAGCAATTCCACCGGATCCTTTTCCCGCATTTCCAGCGTCATTCCATGCAGCTTTTCACGATTGGTATCGCCGATGAAATAGGGGTTGAAAGCCTCGCCATGGGCGGTGATGCCTTTGAACTGGTTCAGGTTCGAGCACAGAAAATTGGAACCGGTCCGCTTTTCCGCAAGCATCACGAAATAATCGAATTTGTCAGACATTGCGGGTTACTTTCTTACCAGATACGGCTTGCGTGGTTTTAGCGTTTTCTGGGTGCCCAGAACATCTGTCGGGAAATCGCCCATCAAATACGGATGCATCCCCTGATTTTTCAGATTTTGCAGAAATTTCCCAAACCCTGTCAGGTCCACCAGCTTTGGCACTTCGGACAGGGCATGCATGCTGCGCGGGCCAATTGCATCAAGAATGGTTTGCAACACTTCCATCGGGGATTCGACAAATTCGGACATGTTCATCGTTTGCACCCGCGCCTTGACATAGGGCGAGCGCAGCACATTCAACTGGGCGCTTTCGATCCGTTGCAAGCGGGCGGCTTCTTTGCGGATTTCACTGAAATTCAGGTTGGAATGGAACAGAGGAACAACCCACGCACCTGTGATAATGTAAATATGCGCGTTCGGGTCTTTGGCCATAAACCAGTTCAAAGCCTGCGTGTCGTTCGGACCATACTGGAAACACTGGTGTTCACCGCGCGCGTTCCAGATCAGGTTTGTCAGAAAGGATTTCGGGTTATAATCCCGCACCAATGCCGAATCCGATACACCCCCGCTGTATATCTGGCCGCCACCGGAAAACTCGGCCCTGTCGGGGGCAAACAGGTGGCCATGCACCTTGACGCCTGCGTTTTTCTCAAGCCACGGCGCGAAATCAAGCAGTAATTCGTCAAAGCCCTGCAACACCGAATAGCCGGAAGCCGTCAGCCCGTTTTCCCGACCCTCGACCGGATAGCGGCTTTGCATGTACAGCCCGGCGCGCCCGAGGGTGCGCCGTTCAACCGCTTTGGAGAATACACGGTCAATCTTGCCGGGGTTTGGCTCGGTATGCTTCAGGTCGCCGGCATCCACGTTCAAAAACGCCTGATATAAACGGTCGGCATTTGGCCAGATTTTGCGCGCAACGAAACAATCCGAGCGGCGCAATAATTGCAGATGGTCATTGTAAAACGTGTGCGGTTTGCCCTGATAATCAAATTTTGCAAGGGTAAGCGAGCGGCTTTCGATATTGGTGGAATACAGGCGCACCAGCGTTTGGTAATAGGATTCATCCGGAATCCAGACCCATTTGAAATAGCTTTCATAGGTATTGCGTTTGGGGTCTTCCAGAATGGCCGACAGGGTTTGCCGGGTCAGACACCACCATTGCGACCCCAAATGCGGGATCAACCCGTCAGGCACCTTGCGCTTGTATCCAACGCGGCGCTGCAATCTGACGAAACGGTCAAACAACCGCCTGTGCCGTTTCCATGAAAACGGAAACCGCAGGGTAAAACGTTCGGCGTTCAAACCCCCGGTTGTCCACGGGACATCCTGTGTGGTTGTGGATTCAATGAAATCCGTGCGCGGGCGTTCATCCAGATAATCCACCAGTTCCTGCACAGGGCGCAATGGCAGGCAAGAACCGGACGCCAGATAGACATGGCGCACATCGGGGTAGGTCCGCAACATCATATCAGCCGCAGTTTGCGAGGCTTGCACCAATGACCACGCCCCCCATTCACAACGGTGGCGATCGGAAAATACAAGATTGGGCAAGTCAGACAGACCCGTCCTGAATCGGTTAAAACCTTCCTGGCCAACCTGTAAATCAACATGCACCACAACCGGACAACCGTTTGTGGCCCAATGACGGGCAACCTGCGCGGCACGATCCAGCGCCTCGTGCACCAGCATCACTACACCGACTGTGCCCGCACCGCTCATGCCCAGTTCCCCTTGGACATCAGGCCCAGAATTTCAAGCTGCCGCCAGTTGATATACTTCTCGCTCCATTTGCACCACAGGTCCGGGTCCTGACGCATTGCATCATGGTAGGCCTTGTATTCATGGCTGTTGGCATAGTGCTGGCCACGTTCCAGTTCCTCTTTGGCCTTGACGCCAAAGGTGTCCAGAAATTTGGCATGCAGCAAACAGCCCGATGCCTTTTCGCCGCCGCCAACATCATAAACCTTGTTCAGAACACGCGGCAGCAACATATGGGTCGAACTGACATAGGTGTAATGCCGGTCCCATTTGACCAGCGGTATTTTGTTCATTGCCGGCGCGCGTTCGGGGTTCTGGGTAAAGAACGTCCGCGCCCGCGGCCCCCCCTGTATCCACAAGTTCGCATAGCGATCGTTTTTCGAGATCGTATAGTTTCCGCTGTCAAACCACGCGGCAATCTCGAAAGGGTCCTGCCCTTCCTCGTATGGCACCGCATCAATGCGCCCTTTGGGATACATATCCAGCAACATCGCGCTAAATGACGGGATCGAGGACGCATCCAGCCAGTCCGTCAACGCCCGCAATGGCCTTGTGTCGCTAAACGGGAACACCAGAAATTCATCGACATCCACAGTCAACGCCCAATGGCCATGTCCGTATTTCGACAACAGCCAGTTCAGCCAGTCCGTTCCGAAACGCGCGGTTTTATAACTGTGTTTTGTCGTCCAGATCGAAGCATCCGGTTGGTCAGCGATATATTCACGCGAGCCGTCATCACTGTCATTGTCTACAAAAATGAAATGGTTCACCCCCATATCGCGATAATATTTCAGGAAATACGGCAGCCGCACCCGTTCGTTCCGGATCGTGGAAAAGACAATAATATCACAGGGTTGAATCTGCCTGGTCCGGTTGGAAACCTCGGCCAGCTCCCGCCTTTTGCGAAACGCACGGACACGGAAGCGCTGCCGCTCGACCCGCCGCCGATATGAACCAAGAATACCCAACCTGCTAACTATTCCTTACCTTCAGAACGCCTGCTTGGCGTAACCGCTTGTGCTTGCAAGAGGTCATACCTGCCTGTTTTGTGCCTTTTATCATAATCCAGAATAAAGGCATCTTTATAACTATATATTGAAAAATACCGGACAGTAGCCCCAGCGTAAACAGGATAAATGCAGCAAACGCTATATCCAGCGCCCTTTTGAAAGCAGCTTTAGTGTTTCGAGTTGCTGCCATCCTTTGTATTCAACCGAATCCCGACACCACAGATCAGGGCTGTTGCTAAGGCTGTCGTAGTAGTCGTCATATAGCCGGCTATTGGCGAAATGTTCCTGCCGTTGCTTTTCCTCGCGGGCTTTTTCGGCCACCACATGCAGGAATTTGCTGTGCAGCAACACCCCGCGCGGCAGGTCGGTTCCGGTTAGATCAAAAGCGCGGTTCAGGCGGGGCGGCAATATCGAATGGGTGGAACTGTTATAGGCAAAACGCCGGTTCCATTTCACCAGCGGGATTTTGTTCAGGGTCGGGGCACGATCCGGTTGATCGGCGAAAAACACCCGTTCCCGAACCCCGCCCTGAACCCATTGGCTTTGCAAGGCTTGCTGCATCTGGAAACGGTAATTTCCCGCATCAAACCAGCGCAGTATTTTGAACGGATCCGTGCCCGGCTGATAGATTTCCCCATCCATCGGCCCCTTTGGGTACATATCCAGCATCAACGCGCCAAAGGCCGGAACGGACTGTCTGTCGAGCCAATCCGTCAGCGCCGATAGCGGGCGTTCATCGCAGTAGGGATAGACCAGTATTTCATCCGCATCCACAGATAGGCACCAATGCCCGTGGCCATACCTGACCTGCAACCACGTCAGCCAGTCCACCCCGAAACGCGACAGTTTGTAACTGTGCGTGGTTGACCACAGCGACACATCCGGCTGGTCCTGCAAATACTGCGCAGTGCCATCATTGCTGTCATTATCCACAAACAGGAAATGTTTCACGCCCAGTTTGCGGTAATGCTCCAGAAAATATGGCAGGCGGATCAGCTCGTTACGCACCGTGGAAAACAGCAGAATATCGCCGCGTTGTATCTGTGCCGTCCGGTTCACCACACGCTCCATCTGGTGGCGTTTGCGCAGGGCGCGATACAACAGACGGCGCCGTTTCACGCGCATCTTGTAGGCTGTCCACAAATTCCCCATTGGCATCCGGCTTTCGTATTTTCAGACCATCCTAGCGCAGAAACTACTTTTCGTAATGCCCGTTCTGGTGCCAGTGCCATGCATCGCGCACCATGGTTTCCATGGTTGACCGTTGCGGCGTCCAGCCCAGTTCCCGCATGGCACGCACACTGCCCGAAACCAGCTTGGCGGCATCCCCGGCCCGACGCGGCCCTTCGTTCATCGGCACGGGCCGGTTGGTAACAGCCCCGCAGGCATCCACCACCTCGCGCACCGAAAAACCGCTGCCTGTGCCCAGATTGAACACACGACTGCCCTTGCCCTTTAACAGCCACTCCAGACCCAGCACATGCGCATCCACCAGATCGCACACATGGACGTAATCACGGATGCAGGTGCCATCCGGCGTGGCGTAATCCGTACCAAAAATGGTCAGCGCATCGCGCTTGCCGTCAATCGCATCCAGCACCAGCGGGATCAGATGGGTTTCGGGGCGGTGGAATTCACCCACTTCGGCATCGGGATCGGCGCCAGCCACGTTGAAATAGCGGAAAATCACATGGTTGATCCCGTCGCTTTCGCCGAAATTCGCCAGAATATCCTCGATCGCCCGTTTCGACGCACCATAGGAATTGATCGGCTTTTGCACGCAATCCTCGTCCAGCACCACGTTGTCCTGATCGCCATAGGTCGCGCAGGTAGACGAGAACACAAAATTCCGGCAGCCCGCCGCGGCTGTGGCTTCGATCAGGGTCAGCGAACCCATCACATTGTTGCGCCAGTATTTGCCGGGCAACTGCATGCTTTCGCCCACCAGCGAAAGGGCGGCGAAATGCATCACGGCAACCGGTTGGTATTTTTCGAAAACCTGATCCAGAAAGGCACGGTCCAGCAAATCACCCTGTTCGAACGGGCCGAATTTCACCGCGTCGGCCCAGCCGGTTACCAGATTATCCACCGTCACCGGCACATAACCGGCCGCCTTTAGCGCCTTGCAGGCATGCGAGCCGATATAGCCCGCCCCGCCAGTGACCAATACATGCGCCAAATTACACCGCCCAGTGTCTTATTGCGCCGCTTTTTGCAGCGACACCATTTCAGTCAAATACTGCGAAAATTCATCCCGCAGTTCCTCGCGCGCCAGACCGAAGGCCACCGTGGCCTGCAAAAATCCGGCCTTGGAGCCACAATCGAACCGCTGCCCGCGGAACCGGTAGCCATAGACCTTGCGGCCCTGCACAATTTCCCGGGCGATGGCATCGGTCAACTGGACTTCGCCACCGGCCCCCAGCTTGATCTTGTTCAGGTTGCGCAACACATGCGGGGTCAGGATATATCGGCCAATCACCGCCAGATTTGACGGGGCTTCGTCAGCCTTTGGCTTTTCAACCATGCCATTCACCGCAACCATGGCCCCCATATCTTCCTTGATGTCCAGAACCCCGTAGGCCGATGCCTTTTCCCTGGGCACTTCCATCGCCGCGACCATACAGCCGCCGGTTTCCTCGTAGGCTTCGACCATTTGCTGCAAACAGGGTTTTTCCGCGGCGATAACATCATCGGGCAGAATAACGGCAAAAGGCTCGTTCGAGATCAGGCGGCGGGCACACCATACGGCATGACCCAGCCCTAATGCCTTGTGCTGGCGGATATAGGCAATCGCGCCGCTTTCCATATTGGTGTTCTTCAACGTTTCAAGCAGTTCCGTCTTGCCGGCCTTGCGCAGGCTGGCCTCGAGTGTGGGGGCAATGTCAAAGTAATCCTCAAGCGCACCTTTGCCGCGTGAAGTTACAAAAATGAATTCCTTGATCCCGGCGGCCCGCGCTTCATCGATCGCGTATTGGATCAACGGCCGGTCGACCAGAGTCATGATTTCTTTTGGCACAGATTTTGTGGCCGGCAGGAACCGTGTTCCCAGACCGGCAACAGGGAAAATAGCCTTTGTAACTTTACGCTTCATTGATCGCACTCGTTTCTGGTCTCTTGTAAAAAAAGAGATAGCATTGTTTCTGATTACGCCCAAAGCGTTAATTAGCCAAGAATAGCAACAAACAATTTGTTGATCAGGGGGAAAGCGGCTCTGGTTGTTCCTGTTTCTGCCGATATTACCCCCGAGAGCTGTAATGCAACCGGCGACCCCACGCTATGCTGGTTTCAGATCAACACCGGGCGCATAAGCAATAAAGAACGGGTTGGCATAATCCTCTTTTCCATAAAGCAGCGGGGTATGGTCATCAAAGCGCACAACCTGCCCACCCGCACCGGCCAGCACGGCGTGACCGGCAGCAGTATCCCACTCCATCGTGCGCCCGACACGGGGGTAAAGATCGGCCTCGCCTGTGGCCACAAGGCAGAATTTCAAAGACGATCCGGCACTTTTGGAATCCGTCACTTTGTATTTACCGATATAATCATCCGTCGCCTGATCCCTGTGCGATTTCGATGCTACAACCAGCAATGCGTCATTGTCCGGTTTTGATACGGAAATAGGCGAAACCGGACCGGATCTATCCTTGGGAAAATCGCCGGTTTCCTCAACCGATTGGCCGTTGGCATCGGTATAGAACAGCCGCTCGCGGGCCGGTGCATAAACCACCCCCCTGATCGGCGTGCCGTTTTCAACATAGGCGATATTCACGGTGAAATCGCCGCGTCGTTTGATGAATTCCTTGGTGCCATCCAGCGGGTCGACAATGATGAATTTATCCGCCTTGGCGCTGTGTGAATCCGCCTGTTCCTCGGTGACCAGAACAATGTCGGGAAAAGCCTCTTTCAGCCCTGCCGTAATAATCGCGTCGGCGGCTTCGTCGGCAATTGTCACGGGGCTGTCGTCAGACTTTGTTTTCACCTGAAAATCATCACGGCCATAAATTTCCATAATCCTGTCTCCGGCCTCTAGTGCCAGACGACGGAAAACAGTGTTCATCCTGTCAAAATCCAATGTCATCTCCTTGGGTTGCCCGAATTCCCGGGTGTTATTGCCAATCCCACTCTGGCCTTTTATGTTGGCAGGGTAAAGGAACGGCAAGAATTCCATGCAACATTAATGCAATGGCAGTCAAAAGCGGATAAGTTTCAATCATGTTCCAGCGGCAAACATCAACCAGCGGCCTTCAATCAGGCGCAAGGTTACTGGACCTGATCTATCACGCCACAGTCCGCAGCGTGCGCAAAAGCCACGGAAATGCTATTTTTGCACTCTTGACCAATATTATGCAGACGATCATTTTTGTCATGGCATTTTTTGTGATGTTCTCGGTGCTTGGGTTGCGGGGGGCGGCTGTGCGTGGCGATTTCTTGTTGTATATCATGTCAGGTATTTTCCTTTTCATGACCCATACAAAAGCATTGTCCGCTGTGGCCGGTTCCGAAGGGCCTACTTCGGCAATGATGAAACACGCCCCGATGAATACGCTGGTCGCGATTTCGGCTGCGGCATTGGGATCATTGTATATTCAATTGCTATCCTTGTCGGTGGTTTTGTTTGTCTATCACGTCGCCTTTACGCCCGTCGTAATATACGAACCAATTCCCGCTATGGGCATGTTGCTTATTGCCTGGTTTTCAGGGGTTGCGATTGGCACGGTACTGCTTGCTGCAAAACCTTGGGCACCTGCATTTATCGGCATCGTCACAACTGTTTACTCACGGGCCAACATGATTGCTTCCGGGAAAATGTTCCTTGCAAATACGTTGCCTGCAAATCGCCGCTCCATGTTTGACTGGAACCCGCTGTTCCACGCGATTGATCAGGCACGCGGGTATACATTTTTAAACTACAATCCGCATTACACCACTTACACATACCCGTTGATATTGTCGGTCGTGCTATTGATGATCGGATTGATGGGCGAATTTTACACCCGCAAACATGCCTCGCTCAGTTGGTCAGCAGGAAAGTAGTCAAAATGTTAAAATACCTCCTCATTCTCGCTATTTCTATTCTGAATGCCAATTCGGCATTTGCCGGTTGGGTGGATTACCCTGCCCTCTATGACGTAACAGGCGTGGCCCCGGATGATGTGTTGAATGTCCGCGAGGGGCAATCTGCCTCAACCCCGATTACCAACACCCTTGCCCCAAACCAGCGCGATGTCGAAATTGTCGCTATTAGCGATGACGAACGCTGGGGTCTGGTCAGTTTTCCCGATGGCAGCGGCTGGGTTTCGATGCGGTATATGGCGCGACAGCCGGGCCAGGATCCACAATTTCTGCCCAAACCGCTTGGATGCGGCGGCAACGAGCCGTTTTGGGGGCTGAGCATTAACAACCAGACAGCACAATTCGATATGGTGGGGGAAAGCCCCCGCACCTATACCCCGATCTGGGAGGATATTCCGCCCGGAATGCAGGCGGTTTCATATGCCGTTAAAATGCAGGGTAACGGCGAAGACATTACCGCCATCATCAGCCGCAGCCAATGCAGTGACGGGATGAGTGAAAGCGTTTACGGCTTTCGCATTGATGTTGTCCTCTCGGGGCAGTCGGGCAACCGGTATTACACCGGCTGCTGTTCGCTGAACTAGGGCCTGTTGACGTTCCCCGCACCGCACTGGCGGATTTTGGGTCGAAACCAGTGTGGTGTGGGGAACGTCAACAGGCCCTAAAGGCGCGTGATCAAAAGCGCCAGATATCCGACCCCGATCGCAAGTATCAGCGGCGAGTAATAAAGCCGGTTCAACCGGTAAAACGGCTGCCCCACCGGCATGGGCACAGGCAGATAGGTCACGATTCCACGCAGCAAAAAGATTGCCGTCAATGTGGCCAAACCCGCCGTGCAAATCCAGTCCGGCAGCGGAAGGGAAACCACCCCCACCCCCCACAGTGCAATCACGGCTGCCGCAATCATGCCGCCAGCCACAACCAGCGTTAAACCGCGTGATGGCATCACGCTGGTCCCTTCCACCCCCAGTGCCGCGTTAACCAGCGCCTGTTCATCCCTTGCGGGCCATGTCGCCCCGAACGCCCAAGCGATGTGCAGCAGGGCCGTCACCAACAAAACCACAAATATAAATCCTGCCACAAATGCCATAATCTGACCTTTCCGAGTCCATACGCTACCGTATGTTACTCATCCCCTTGCCCAAGTCAATACGCCTTCGTATGGTGCCCTCATGAAGCAACGTCTTTCCCCCACCGACTGGATACAGGCTGCCTATCGGGCGCTAACCACTGGCGGACCCCAAGCCATCCGCGCCGAGAGCATCGCGCGGGCACTGAAGGTCAGCAAAGGATCGTTCTATTGGCATTTCAAAGATGTGCCCGCGCTGAAACAGGCGATGCTGGATCACTGGCAACAGGTGGCCACGCAGGATGTGATTGATCTGGTCGAATCCGGTGCGACTGAAGCCAAGGCCCGCCTGCATCTGCTAGTGCACGTTTCCACCGCCCTGCCCGATGATGATTACGGCGGCGATTTGGCCGAAGCCGCCATCCGCGACTGGG
>Ga0256840_1003020_pt1 | contig 14051 bp, 9 predicted proteins | sample 355202metaG_FD_185969 | JGI IMG/M metagenome (GOLD analysis project Ga0256840, IMG submission 185969) | Hydrothermal vent microbial communities from Mid Atlantic Ridge, Atlantic Ocean - 355-202 | ecosystem: Environmental > Aquatic > Marine > Hydrothermal vents | place: Atlantic Ocean: Mid...
GAACTTTGTGACTAAATTACCTGCTGATTATTATAATGAAGAAGAAATAAAACAGGCGATCCCTATTGTAAAAGGTATTGTAGGCAGTACTATTCTTGAAAAGTGGGGTTTTGCAGAAGATTTTATTAAAATCCCTTTATTATCAAATAACTGGTATTATCAAAGTGGTGAGACTATCAGCTATATTGATATTGTCATTTTATCAAAGCTACATACTAAAATAGGCAAAAACTTAGCTCACTTACCCGCAATTACTTCAATTCCAGCATCTAGTAAATTAAAATCCATTACCCTTTCACCTGAAAATTCTTTAAGTATATTACATGATGCAAAAGATAAAATTAATGAAACCTTAAGAGCTTTTTCTTCGTGATTTTAATTTATATGGCTAGCTACGAACTGATCACTATTTATTTTGAGAACATGAAACGTAATTATTTCAACATCTTTAGTGAAATGCTTCGTAGGAGAAAATACCTGTCCGTGCACTAGTCGACGTGAAGATAATTAAAAGTTTTAGAGAGGAGAGCATTGTTTTAATCGCGCCGAGGGCGGACGCTCCTACATCATTATCTACGTAACGGTTCACTTCCCCCTTTGAAAAAGGGGGATTGAGGGGGATTTTCCTAATAAAATCTCTCCTAACCCCTATTTTCCAAAGAGGGGGGACTAAACGGTTACTTGTCTACTTTTAAACTGACAAATAGTTCTAGCCTCTTAATTGCTAACGATACCTAATTTCAACAAATTCTTCCGACAAAAACTTCTTTAATTTATCGATTAATTCATCTGTTGGGTGTACCCGCCACTCATCGCCCAGTTGTATAATAGCTTTTGCCTTATTTGAATACTGTATTTGTATTGGGCAATTACCCCCCGAGAAAGGCTGTAAAGCTTGTTTTAAATCATCAACAAATGAGCTAGTATTTATTTCGCTTTCACTTCTGTTCCAGCTTAGTACAATCCCCCGTGCGAATAGCTCTCTTGCCTGTTCAAATGTATAGAATTTATCTGCAGTCATCCTTAGACCTCCAGAAAAATCATCAATAGCCAGGGAGCCTTCTGCAACTAATAGAGCATCTTTAGATAAAACATCCTTATATTGCTCGTAGGTTTTACTAAATGCTGCAACATCAAGCCTTCCTGTTCTATCATCAAAAGTGGCAAACCCCATCATCGTTCCTTTCTTGGTTTGCCTAGTTCGCATTTCTACAACTAATCCCGCAACACGGCCTTCCATTTTTGATTTAGACCGTTCCGCATCAGCAATCAACATTCCAATACTGGCATGCCTGATATGTTTTAATTCTGCTTCATATTGATCAATCGGGTGCCCTGTTAAATACAACCCAAGGGTGATTTTCTCGGCTTCTAATTTTTCTTTTTCTGTCCAAGCTTCTACTTCTGTGGAATAAGCTTCTAAGTCATCTCCTTTATCGACTTGAACAGCAAGACCAAACATATCATTTTGGCCTGTTTGACTCATTTTCCCATGTTGTTCAGCTACTTTTAAAGCCGTCGTTAATTCTGCTAAGTGAGAAGCTCTATTATCATTAATACTATCAAAAGCGCCACCTTTTATCAGTGCTTCTAACACCCGACGATTGACCTTACGTAATTGAACTCGTTTACATAAATCATACAGGCCTAAAAAAGGGCCTTTTTCTGCTCTTTCATCTAGCAAATCTAAAATCGCCGCTTCACCAACCCCTTTTATTGCGCCAATACCATAAATAATTTCACCTTGGTCATTTTCAGTAAAACGATATTGAGAAAGGTTAATATCAGGTGGAAGTAGGGTTAACCCCATTTCCCGACATTCTTCAATAAGAATCACTACTTTATCAGTGTTATCCATATCAGCTGACATAACCGCCGCCATAAAAGCCGCTGGGTAATGTGCTTTTAACCATGCAGTTTGATAGGCTACCAAGGCATAGGCTGCAGAATGTGATTTATTAAACCCATACCCTGCAAATTTTTCCATTAAGTCAAACACATAGGTTGCAATGGATTCATCAATTTTATTATTGATTGAGCCTTCAGTAAAAATGGTTCGCTGCTTAGCCATTTCCTCAGGCTTTTTCTTCCCCATGGCTCGCCGTAACATATCCGCGCCACCTAGTGAATAGCCCGCCAACTCTCGTGCAATTTGCATCACCTGTTCTTGATACAAAATAACCCCATTAGTTGGGCTTAGGATAGGAATCAGTAAGTCATGCGCATACTCTGCCTTAGCACCATGCTTTACATTAATATAATCATCTACCATCCCAGATTCTAATGGGCCAGGTCTAAACAAGGCTACTAAAGCGATAATATCGTCAAAGCAATCGGGTTTTAACTTACGAATCAGCTCTTTCATTCCACGTGACTCTAACTGAAATACCGCTGTCGTCTGGCATTTTAAGAAGATCTCATCAAAGGTTTTCTGATCATTTCTGGGGATTTGGGTAATATCAACTTCAGCCTCACCTAACAATTTCTTCTTAGTATTAATTGTTTGTAATGCCCAATCAATAATCGTTAAGGTACGCAGACCTAAAAAGTCAAACTTAACTAAGCCAACAGCCTCTACATCATCTTTATCGAACTGGGTAACTAAGTTATTACCCTCTTGGTCACAATACAGTGCTGAAAAATCAGTTAACTTTGTAGGAGAAATAACAACTCCCCCAGCATGTTTACCGGCATTTCTCGAGGTTCCTTCCAAAGAAAGTGCCATGTCGATCAATGTCTTTACATCATCTTCATTTTCATAACGGTCTTTTAATTCAGGGCTTTCTTCTAAGGCTCTGGGTAATGTCATCCCTATCTCAAAGGGGACTAACTTGGATAACCCATCGACAAAACCATAAGAAAAAGCCATAACACGCCCTACATCTCGAATAACCGCTTTAGCTGCCATTGAACCATAAGTAATAATCTGGGAGACCTTGTCACGACCATAATGCCGAGCAACATAATCAATCACTTCATCTCGCCTATCCATACAGAAATCAATATCAAAATCAGGCATAGAAACCCGCTCTGGATTTAAAAACCGTTCAAATAATAAATCAAATTCAATAGGGTCTAAGTCTGTAATTTTTAGAGCGTAAGCGACTAATGAGCCTGCACCTGAACCACGCCCAGGCCCTACAGGAATTAAATTCTTTTTTGCCCAAATAATAAAGTCCGCAACAATCATAAAATAGCCCGGAAAGCCCATTTGGATAATTACATCCAACTCAAACTTTAAGCGGTCTAGATAAACTTTTTTATTTTCAGCATCAGAACCGCTACCAAATGCTGGGTATTGTTTTAACCTTTCCTCTAAGCCTTTATAAGACTCCTCTGCAAAAAAATCATCTAAAGTCATTCCCTCAGGTACGGGGTAATCCGGCAGATAATTTTTACCTAAGGTTAATTCAACATTACAACGTTTTGCGATTTCTACTGTATTTTCTATTGCTTCTGGAATATCTGAAAATAACTCGACCATTTCTTCAGTACTGCGTAAATACTGTTCTGCTGTATAGTCTTTTGGTCGTCTAGTGTCATCTAAAACACGCCCCTGATTAATACAAACGCGTACCTCATGTGAGTCAAAATTTGTTTTATCTAGGAAACAAACATAATTTGTGGCCACCACGGGTAAATCTAATTTTAGAGCAAGGTCGACAGCTTTTTTGATATAGCTTTCTTCATCTATCCGGCCTACCCGTTGTATTTCTAGGTAAAAACTATCTTTAAAGATACCAGCCCAATAAAGCGCAGATTGCTCAGCCTTCTCAACCTTATCAACCATCAATGCTTGGCCAATATCACCTTCCATTGCACCTGATAACGCAATTAAGCCTTGATTATTCTGTTCAATCCATTCTTTCTTCAACATGGGAACATCTAAATGTTGGCCTTGTTGATAAGCGATAGAAATTAACTCCGTTAAAGTCACATAACCTTTTTGATTAACAGCTAACAATACCAATCGTGAAGGACTTGCCGGTTTTTCGGGATCAAAAATATAGACATCTGCTCCAAAAATAGCTTTAATACCTTGGGCTTGAGTTGCTCTATAAAACTTAACCAAAGAGAAAAGATTTGACTGTTCTGTAATGGCAATAGCAGGCATATTAAAATCTACCAAGCGCTTTATCAAAGGTTTTATTTTGACAATACCATCGACTAAAGAGAATTCAGAATGAACGCGTAAATGGACAAACTCAGGTTTCATGAATGCTATTAAAATTAAGAAAAAAAGAGGGAAGTAACTTTGATTTGTTAGGTATTACTTTTAGGAACGAGGATTCAATAAAACCCTCTCTAAGGAACCTTTAAGGTAAGTAGGATGTGCTGACGATAGGAAGCGCATCAACGGCAAGCGATGCGCTTCCTATCGGTCAGCACATCCTACATCAATCTATCCCTTAACAGAGTGCCTTATAGCTAAATTACAATGCTTGGGTAAGATCATTCTTATAATGCTCCTAAACCAACATTTTTTTGACTGGAGCAAAAGACTTTCTGTGCTGCTCTGTTACACCGAGCACTTTTAATTGTTCTAAATGGAATTTAGTAGGATAACCTTTATGTTTAGCAAACGCATAGCCAGGATATAAAATATCCAAGGTACTCATTTCATCATCTCGGGCAACTTTTGCTAAGATAGAAGCTGCTGATATTTCAGCTACTTTTAAATCCCCCTTGATAATAGTTTCTCCTAAACAAGGGATATCAGGAAAAAAAGTACCATCAACTTGAACCCAGTCTGGAGTATCACCAAGTTGGGAATAAGCTCTGCTCATTGCAAGTAATGTAGCCTGCAAAATATTTATTTGGTCTATTTCACAGGGTTCCGCTCGTCCAATCGCCCATGCTTTTGCATTTGCTTTAATTAAAGCGGCAAGATGATGACGTTTTTTATCTGTTAATTTTTTAGAATCGGTTAATCCAGCAATGGGTTTATCAGGGTCTAAAATAACCACGGCAGCAATAACTGCACCGGCTATACAGCCCCTCCCAACCTCATCAATTCCGGCAACTACTTGATTAGTTATCGCAAAATACCCCGGGTCACGTTGCGTAAGAAGCTAACCATATCAGAAAGTTCTTTGCTTTCTCCGGCCATTTCTTCCATTTCTTCAATTGCATCATCTAGGCGCAGATTATTTTTATATAAGATTTTATAAGCTTTCCTGATCTGCCTAACAACTTCAGGTGAAATTCCATTACGCTCCATACCCACGGAGTTAATACCGTGCGGAGCAGTAGGTCGTCCACCGACCATCACAAAGGGGGGAATGTCTTTGGTAATAGCACTGCCCATAGCAGAAAAGCTAAACGCTCCAATTTGAGTAAATTGATGTACTAAAGTAAATCCACCTAATATTGCATGATCTCCCATATGAACATGCCCCGCAATTGAAGCACCATTAGCCATAATAACATGGTCACCAATCATACAATCATGGGCAACATGAGTGTATGCCATAAATAAGTTATCACTGCCTATTAATGTTAAGCCACGATCTTGTAGAGTGCCTCGATGAATACTGGTAAATTCACGAATAATATTTCTATCACCAATTTCTAAATAGGTTTCCTCATCAGCATATTTTTTATCTTGCGGACACTCACCTATTGATGAAAACTGATATATTTGATTATCTTTACCTATCGCGGTTGCCCCATTAATGACGACATGAGGGCCAATAGTAGTGCCAGAATCAATTTTTACTTTTGGGCCAATAATAGAAAATGGACCAATAGAGACATCATCTGCTATTTCTGCCTCGTTATCAACGATAGCTGTTGAATCTATCAAACTACCCTGCCTCTGCAGCGCACATAATATTTGCACTAACTGCTAATTCGCCATCAACTTCACCACGACATTCAAATGTCCAGATGTTTCGTCTTGCTTTAATAACAGTCGCTTCCATTATTAATTGATCACCCGGCCCTACCTGTTTTTTAAAACGTGCTTTATCTATACCCACTAAATAATAAACAGACCCTGGGCCATATTTATCATCTGATTGAGAGGTCAATAAAGCGGTTGTTTGAGCCAAGGCTTCAAGCATTAGTACACCAGGAAAAATAGGATTACCTGGGAAATGCCCCTGAAAAAAAGGCTCGTTAAAGGTCACATTTTTACATGCTAACAAACGCTCTTTAGGCACACATTCAATCACTTTATCTACCAACAAGAAAGGGTATCTATGGGGTAGTAGTTGTTGAATTTGTGATATATCTAGTTGTCCAGCCATTAACCGTACCTTAAAGTTATTTAAATTAATCAGATAAAGCAGCTAGTTTTTTCTGAACTTTTTTAGTGACATCTATTTTATTCGCATAATAGACAACACCATTCTGAACTCCATCCATTAAGACTAGATCGAAATTTTCGTCTTTAGACAAGGCTTTAATTGCATCAAGAACGCCTCGCTGAATTTTACCCATTTCTTCGTTGTTCCACATACTGACATCTTCTTTAAACTCTTGTTGAGCTCTTTTTGCGTCCCTTTTCTTATCAAAGATATCTTTCTCAAGCTTACGTCTTTCCGTTTCACCCATAACAGAAGCATCTCTGGTTAACTTTTCTTCAAGCTTAATAATTTCTTTAACACGAGACTCTAAATGTTTTTTTCTGGGAGAAAACTCTTTTTCCATCCGTTTTTGTGCTTTTTTAGCTTGCGGAGAACCTTGAAGTACCTTAGCAACATTGACCACACCTACTTTTAACTCAGCATAACTAACGTTAGCAATAAACAAAAGCATTACAAATAAAGAAATTTTATTTTTCATTGATAATTCCATCTTTAACAACATAATTAAACGGCAGAAGTATTATCTAACCGTTGTGAATACTACTTTAAATAAGGGAGCCTTTCCAAAAGTAACTTCCTTGCAACATCAAAGTATAGGGTAATTTAAGGACAAATCCAATATCAAATAGTTCAGCATTTGATATTGTTATATTTTAAATCTCTAAGAAGTGAAGACTTAATAATACAAGCTGTGGCTGAGTCATTACAATAATTGATTAAAACCCAGAACCAAACGAAAACTGGAAGCTTTGTTCTTGATCTGTCTCTCCTGCATTAAGTGGGTATGCAAAACTCACAGATAAGGCACCAAAAGGAGAGAGCCATTCGCCCGAAAGCCCCACTGAATACCGCATATTGCTCACATCAAATCCATCACTCACTGTACCTGCATCAAAAAAAGTACCCACGCGAATTGATTTAACATCTTCAACAAAAGGGATAGGGAAAAATAACTCAGCTTTACCTATTACCTTAGTTGATCCACCAAAAGGATCATTTCTAGAATCTCTCGGTCCGAGTGTATTGTCATCATAACCACGAACAGACCTTACCCCCCCTGCATAATAATGCTCAAAAAATGGCAAGCTATCGGTATTACCATAGCCATCACCATAGGCTGCCTCACCCAGCAATCTAAAGGTCATATCTTTTGCCAAGGGGAAATACATCTGATGTTTATAAGAAACTTTATAATAAGTTAAATCACTGCCTGGCACGGTAATAAAAGCGGATAACCGCTGTTGAGCACCGTCACTCGGAAAAATAGCTCTATTTAAAGTATCATGTGTCCAGCCAATTGAAGTGGCGAAAGTTAAATATTTTTCACCATTATTCTGAACAAAGTCAAGAATCTGTTGTGAAGAAAATTCAGACGTTGTTAATGTAGTATGTTTAATATCAATATTAAACCGTAAACGATCATTCTCATTTAAGGGTAACCCAAAGTTAAAACTACTATTGATCACATCTGTTGAGAAATTTGCTATATTGGCTTGTCCAGCATCTCGTGCACTGTACCCAAGATCATAGCCCATACTGATACCATCTAAAGTAAAATAGGGGTCAAAATATCCAAAATTATACCGTGTTGATATATCACTGTTATTAAAAGCTAAATTAACTCGTTTTCCTGAGCCAAATATATTATCTTGAGAAACGTTAGCATTAAAGACGATACCTTGTACTTGCGAAAAACCAACCCCTGCCATCAAATTACCTGAGGATCTTTCAACTACCGTGTAGTTCACATCTATTTGATCAGAAGTCCCTACAACAGGAGGCGTTTCAACATTCACTTCCTCAAAATAGCCTAATCGTTGCAACCTAATTTTTGACCGCTCAATCTTCTTTGTCGAAGCCCAGCTAGACTCCATCTGCCTTAATTCCCTTCTTAATACCTCATCCCTTGTTTTAGTGTTTCCACTCATATTGATCCGGTTTACATAAACACGCTTACCAGGGTCAACAAAAAAAGTCATTTCAACCGTTTTTGTTTCATTATTAATATTAGGAGCCATATTGACATTGGCAAAAACATAACCTTCTTCACCCAAGCGGTCTGATATTGCTTTTGATGTAGCTGTTGCATTTTTTCGTGAAAATATTTCACCTGGCCCGACTTGAACTAGTTTAATAATTTCTTCAGGATCAACCACTAGATTACCTGATACTTTTACCTTTTCAAGGGTAAATAAATCACCCTCGTTCACATTAACGGTGAGGTAAATCTCTTTTTTATCAGGCGTTATTGCAACTTGAGTGGAATCAATCGAAAACCTTATATATCCACGATCTAAATAATAAGAGCGCAATCGCTCTAGGTCTGCTGATAATTTCTGTTTTGAATATTGATCATCTTTTGTATAAAAAGATAACCAGTTGGTTGTTGCTAATTCAAACTGTTTAAGCAAAGCATCAGTATCATAAACTTTATTGCCCACTATATTAATTTGCTTAATAGTAGCTACACGCCCTTCAGAAATATCAATATTAATACCGACTCGATTACGTGTTAATTTGGTCACTTTAGTCTCAATTTTCAGCCCATATTTACCATGACTAAAATATTGTCTTCTAAGTTCTTGCTCAACTTTATCTAATATCTGTTGGTTAAACACTTTACCTTCAGCTAAACCTATCTGTTTAAGTGCTGAAGTCAAATCGTCAGAACTTAAATCTTTATTTCCTTCAAAGATAATTTTAGCAATTGAGGGGCGTTCAACAACATTAACCACTAATGTTTTCCCTACCTTCTCTAGCGAAATATCTTTAAAAAACCCTGTTTTAAATAAGGTTTTAATAGCTGACCCAGCTTTTGAAAGAGCAAAACTTTCACCCACATTCACGGGAAGATAGTTATAAACCGTTCCTGCAGAAATTCTTTGCAAGCCATTAACTTCAATATTCTCAACGACGAATTGTTCTTCAGCTCTGCTTGTTTGAGAAACAAATATTGTTGCCAAGATCAATGAATGAAATAATTTTTTTGTCACAAGTCTAGTATTCAGGTTAAATTTTTAAAAATTATATCATGCCCTTCCAAAAGGGAAGGCAATTACATCCGCTAATGACTCAGTACTACAAACTGTCATTAACAGCCTGTCTAAACCTAAGGCAACCCCACTACAGTCTGGTAAACCTGATCGTAATGCAGCCAGAAATTTATCATCTTTTATAACAACAGCTAATCCTTTCTTTTTTCTTACTTTATTTTCTTGGTCAAATCGTTGCTCTTGCTCAATCACATCGGACAACTCAAAAAAACCATTTCCAATTTCAATACCCCTAATAAAAACTTCAAACCTATCTGAAACCAGAGGGTTCTGCTTATTTATTCTTGCTAAAGACGATTGAATTGCAGGATAGCCATAAACCATACAAAGCATTTGGCTTTCTAGGCTAGGCTGAACCTTATAACTAAAAATAAAATCTAGCCACATTGAGTGATCATCTTCACAAAGTAACACGGCATCTTTTATTCCATTTTTGTCAGCATATTCAGCATAACTTTGCTGACAAAAAACCAAGGGATTTAACCCTGTCACTTGTTCAAAAACGTTTTTATAACTTATTTTCTGTACTTTATTAAGAGGATGCCCATTCACTTTAGCCACCAACTCAACGACCTCATCCATTAGCTGATCCAATGTAAAATCTACTCTATACCATTCAAGAATAGAAAACTCAGGATTATGAAATCGCCCAACTTCAGCATTTCTAAAGGCTTTGCAAATTTGAAAAATAGATCCGCTTCCAGCTGCTAACAACCTTTTCATAGCAAATTCTGGAGAGGTTTGTAAAAACATCTGTTTATTTTTCGGTTCACAATGATAAAAACTAGAAAAAAAATCCAGCTGAGGATCTGTTCCTGTAGCTGAACACAGCAAAGGGGTTTCTACCTCAAGTACTTTTTTTTCTACAAAAAAGGCTCTTATCCTTTCAAGCATTAACGCTCTTTGGCGCAATGCTTTTAAATCAGCGCTTGGCTTCCAGGATTCCTGCACTAGTCTTTTACTCGAGAAACATACTCTCCTGTACGCGTATCTATTCTAATCATTTCACCAATTTGAATAAATAATGGCACTCTAACCACTGCACCTGACTCCATTGTTGCAGGCTTTCCACCCCCCCCAGAAGTATCACCTTTAAGCCCTGGGTCAGTTTCTGTAACCGCTAATTCAACAAAATTAGGTGGTACAACAGATATAGGATTATCATTCCATAAAGTCATAGTACAAATATCTTGTTCTTTCAACCACTTAACAACAGCCTCAACCGCATTACTGTCGGCCTGATATTGCTCAAAAGTATCAGGCACCATAAAATGCCAAAATTCACCATCAGAGTATAAAAATTGTACTTCTATATCCATAACATCAGCACTTTCGACTGATTCACCTGACTTAAAAGTACGCTCTATAACGCGCCCATTGCTTAGGTTTCTGATTTTTACTCTGTTAAAAGCTTGGCCTTTTCCTGGCTTGATAAACTCATTTTCAATAATTGCACATGGGTCTTGATCCAACATGATTTTAAGACCTGCTTTAAATTCACTCGTACTATATCTAGCCATTTTTTCCTCAAATATACAAATAGGTAACCATTCAGTCCCTCTCTTTGGAAAAGAGGGGTTAGGGAAGATTTTATTAGAAAAATCCCCCTCAATCCCCCTTTTTCAAAGAGGGAAGTGAACGGTTACACAAACAGTGGTTTATACCTAATACTTTGCACGGTTAAAATTTTAACATTTATATTAAATTGTTTTTTAACAAAGCACTGAAACAGACACATAGCGCGAGCTATACAACTTTCAGCACCGCCAATATCAGCAAAAACAAGTAATAGAAACCGAAAACATGACCACACGGAGTATATTATAATAGAGCTATCCAACGATAGAAACAAAACAGTCACGCTATAGGAAAAAACTTGCTTCAAAAGACCCCAAAATGGCAACAGGAAATTGCAGAAGGATTTAATAATATTGCTGAAATTTGTGAATATTTAAACATCATTCAAATAAGCTCTGAGTCCATAGATCCTCAACCTGACTTCCCTCTACGTGTCCCCCGCAACTTTGTTGATCGAATGAAGAAAGGAGATTTAAATGATCCTCTCCTTAAACAAATTTTACCGATCCAAAGTGAGTTATTAAAGACTCCTGGTTATACCCATGACCCCGTTGGGGATTTAGAATCAATGCCCGAAACAGGTGTTATACATAAATACTTTGGTCGCGTCCTGCTTATTACTACCGGTAGTTGCGCTATTAATTGCCGATACTGCTTCCGAAGAAACTTTCCCTATAATGACTTTCAACTAAGCACTAAAAAACAGCTTGCTGCCATTAATTATATTGCAACACAACAGGATATTTCGGAGGTTATTTTAAGTGGTGGCGACCCTTTATTACTTAACGATCAAAAACTGTTAAGTTTAATCCACAAAATAGAAGCTATTCCTCATATAAAAAGAATTCGAATTCATAGCCGTATCCCTATTGTATTGCCTAGCAGAATCACCACTGAACTTTGTGAAAGTCTCTCAAAAATAAAAAAAGATTTAATTATGGTTGTTCATTCAAATCATGAAAACGAATTAAATAGCCAAGTAAAACATGCCTGTGAAAACCTAAAATCTGCCAATATCACCTTACTAAATCAGGCCGTTATCTTGAAGGGTGTTAATAATACAGTGGTACAGCTGTGTAACTTACATGAAAAACTTTTTACTTTTAGCATCATGCCTTACTACCTTCACTTACTTGATAAAGCTTCTGGCACAGCTCATTTTGAAGTCAATCAAGCTGAGGCAATACATTTAATGGATCAAGTAAAAAGAAAATTACCCGGATATTTAGTTCCAAAACTGGTTAGAGAACAAGCAGGTGTCGCTAATAAAATTATTATTGCCTAAGGCACTTCCTAAGTTCTTATTCTGACATAAAATGGACGTATCTATTCAGCTTGTGAGCAGACAACGATGATGTAGGAGCGTCCGCCCCCGGCGCGAATAAAATAAAGCTCTTTTCTCTGAAACTATCAATTACCTTCGCGCCGACTAGTGCATGGACAGATATTTGCTCCTGCAATATCTGCATTCACTACATCCATGTAGATTATGCACGTAGGTAGAGCAATGCACTAGGGCAGGACGCCCGTAGGTAGAATAATGCAGGAGCTATTATCGAGGAGCAATTGCCGAGGGCGGACGCTCTTACAAAGCATTTCACTACAGATGCTGAATAGTTACCAATGAACTAAATCCAGAATTGTTTCATCTGCTCAAAAAAACCTGAATTATACTCTTGGTTATTTTTATTTTTTCAGGAAAATACGCTAAACTAAAACATGTATCTTGGTTGCAAAAATATAACACCTCTGTATGGCAATATCTAAACTTCCCTTTAATCTACTATCTAATGAGGTCAGTATATGGCTAACTTCAATAGAACAACACAACAATGCAAAATTAGCGATTGAGTTAAATGATGTAGCAAAGTTATTACGGAAAGATAAAACTCATCCAAGCGCCACTTTAAAAGCACTGATACAGCTATTACCATCGATACTACAGACCTGCAATACCATTGAATCATCCTTTTTAAGTAAGTCTGAACCTCAAAAGTACCCCCTAAAAGTGATACGGCTCTGTATTCAATTATTAAGAAATACAGCACTTGCCGCATGCAATACCGGTGAATTTGATAATTTACCTGAGACAGAGAAAAGTCTTAGCATTTACATAGCTCTACAGCTAATAGGTCACTCCCAACGGTTGAGCGCAGTATTTCACGAACCGCCGTCATCTTCACTATGGAAACAAACGGGGCAAATTTATAATTTAGCCTTGCAAACAAAAATTAATCAAGATGAAGTAAAACACTCAATAAGCCAATTTAAAGACCAGCTATCTATTGAGTCAGTTTTAAAACGAAATATACTTTTTAATCTATTTACCCCCTATCGCTATTCAGATAAACAAATAAAAGAATTATTTTTAATATCTAATTCATTGGCTGATACATTAGATTTGAACACTCCTCCATCTTCTTCATCCATTAATTTATTTTATTGGGATTCGGCAAGTAACAATACACCCAATACCATAAACACCACCCAACCATGCCAGCAGGTTTATATCAGCATTAATACTCATAAATTACTGGTGACCATGCAAATGGATAACTTTATCTGTAATCTTGATAAAGAGCTTATTTTAAGACAAATTGAGCATTTATCAGCCTATCAATCAATTATAGATACCCCTATTCCCTCGGCTCCAACCATTTCTCACCTATTGACTGGTTTTAATAACATTTCCGAACACCTTAACAAGGTGAGCACTCTTCAAAAAATCCAGCATTTAAGTACCCAAGTTACCTCCAACGAACCCTTAAGCATTCAATCAAAGCAAGAAAAATACGACGGTTTAAATGCCCCTCCCATCGTTGCGTATTCCTCTAACAACAAAAATTTACTGTCTAACGCTAAACCAGTAAAAACACTTCAGGTTAGTAATGAAAAGTATATTATTGCTGAAACGAGCTTTATAGAATGTAATATTGGTGATCTTGCTTTGCTTTGCCATCATAATCTAACGAATAAGATAGGTGTTATTAGGCAAGTAAAAATAACAAATGCCTCGAAAACGGTTCATATTCTTATTGAAGAAATCCAAGGAGTCCCTACCACTCAAACAAAAGATAATGAATTTATTAGTGTTAGTAGTGAAAACACT
>Ga0256840_1003021_pt1 | contig 14049 bp, 17 predicted proteins | sample 355202metaG_FD_185969 | JGI IMG/M metagenome (GOLD analysis project Ga0256840, IMG submission 185969) | Hydrothermal vent microbial communities from Mid Atlantic Ridge, Atlantic Ocean - 355-202 | ecosystem: Environmental > Aquatic > Marine > Hydrothermal vents | place: Atlantic Ocean: Mid...
TTATCAGTATGTTATTTGATTTAAGCATTTTATACGCCAATAGAGGCTTGACTGAACTTCAAAGTCACATTATATCATAAGCCATTGTTTTATATTTATTTTTAGATTTCCGTTCACGCACTAAGTACGACTCTTGTAAAATCTTCAACACTTCAAAATTATCGCCTTCGATATACACGTTTTCGGTATTATCAAAATTAACGCTGTCTTCTCGACAAGGGCGTAGGGTTTTAGTGATTGGCGTATTGGCTTTTAATAATGCGGCTTTCTTGCCAGGCCAGTCTAAACGGTAACGCTCATCGGAATCGTCAACTAATACGCTAGATAAGCTTTGTTTTAGCAGGTCAAAATCAATGGCTTTTTGTATGTTCCCTTGTTCATCCTGAGTCTCTGTCATCACATTAGGAAATAGCGTGGCAATCTGTTCCATGTTTTGTTCAGTGATATTCGGGGTTTGCATTTTTAATTTTTCGATCACGATACGTCCTTTATAAGCTGTAATTGCTGCTGTTTATCTAATAATGTCTTGTTTAAATCGACTTTTCTATTCATTTGCTTTTCTTTACTGATTTTTTTGGCCAGTAAGGAAATGTCTTTTTCTAGCTGTTTAGTTTTATGGTCAGTTTCAATAACCGCCTTAAAATCATTTTGTTGTGTTGTTTGGTTTTTAATAAAGGCTTTAATCAGCTTTTGATAGACTTGCTCTAAGTCTGTGCCTGTAAAATCAAACTGAATAGGCTCATTCCATTCTGAAAAGTAATAATCCGTTGGCATTGATTTTTCAATATCACTTAAACCTTTCAAAGTAATAGCATAAGCAAACTGTTCATTAAACCTGAATTGATAAAGAATTTGATAAGGAATAACTTTATCAATCAGCGCAAGAATGTTTTTAGGAATAAGCTGCTCTTTTAATTCAATCTCAAAGATTTGTATTTCTGTCACTGCGGCTGTTTTATTGATACCTAGCGTATTTTCTGAGAGTTTATATTGCCAAGTTATTTTTTGTATCTTATTAACAAAATCATCTTTTAATTTAGAGCTTATAGCCGCTTTATCGTAGAACTTGGTTTTGGCGATAAAGCGATTAACTAATGCGCTATCAGGTAGGTGTAAGCTCATTATTTTATTACCGTAAAGGTGAGTAATTCAAAGTCTTCTAGCCCTTGAATACTATTGACTAATGCACTGGTGCCGCCTTCTGAAAAAAGGCTGTCTACATCACTTTCTTCTTTGGTATTTAAAATAGACTCTATGGATTCACTGAGTAGGCTTGAGTAAGCATCCATGTTACACCCATCGTCTGTTTCTAAATTAAAGAGTTGATAGGCTTCTTTTATGGGTTTATCCTTGCCTTTTGAGAGTAGCCTTAATATATCAAGAGTGTGCTTTACATTCAGATGGTTGGATAGTATTTCTCCATTTTCTTTGATATAGACAAGGTAGAACGGGTGTAGCTGGTTAATACTATCAATATTCACGTCACTATTGATATTTTTTAGCACAAAGATACAGCCTGCATGGATGCCTTTTTCAATGATTTTATTACACACGGTATGGATGCCGCTTGGGACGCTGTCTAAATCACCATTTTCATTAATGTAGTTGATTAAGTCCATGCGGAAATCATTTAAGCCTAAGTCGGTAATAGATACACCTGTGTCTACATCTTCTATGTCAACCACTTCATCTTGTAGCTGTTGCAGTTGCTTTTTCCTGAATAATAAATCAGAAGATTGATTGGTTAATACGTTATCTTCACCCGTGGCAGTCATATCCACCATGAACATTTTACTTTCCACTCTATTTTTTAAATTAATATAATCATCAAGGGAAAGTTGTGGCCAGAAGTTAATAAGTTGGATGACTTTATTTTGTGATCCTATTCTATCTACTCGCCCAAAACGTTGAATAATTCTGACAGGATTCCAGTGAATGTCATAGTTTATTAAGGTGTCACAATCTTGCAGGTTTTGTCCTTCAGATATACAGTCTGTGGCGATTAATATATCTATTTCTGGGGCTGATGTGCTTCCTCTACTTTTAGAGCGAGGTGAGAAGTTGATAAGGATATTATTAAATTCATTAGCAATGTCTAGCGTGGTTTTATTGTTATCTGATCCCGTTATTTTTGCACTCTCAAGCTTATGCTGTTCTTTGTTATAGCGTGCTGTGTTTTTATAGAGGTAGTCTACGGTGTCCGAAAAGGCACTAAAGATGATGATTTTTTTATTACCGTCATTGATTGGGTTGTTGACCTTATTAGCGATAAATTGTTTTAGGTCTTGTAATTTTTTATCATGTTCAGGCGTAACTTTTTTTATTTCGTTTAGCAGTGCATTGGCGATTGCATGATCTTCCTGTAAATCAGGCTTCCAGCCTGATGTATTCATATCCGCGAGGTTGATTTTTACTTTATCACCAATACTAAATTCTGTGTCTAGCCAATCATCACTTTCAACATCTAAATTAACATCATTAAGTTGTGTTTCGTCAGCGTAGCTCTTAGTGCCATTTTTTTCAAAGTCTTCAATATTATTAATGTTCGTTGCTATTCTATTGGTTAGCTTTTCTAGGGTAATCCTAAAGGAATCGACTGAACTCTCTAACCGTTTAAGTAGGTTGACACGCATGAGGGTTTGTAGGCTTTTTTCCCTATGCGATTGCTTAAAACTAGACCCTTGATTGGTTTCAGTATCATATAAATCACTATAAAACTGAACCTTACTGGCTAAGATATAGTTCATAGGCGAGTAAGTCGATAAGTTCAGTTTTGATAGTTCTTGGTATAAATCGGCTATGCCAATAAAGCCTTTGAGTTCTGTAATATCTGAGCGGTGTGTTATCGGCTTTAAACGTGTGGGGAATTTGCCAATTTTCTCCATATCGTAATATTTTTCAATATGCTTTCGGCTTCTAGCAATGGTGACGCTATCGAGTAATTTAAAGAAATCAAAATTTGTATTTAAACGGCTTAGAAGTTGTTGGCTCGTGCGTTCTTTATCCTCTAATTTAGACCAGTCATTAAATATCTTTTGTGAGCTTCTGAGGATGCTATCGACTGATTGACTAACATCCATGTGCTTATCTATATCTTGAGTTTGTCCTTCATAAGCCAGCGCAATTTGATTTTTAAGGTCAGTAAATTTATTATTTACAGGGGTTGCAGACAGCATTAAAACCTTTGTTTTAACACCCGTTTGCATGACTTGGTGAAGTAATTTTTGATACCGTGTTATTTTATCTTTTTTAGGGTCATTATTTCTAAAATTATGTGATTCATCAATCACAACTAGGTCATAGTTGCCCCAGTTAATTCTCGATAGATCAATGCCATTTGAAAACCCTTTGTTTCTTGATAAATCGGTGTGATACAAAACATCGTAATTAAAGCGATCCTTGATTAAAGGATTATCATCATAATTATTTAAGAATGTTTTCCAGTTATCGCCCAATTTTTTGGGGCATAGCACCAATACAGTTCGGTTGCGTTCTTGATAATACTTAATAACCCCTAATGCTGAAAATGTTTTACCTAGCCCCACACTATCAGCCAAAATACAGCCATTGTGACGTTCAAGTTTATTAATAATACCTAAAACAGCATCACGCTGAAAATCATAAAGCGTGTTCCATATAGCGGATTCTTTAAATCCTGTTTTTTCATTGGCAAGCTCATCTTCAGAGACATCCTCTAAAAATTCATTAAAAATATTATGCAAGGTGACATAGTAAATAAACTCAGGGGAATTTTCTTTATATAGCTCGGCTATGTAATCAATGACTTCTGTTGTGACATCCTTTAATACTTTTTTATCATTCCATACATCTTCAAAATTTTGAGCGTATTGCTGGACTGTATTCAAATCATCCGTTTTGATGATTTGATTTAAAATAGTATTGTCCTTTTGATAACCTAATCCAGCACTGGTGAACTCATTGATCCCCATATAAACAAAGTTACTTTCATCATTTTTTAATCTTAAATGAGGCTGTATGTATTGATTACCTGCATTTGTTTTAAAAGAAACTTTTTGCTCAATCCATTTTTTACATTCTTGAGCAATTGCCTTTCCAGTTAGTTCATTTTTTAAGTCTATTTCAAAAGCTGAGCCACTAATTGCTTTTTTTCGATTATTGGAATTAATCTCAAATTGTCGTTGCTCTCTTTTGTTTTTATCCACTTCAATAAAAGTAGGATCGGTAAAGATAAACCTTAGGCTTTTTATTTTGCTCAGTTCTTTTTTTAATGCTGCATATCCGTATATGGAGAAGATACCTGCTGCAATATCAATTTTACTGTTCGTAGAAATGCTTTTTTTAAGGTCATCGCCAACCTTGTCTGTTTTGTTATTGAAGCTTTCTATCACAATGAATTATGTCCTGTTTAATTTTCATCGAAAGGCGTTACCCTATACCACTATCACCAAGATAGCGGTAAATACTAGCTTTTGAAAGGCTGCATTCTTTATAATAGCCTGTCTGATATTCTCGAATTCTCTCTAGTAAGTAACCTACAAAGGGGCGTTTGTAGGTTACTTACTAGAGAGAATTCGAGTTAATTATTTTTGTTTAAACCACTCCTTTGGAATTATACAATTATTACTATTAGGACTTGGTTCAGCTTCATGTATTTTTAAATGAAGTGGCATTGAGACACAATTACCGAATACGAGTGCGTCTCCTGGGGTAGACTGTTTTATTTTACTAGTAAAATCATCAGAAAAATAAGGTAATATAGCTTGAATATAGTGCATATCCTTTTCATTCTGAATTCTGTGAATAATGAAGTTAGCGCACTGAGAAAGCACTGTTTCAGACAGTTCAGAAGGTCTTTGAGAAGAAACTAGCAAATAAAAGGAATATTTTCTCCCTTCTCTAGCTATTTTTTCAAAAATATTTTCTTTCAGTAAGTAGTCATAATTTTTTTTAATATAACGATGGGCTTCGTCTAAAATTAAGTGAACAGGGTTCTTTCTTCGATCATCACCAACCAGTTTTTTTCTTTCATCAAAAAGTAAACGTGATGTAACACTGGTCAATGTTTCGAGAACGTCGGGGCTTAATTCACTGGTATCAATAATCACTAATTGGGACTTTGTATCATTATTCCCCCAGAGTTCTGCAATATATTTTTTAATAGAATCAATACCATTTGATTCTCGCATGAACTCACAATCAGGATTATCCAAAAAATAATCCAATCGTGTGAGCATGGTTGCGGTGTACCCTCGAATTTGTCTATTACCGCGTGCATCTTCCTCCAAAAGAATTAACTCAGCTGCAATCTTTAAAAATCGGTGGTCAAAGAATTCACCATTTTTAATTTTTGAATTAATTACTTGTTGAGCTTGAGTATGATCTACTTTTTCATAAACAGTTTCAGTTTCTCGCTCTAATGCATCGTCATTTTGTCCAAAACTAAGAGAGCATGATCCTTGTAAGTTTTCAATATCTCCCAAAAGATCAGAGGATGCATCTTTAATGGTTGGATTGCTTTCTATAATACTGGTTATACTTCCAAGTATACTAGCCGCAGTAGTAATTCTTGCGGTATCACTATCAGCCTGCCGTAATGTACTAAAAATTAGATTACATATTCGATACCGAAGGTAATTAACAAATTTATCCTGTTCTTCTACGCTTGAGTTTCCTATCCGGTAAAATCGATAGCTTTCCTGCAAAACTTTATCCCAAAATGGGCGCTGAGTCGCATCCGTTGCTAAAAGAAACGCGCTCCACTCATCTAAAGATAATAAAAAATGTGGCAAATAAAAAGGGCTATAACCATCTTCTTCTTGTTTAATATTTGGCTTGTAATATTTGATTAAAATATCCGTATTGTTATCATTTGTGAATGCTTTCTTATATTCTCCATTGACATCAAATATAAGTATTCTTGATCCTGTAGCCGAGTGGTTTTCTTTTTTATGAATTTCTTGAATAATATGAGCAATGGTATTTGATTTACCACTCCCTGAATTCCCTAGAACCGCCGAGTGAATGTTAAAGAAACTATCTATACTCACGTCTATTGGGTAGTTAATAAGATTTTTACTTACACCCAAAGAAAATGAGTGATGAATTTGTTTCTCGTCTATTTGCCCTAACTCATTAGTATTTGTTCCTAAAATAAGTCGCATATCTTTAAAAGTTACAATGCTTACATCACTATATAGACTGGGGAAAACACCTACACCAAGTGCAAATCCATTATCTTTACTGATAGTGCCAATTGGTTTAAGTAAGAGCTCTCGATTGCTTTCTATGTCAAATGATAGCTTCTCCTGATGCAGGTCAGAGTCAAAGATAGACACAACTTCACATAAAATAATTTCTTCGACTGCATTGGTTATTTTAAGGTAACTCCCAATGTTGCCAAAATAATAAATATTGCCATGTAAATTGACGGAGCTACCTCTAATATCTGACGATATTTTTACCTTAAGCTGGCTATAATTTATACTGATTATTTTGCCAATTTTCATACTGTACCATCACTCTTTAGAGCTGTATTAAGTGAAGATACAAAAGCATCCAATAAGGAAGTGTCTATATTTTCGTCCACATTGGGGAGTAACTCTTTGACAATATATTCAAAATAGTGGATTTTGTTACTTCCTTGATCTGTACCGAAGATTTGGTAAATTCTGCTATCCTCAATTTTAGCCAGTGGACAATTTTTATATTCACCAAATATTACAACCGATATTGATGAATTTGATGCCAAAGCCTGATAAATGATGTTGTTAAGATGTTCATCACTAAAACTGTAACCAACAATAAATATTACAGAATTAGGCAGTGATAACTTTGTTTGAAATTCTCTAATAAGGTCAGCATAGGGTGATCCTAGGCTTTGAGATTGCTTCAAAGGCGTTGGATAAATCAATACATGGCTTTCATCTCCTTTAGTCTCACCACCTGTAACAGGAATTTCATGAATATTGAATAATGAGTTGCCATCTTGTTCTATCCAGCTAATAGAGCCATGCAATTTGTACAAATACACCATATTTTCCAATGGTTCGAATTTTTCCAAATTTGCATCTATTTTCTTTGAAAATGTGTAATGGAACCTTGCTGGATTAAAAACTCTTTCAAGTCCACCGCCAAATCCATTGTTGTAATTGATATTGAGTGTATCGAGTGCTCTTTCATTAAAAAGGTCATTGTTTGTTGTAAATATATTAACCCGAGAAAGATCTTTATTTCTTAGTGCTGTTTTTTGATAAAACTGTTTATATAAATCCATGCTTTTTGTTGCATCGTCGCTTGAAATATCAATATTTATTTTTGAATACATTGAATCTTCGATATGCGTTATAAGCTTCTCAACATTTGATTTTGATTTTGCATCAGCATTGGAAATACCTTGCAAGTAATGTTTTTTAGCATGGAGTATAGTTAATACTTTCTCCAAATTATCACTATCTATACTTTGATATAGAGTTTTTATCCCATCATCTGTATTTCCATCCATATTTTTTGTTATTTCTTCCTGCATGGCTTTCATGCTTGGGATAGCATCAGAACTAGCACCAGCACCAAGTAAAAAACTAACATTTTTAATATTGGATAATTCTGCTATTTTCTGTTTGATGCTTTTTAAGGAATTTTCACCACCAATAGCCTCTCGACCTTGGTAAAAAAACATATTATTTTCTTTATGCTCCATTTTACTCATCACGCCATATTCCTGTAATTTACTTGTTTTTATTTCGTTAGAGCCAGTAAATGCTACTTTTTCGCACCAAAAAAGTTAATCCTAACCGCCTCACCAGATGAACTTGAACAGTTATATACCTTCAGTATCTTCAAGATACCGAAAAATGCTAGCTTTAGGTAACTCTATTCATATTTTTTTCCTTAGCTCTCGACCAATTGTATTAGCAGAAACCCCTAACAACTCACCTGCTTCAGCTTGTGTTTTTCCACTGTTCAATAATTCATGCATATGCTGAATCTGTCCTTTTGACAAGGATTTAGGTCGTCCTACATGCTTACCGCGTTTTTTTGCGGCTGTCATTCCTGCTTTTGTGTGTTCTTTGATTAAGTCACGTTCAAATTCAGCTAATGCGCCCATGATATGAAAGACCAGCTTACCGCCTGTCGTGGTGGTATCAATGCCGTCAGTTAAGCTATGGAAGCCTGCCCCCTGCCTTTTCAGTTTATCAATTAATTCACAAAGAAACCCTAGAGAACGCCCTAATCTGTCCAGCTTCCAAACAACCAGAATATTGTCACCTTCTGCAACGGCTGAAAGAGCTTGCGAAAGCCCTTCCCTATCTTTAGTTATTCCGCTTTTTCCTTCATCCGTGAATATTTTTTCACAGCCTGCCGCATTGAGTGCATCAAGCTGTAAATCAAGATTTTGTTCATCGGTGGAAACTCTAGCATAGCCTATTTTCATGCGGTTAATAATGACACGCCCTTTTGATGTATACAAGATGTTGTGTTTTGCCTAGATGATATGAGAATGTCATTTTGAGACATTGAAAGAAACACGCCATGCCCTACGTTTCAAAAAGTTTACGTTGTGATGCACATATTTGCAGCTAATGTGAGTTCTGATGGATGTTTGCAAGCTGTTTGCAAATAAATTGGGTTCATTCTCATTTAATGTGAGCCAAAGTCCCTTTATATTTGCAAATAATTTGATCCCAAAATGGCGTTGTTTGCGAGCCGCAACACCTATCATAGTCTTTACAAATTCAATGATCTTTAGGAACCTGAATAGACCCATCAGAAATACCTTTCGCCATTAATTCAAGCAACTTAGAAAAACGACAGAAGCCTTTATATTCAGATGTAAGATAGTTCATTTGTGTTTGTGTTGTAGTATCCATTATTTGCTTAAATGATTCCATGTAATCAAAAAGTGTAGTCAATAATTGTCCATTCCCCGTGTCAGTATCTGGAAATGAATTAACATGACTATCAATACGTTTAACTAGATTTAATTGGGTACTGTTGATATTCATAAATATTCTAAAAGGTTAAAGATATTTTTGTGGTGTTCTTTTATTTGTTTATCTTCTTCATCCATTGGTTTCATGCCTTATATAGCGTTTATAAAGCCCAGTATTGACGAGCTACTTCTTCAGTCACATTCATGATTTCGAGCTTCACTACCTCAACCATGTCTTCTGGTAAAAGAAGCGACTCTTTATTTAATACACTCACCTTTTTCTTGAAATAGTCAGCAGCGCAACCCTTTTTCATAGCGTCTAAACACCCATCATTATCATGTCCAATACAGGCTGATATAACCGCTAACTTCGCATGTTTATAAGCATGTTGTTGAGCTACTGAAAGAGCATTAAATGATTCGATGAACTCGTCTCTCATAGTCAGCTGTTTAGTTTATCGACTGTCTCAAGATAAGATATTTTATTATAGAATTTTCCATTCAACCAAATATATTCCGGCTGCCAAAAACAGCACGCTTCAATTAACGAAAGAACTTCACTGATGGTCTTAGGTAATGCTTTATTTGCATACCGAAAAAAACCATAATTCATCATGCAGTCGTCTTCAAAGTCTTGTCGTAATTCTTCTTCGGAATATTTCTCTTTGTAAGCAATACCATCTTCATCAATGGCTTCACTATAATCACGATAAACATCTTTTTCGCAAAAGAAAAAGCCATAATCGTCTTGAACAAAATGCTCTTTTTCATCATAAAAATCATCAGCGTCTTTAGCATCCATAGCGATCATCAATCCAGATTGAACGGCGTTTTCTGTGGCTTCTAAAGCTTTGTAGCTTTCGCTGACATGATGCCAATTATTGAATTTGTGTTGCTGGGCTATTTCATCCAGGGCTTGAGTATGAGAGATTCCTTTTTCTTGCTTTAGCTTACGGGCTTTTTGCTTGAAAATTTCGATGGTTTTAGCGGTGATAAGGTAGTTCGTTTTCATTTTATAACTCCGGCATTTGCTCTCTAATAGTACCCACTGCTATTAATTCGCATAAACTGGAATTAAAAAATAAAGTATTGAAGGTTGATCGTCTTATCCAAGTTTGCCAAGGTGGGTAGCAGGCTTCGACCAAGCCTTGCCACTCATTCTAAAGCATAGATAAAATTAAAACAAATGGAGGGGTTGTTTTTCCTATAATTTCTCGTTTCTCATGAGAAACTTTTAGTGATTATATGGTGTGTTTTGATTGTGGATTTATTTTCTAAACCCAATCTTAAAGCCTATAGATATACCTATCCCACATAAAACCAAAGCAATCATTGATATTAGCAAAGACAAAGTAAGTTGATATGTTCCTACAGATAACCATAATGCAATTGACATTAAAGACATTGCAGTAGATAAAAATAACATCACTGCCCAGGGTTTGTAATTCTTCACCACCATCCATTACATTGCAAAGCTAAGGTTTTTATATCGGCCTTATAAGATTCAATAGAGTCATCACCACAGGTAAACCCAAAGAGTGGACTGTCTGGTTCGCTATAAAGGAAAAACTCACCTTGTAATGACTCGCAATAAGGGCAGGTATTTGACCAATAATTAATACCTGCTGTTTTTGAATAACGGTATTGTACAGTTTTAGGTCGTGGCTCTTTAGGTGTTATTTCTTCATTTTCATTTCTGCAACCAGGCCAGGTAAATAAAAGAATATCCTCATTGCATTTCCAACATTCAGAATACGTGGCACGGTAATATTCTTTTAGGAGTGATACACCTGATTGCATTGATATTTTTAAAAGCGTTTCCTGGTGTTCTTTGATTTGTTTTTCTTCTTCTTCATCCATTGGGATAACCAGATAAAGCAAATAATTGTTTTGATGCAGACTCCTTGTCCCTTGATATAGCTATTGCTTCACCATCAGGTTTTTTTAAAAATGTTTTCTCAATTAGTTTATGCTCAATTAGTGGATTTAACAGAGTAGATACTATTTCATCGGCTCTAATTTCTTTATAAGCGCACCAATGGGCTGTAACCCTTACTATTCCATTTGTTAAAAAGATGGAGCAATCAAGAGTGGTTTTAACATTATCATTAACGTCTTTTCTCTGCCCTATCTGTATCATGCCAATATTTTCAGGCGGTAAGTATTTTATAAATTTTGGAAAGTCGGGGTGAGAAGTCCCATCATAAAGGTCAATCCTATTATTATAGGATAATAAAATTCTATTTAATTGGGCATAAAAGAATTCAGGTGAAACAATGTTACCCAGCTTGTTTACATCCGAAAGTTGGAGTTGAAATGTTTTATCTTTTGTTTCGTATATTTCACCAAAGAAAAAGTCTTCCATACTTGTAATCCCTATTTGTTTTTTGAAGTAGTAATCAATTTATCACTCTTTCTTTTTAATGTTAATAGAAAACCCTAAGAAATAACTATTTTAAAATTCGTTTCAGAACCATCATTATCAATTGCTGTAATGGAATCATTACAAACACCCTCAGAAACAATGAAACTTGCTACACGGCCAGCGTCATATTCAGTATCAGATGGGTATTTATTATTAAAATCTGTAAAGTCACTTAGCCCTTCCAGTGTTAAGATTGGATACCACCCTGTTATTGATTCGCCTCTGTTTTTGATCTCAATGTCACCATTCAAATCAGCGAATATGGCCGTTTCGCTACTGCCAAATTTAGGAGAAACAATTGCTATAAGTGTTTCTAATTCCCCTTGATCTATATTTATATCTTGCATTGCTTTATCCTTTATTAGTTTTTTAAATACCTGGTAATTTACTAACGAGATAAGTCCTTATTATTTTCGTTAACAAGTTGGGTTTTGAGCTTGGAATCTGGAATAATTCCTTGTTTAATATTATTTACTGCATTTTGTTGTACTTGTTGCATCACGATATTTTTTTCTTTATCCGTTAATTTGTCGGCAGCTAATTTTTTTTCTATCGCTACTACAGCAGAAACATAAGGTGCTAGTTTTGGATGTTTTTTAACGGCTTCTTCATGACTCATTTCTTTAAAATCTTTAGCCGCTTTCTGGTTTTCAGATTTCTCATGAAGTGAATCTGAAGTTAGAAGTAACTTAAGTGCTATATCATCAAGAGAATGTTTTTTTAAAATATTATCAGCACTGTGATCTCCTTTATATCTGCTTAATAACAGATCGGGGTCTCTAGCTAATTGTCCCAGTTGTTCAATTTGTTTATCAGAAAAAGAAGAACCATATTTATCACTAATAAAATTAATATCAAATAAATCTCTAACTTTAGTGCGGTTCTGAGCGGCATCAAGTTTTTGATTAATTAAAGTACCAATTTTATAGGTTTTAATCCCGTTGATAGTTGTTGTATCTTGAGTGCTTATTTCTTTGGATCGGAAAGAAGTTTCAATTTTTAAGCTACTAAATCCATGCTCACTATTGTACTGAACAACATATCGTTTTGTAGTTGGGGTATCCTTTTTTAAATGTATCGCTTTAACGTCAATATCGAGTTTTTTAGCAGAATCATTAATACGTTTTTGTAAGTTAAGCTGTTTAGTACTATCGAAGTCTAAATCTTCTGAATATCTATCAAGGGCATAAGCTAGTAAAAGTGCTGTACCCCCTTTCAATACAGTTGGTGAATCGCTAGTTGATTTAGCAATTTCAGACATAAATTGTACATGTTTTTTCTCGATAGGGCTTAATCTGAGATTATCGTTAATTCCTTCCATTCTTCTATTTTGATCCATTCCTCGTTTGTCATATCAGTGTGAAAACGATCAACTAACTCATATATTTTTTTCTTCTCGTGAAGTTCTGGCAACCAATCATTTAAACTAATTGTGTCTTTAATGCTATGGCCACGTTTAACATTGTCATAAACCATATCTGCAATAGCACGGTAATGATTAGCGGCATAGATTATTTTATTTTCATTTAATGTAGTTACACCGCATTCAAACAATATTTCTTGGCATTCAAATATACCAATATCACCTAGCCATTGTTTGGTTGATAGCGTGTCTATTCCAGCCACTTGTTGAGTTGGGATAGCATCATCATGAATCATAAAGTTTTCAAAAAAATGCCAATCCCCTGTCCCTTCATTCGAAGGAATATTAAGAGCGGCTATAGCCGTTATGTAATTATCTGGGGTTGTGTTTGAAACAACGCTTTCCTGAATACCCATAACATTTACCGAATATAAATAAAAAATAAAACTTAAGAACACTCAATTAGCAGGTTAGTTCCTTAGACAACCTACCATTTTAGCCGCTTTTTTTATTAAGTCTTTAGGCGATTCTTCACAAAGCATCAATTTTGCTAATCTTTCCGCTTTTGTTCTTGAACAATGGAAGTCACCATGTTTTGTTTTTACAATATTTTTTAGTGCTTTCATGTGCTCAGAACATCCACCATCATTATTAGAATTTTCTCCATCACCATACGAACACATAAACATAGCACAAGCCGCTTTATTTGTTGCTGATGCTGTGGATTGAAAAGTAAATAAAGTTATTGAAACAAGAAAAATAACAGTTAATTTACGCATAATGAACTCCTGATTTAATTTTTTAAAATGTAAAGGCTTTTTAACCTACAGTTAACCTAGCCAATGAATAAAGCTTGAATGAGTGAACGCTAAAGAGGAAGTATGAATTTCTACCGATCCATAACCTCCTTCTGGTTTAATAGCATAACGAGCAACAGAAACGGCCTCTTCTAATGTTGGTAAAATTGCAATACTAAGACCATTAATAGTCTTTATCTCACAAGCCCCTGTATATTCATCTTCAATGTAAGAAATGGCTGTATCACCACCTATTTGATCGTTATTTTGGGCTAATAATTTACTGGTCATACAGTCACCTTCTTAGTTCTATCTCTACTCGCCTGTTAATTGCTTTACCTTTCCTTGTCGCATGAGGAACGGCAAAGTCTCCTTCTGGTAAAGAGTTAATGGTAATAATAGTTGGATCAATCCCATTTTTTACTAAGTAATCACGGGCTTTAGATGCTCTATAGTAGGCAATTATTGGATCTCTTTTAGATGCTATTTTAGAATCTGTTCTGCCTCTTAAATGTATTTCTGAGGCTGTTTGCGCTGACTCTAATAGAACATC
>Ga0256840_1003022_pt1 | contig 14048 bp, 13 predicted proteins | sample 355202metaG_FD_185969 | JGI IMG/M metagenome (GOLD analysis project Ga0256840, IMG submission 185969) | Hydrothermal vent microbial communities from Mid Atlantic Ridge, Atlantic Ocean - 355-202 | ecosystem: Environmental > Aquatic > Marine > Hydrothermal vents | place: Atlantic Ocean: Mid...
TTTGTCACCCATTTCATACTCATGATATTCATCTATGGGTATGGAGTAAACATTAAAATTGTCTTTTAAAAGTTTGTGCATAACTTTATTTTGCTCCACATCCTTTTCAAAAAGTTTACAGTAAGGGCAACTTTTTGTTTCAAAAAGTAGTAGTACATTTTTACCGTTTGCTACTATCTTTGTAGTGTGCTTTATAAGGCTATCTTTTGCATTTAAAAGAAGAGTGAAAGTTATAGCTATAACAAAAACCCTTAAAATTGTTTTCATACATCCTCCCTCAAGTCAATTATTTTTTGTGTTTGCCTACCATTATGCCCTGTTTTTCATAAAACTCTTTTAAAGCTTTATAAACTTCACCGTTTTTTCTATCTTTTCCTAGCCATAAGCCACTCTCAACAAAATCAAGTGTAACAAGAAATTGCTTTTTAGGCATATACCCGGGAACTATAAATATGCTTTTTCCTTTCTTGTCGGCAAAAATTAGTGTAGGAGTTGAGGTTACATTGTAGATATCAATTAAAGTTTTTGTGTCGACATCCATTGGCTTTCCTTCATGTTCTAGCTTATGCATTCGGTTTTTAAGCGCATTTAGATTGTAAACGGTAAAGTCTTTCTTTAATTTGTCATGTAGCTCTTTATTGTTGTGCATATCAAGATTCATTTTAGCGCAATATGGACACTCATCAGTCTCGAAGATGATGATCATATATTTACCATTTGGTTTAATGGATGCACTGTCGCTATATATATCGCTGTTATCAACCTTTGGCAAACGATCTTTTTTTGTCTCACTTGCAACTTTATAAGGCTCAACTTTTTTATCTTCAGCTTTTTGTGTAGGAGATATAAGTTTTGGAGCACTCTCTTTTACGGTTTTTACACTTGTTTTTTCATCGCATCCGCTAAATATAAACAGGGCTGCGATAAGCAACCCTGTTAAAACTTTGGATAAAGTTTTACCCATCATTTTTTACCTTTTACATAGCCGTGTAAAATCATATTTACCTTTTTGATATGATTTTTATCGGTTAGTATGCCGGGAGTAGTATTGACTTTTTTCCAAAGCTCTTTGTCTGTCATATTTTGATGACAACCCATACAAACTCCGGTTCTCTCCATCTTCTCTCTCATGTCTTGATCAAGCGGTCTCGAAGCCGGCCAGTGAGATCCGACATTTGCAAGTTGTTTTCCATCTCTTGTTACAACCTGAGACCATCCGAAATTCATACCCGGAATTGCTTTCATCTGAACAGTTGTGTGAGATGAGGCAAATTTACCGGTTGCCAAATCCTGAAGATCTATCTTGACATCTTTATCTTGTTCAGTCATAGGATCTTTTTTACCATATCCAAGAGCCTTTTGATTTGAGTGACAACTCTCACAAGTTCTAGCTTTTGCAGCAGTTGTATGAGGTTGAACCGGTGACATATCTATAGCATCAACTATATGACCATTATCATGAACTCTTGCCTGTTTATTTAGGATGAGAGTTTCTCCTTTTGGACCGATAACCGTATAAGTTACTTGACATCCAGGCATAATAGGTGTAACAAGACCTTCTCCGTTTATACCAAGTATCGGATCTTCCCACTCTGTATAGCTTCTTGTTTCACTCGCTTTTCCTATCTGTCTTTTTCCTTTTGTGCCAAGAACTGACTCACTTGTTTCACCATTTTTAAAGTGAGTTGAGCCACTTGCTATCCAGTCAATTTTGCTCTTACCTTTTCTGTAGTCAACTTTAACATGGCAACCATAACACTGTGGAGCCCAACTTGAGTGGCAAGAGTAGCACTCCATCTTATCCATATGTGCCTGGATGGTATCCATAGCAACTTCAGCATCTTTGGATTTGAAAGTTTTTTTGATATGTTTTGTTTTAAGTAGCGGAACTATCAGATCTTTACCGCTTGCCAAGTGAGCTATGACTGTATTGGAACCTTTTTTCTTGACAACATTACCAAGTGGGTTTCCTCTTGTGCTAAGTAGATATCCACCCTCAGGGTCATATACCATACCTTTTTTCATAAACTCTGGCAAAGTTTTAGCTAATCCTCTTGCTCCTTCACCTGCGCCAACAGCTAACTCTTTTTCACCATAACCAACTTGAAGTTCCCAAGGGAATTTTCTGGTTGTTCCATGACAGTCTGAACACTCTATCTCAACCTGACCCAAAGTGGTACCAAAAAGAGTTCCATCACCGTGCATATCTATAGATGTGTGACAATCCTGACAAGTCATACCGGCTTTAAAGTGGATGTCAGCTGAAAGATGTGTATATCTCTTTCCATGAGTTTTGCTTTGAGCTTTTCCTCCCGGCATTAAAGGTGAACCGTAAGGCTGCTCCATCATGCCCATATATGATACGCCTATCCTCTTACCTCTGTTGTGGCAAGAGTTACAAGTTTCAGGATGGATTCCGCTAAATGTTACACCGGTTGTAGGAACATGAACTTTGGCATCTCTTGTAGCTTGTATCTCATGAACCAAAAGATGACCATGCTCTTTTTTGTTGATGGTGGGATCGCCGCCTTCATATATACCTTCGTTTCCATAAGGTATGTGACAAGCGCTACACCCCATTCCTCTCCAGTCTCCTCTACCTTTTCTACCCCTGACGCCTATGTGACATCTTTGACAGTCACTTCTTTGGTAGCTTATAGAAGCAGCATATCCCAACTCTTTCTCATTCATTTGAGATAAATCTTTTCTGCTTTGAGGGGGGAGTGGAAGCTGTTTTAATTCAGTTGGGAATTGATCCGGATATTTATCTATCATTGCAACCATATATTTTTTATAGGTTTCGGTTCCCCATGCAGGAGTCTTTCCATCTTCATCTTTTACATCATAGTCGGCAAACTTAACCTTTTGAGTATCTTCGCTACCCCAAGTGTGCAAATTTCCCTGTATTTTTCCGGCTTCTGTTGCCATCAGTGCTTTTTTCATATTTGCTACAGTATCAGCATGACAAAGACCGCAGGTTTTATCCATTATCCAAAAACTACCCGGATCTCTAACAAAAGCCTCCAATCCACCCGGATATCCAGGAGCTCCTTTGTGAGCCTCCTCTTTTGTCGTAGCTTTGACATTTCCGCCATGACATACCGTACAGCCTGCAGGATCACCCAAGCCTGCCCCCATTGCCTTTATCTGTTTCATCATATCCGAGTCTTCGCTTCTTATATGTTCTATGCCTTTGTGGCACGACATACAGTCTGCATAAGCCCAAGATGAGAGTAGAAACAGAAAGAGCATCACTCTGCTTAGTTTCGACCTTAGCATTTTCTCTCCTTTTTTAACTAATGTTTTTAACATCAGTTATTAATTTGCCAAAATATTGACTATCCGAAATGCTAACATAAAAAAGTGCCTCTAAAGTGCTTTTTCTGATAATTTTTACTATTTTTGCAAATTTATATTATTTTAAGTATTTGATAGTAACATTTCATTAAAATTATCATTTTTTCTTATAATATAATGTAATATAATAATTATTATAAGGAGTTTCAATGCTAAAAAGATTTTTCCTTTTCTTAATACTTTGCATAACGAGTATCTATTCGTCTGAGCTTGGTATTGATTGGATGAATAGTGTTGAGGATGCTAAACTTGTTGCAAAAGAGAAGAAAAAACCTATCATCCTTTTCTTACACTCTAGAAGCTGTTTTTATTGCCCAAAAGTCATAGAGCAGATTTTACCAGATCCTAAAGTAAAAAAATTCCTCGACAAAAACTTTGTAAAACTAGAGCTTGATACATCCACGGGAAGCGACTCTATAGAGGATGAGACAAGTGACCAGGCCCCTCCTAGATTTATAGTTAGTATTACTCCGGCTTTTATATTTATGGGTCCAAATGAAGAGAAACTTGCAAGAAACGGTAAAAAACATATGATCATATACGGCTTTTGGAACCAAGAGCAGCTTATCAAGTGGGGAATAGATGCTCTTGGGAGATTTCACAGGCTATATGGGAAAAAATACGGTTTAAAGGATAGATAAGATGAGAAGAGTGGTTGTGTTATTAATGGTTTTAATCTCTTTAGTTTTTGGCGTTAAAGAGAAAAAAGGTCAAAAATATTATCTAAAAAGATGCTCAAGTTGTCACGGAACAGGTAGAATGTGGGGAAATGTTGCTACAGGTGAAGAGTGGAAAAGATTTTTTACTGATGATATAGAAGGTTTAAAAGATTTTCATAAAGATAGCCCAAATGTTATAAAATATATAGAATCAAAAGATTTTAAAAAGGAAAAAGGCAGAATGTGGAGATTTTTGCAAGAGTTCGCAAGTGATTCAGAGTCAATACCTAGTTGTAATAACTAAACAATTTTAAAATTATGGTTCGATTTAAGCTGTAATTTAATGTTATTAATGTTAAAATTCCAAAGGTAGATTAAAATATTAGGAAATTATTATGGAGCTCAATCTTATAGAAGAGGGTCTTAAGTTTTTAGTGTTAGGTATGACTACTGTTTATCTGTTTTTGTATCTAATGGTTATAGTTTTAAAGTTGGAATCAAAAATTGTTAAAAAATACTTCTCAAACCCTGTTCAAAAACCCCAAAAAGCTACAGTTCCCGACAGATCAAATAAAGTTTCAGATAATGAAGATGAAGTTGTGGCGGCAGTTATGGCTGCTATTATAGAACATAGAAAAAAATAAGGAAAGAAGATGGCGAAAAAACTTATCGATATAATGGATACATCGTTTAGAGATGGTTTCCAATCGGTCTTTGGCGCAAGAGTTTTAACCGATGACTTTATAGATGCTGTTGCCGTTGCAAAAGAGGTGGGAATCAGCCACTTTGAGTTTGGTGGAGGTGCTAGGTTTCAAAGCCCATTCTTTTACCTAAATGAAAATGCCTTTGATATGATGGATAGATTTAGAGAAGTTGTTGGACCTGAGGCAAACTTACAAACCCTTGCAAGAGGGGTCAACACAGTGATGCTTGATACTGCCAGTAGTGAAATGATAGACCTACATGCAAAGCTTTTTAAAAAACATGGTACTACAACGATAAGAAATTTCGACGCTCTAAACGATGTGGAAAATCTAAAATATAGTGGAGAATGCATAAAAAGACACGGCTTAAAACACGAAGTGGTAGTTACTATGATGGAGTTGCCTCCGGGATGTAGGGGTGCCCACGATGTAGAGTTTTACGAGAAAGTTTTAAGAAATATTTTAGATAGCGGCATAGAGTATGATAGTGTATGTTTTAAGGATGCCAGCGGAACTTCCAACCCAAAAAAAGTATATGAAACAATCAAGATGGCAAAAAGATTACTGCCTGAAAATGTTCATGTTAGGCTTCATACTCATGAAACTGCCGGTGTTAGCGTAGCTTGCTACCTAGCAGCACTTGATGCTGGAGTTGATGGGATCGATTTGGCGGCAAGTCCTGTTAGTGGAGGTACAAGTCAGCCAGATATCTTGACTTTGCTGCATGCTACAAAGGGGACAAATTATGACCTTGGCGGATTGGATATTGAAAAGATACTAAAGTACGAAACATTTTTAAAAGAGCAATTAAAAGAGTATTTTATCCCGCCTGAGGCAACAGCCGTATCTCCTATCATCCCGTTTTCACCGATGCCGGGTGGAGCGTTGACTGCCAATACGCAAATGATGAGAGACAACAATATACTTGATAAATTTCCGGCTGTCATTGAGGCTATGAGGGAAGTTGTTGAAAAGGGTGGATATGGAACCAGCGTGACACCAGTGAGTCAATTCTATTTTCAGCAGGCTTTTAACAATGTGATGTTTGGTCCTTGGAAAAAGATAGCTGAAGGGTATGGCAGAATGGTTCTTGGATATTTCGGTAAAACACCGGTTGAGCCGGATAGTGAAGTAATAAAATTGGCAAGTGAACAGTTGAAACTGGAACCAACGACTAAAACTGCACTTGAACTTGCAAATGAGGATCCAAATAAAACAAGAGAATATTTTGTTAAAATGCTTGAAGATGAAGGCATAGAGGCAACCGAAGAAAATATCTTCATAGCCGCAGCTTGCAAAGAGAAAGGCATAGCATTTTTAAAAGGTGAAGCCAAAGTCAATGTAAGAAAAACAGGTCAAATGCAAAAAGATGAAAAAAGTTCAAAAAAAGGTGGAGAAAAAATGAGCGGAAGTTATACAGTAGTAGTCAATGGCAAAAAATATAGTGTAGATGTTGTAGAGGGTAAAGATGCAAATATATCAGTTGCACCTGTGCAAAAAGAGGTAAAAAAAGAGGTACCTGTCGAGATAGATAGCATTGAAGGTGACGAAGTTTTTGCTACACTTCCGGGTTCAGTTTTTAAGATAGTCGCAAATGTTGGCGATAGTGTTAAAAAAGATGATGTTGTGATGATACTTGAGGCTATGAAGATGGAGATAGAAGTTGTTGCACCAAAAAGCGGCACTATCAAATCAATAAATGTCTCTCAAGGAGAAACGGTAGAAAACGGACAGTTACTCTTCGTTTTATAAAGGATAAATTATGAAAAAAGTTTTCTATCTGCTTTTGATAACTTCATTTTTGTTTGGGGTTATCGGTATAAACGCTTCCGAATTAAACAAAGAGTCAAACAGTATCAAAAAAGAGCAATACTCAAAAGAGTATAAATCTGTTTCGGTTACGCAACTGTTTAAAAATTTTTATAAAACTACAGGTCTTTACGCTTTTACTCATCCTAAAGAGGGTGCCACTAATGCTCTTGGAGAGCCACTTAGTAAATTTCACCAAACTTGGGGAAGAGTCCTGATGATATTTATAACATTTTTACTCTTTTATCTGGCAATAGCCAAAGGATTTGAGCCCTTACTTCTTTTGCCTATCGCTTTTGGTGGACTTTTGGCAAATATTCCTCTGGCAAATATCATCGGACATGAGGGTTTTATAGGAACTCTTTTTGATGCCGGTATAAAAAATGAACTATTTCCATTGATTATCTTTATGGGTGTGGGAGCGCTAACTGACTTTGGCCCGCTTATAGCCAATCCTAAAACTGCCCTTCTTGGAGCAGCTGCCCAGTTTGGTATATTTGGCTCACTTGTAGGAGCGCTTTTGCTTAGTCAATATACTCCATTTTTTGATTTTAGTTTAAAAGATGCTTCTGCTATATCCATTATAGGTGGAGCTGACGGTCCTACTTCTATATTTGTAGCATCAAAACTTTCACCGGATCTTATGGGTGCGATCGCTGTTGCCGCTTACTCATATATGGCACTTGTTCCTATTATTCAACCACCTATTATGAGGCTTTTTACCACAAAAGAGGAGAGAAAGATAAAGATGAAGCAGTTAAGAGAGGTTGGTAAACTTGAAAAGCTTCTCTTTCCTTTGACTGTTTTAGTGCTATCTATACTTATACTTCCCGAGTCAACTCCACTTATAGGAGCTTTAACTTTTGGAAATTTTGCCAGAGTTTCAGGGGTGGTTGATAGACTATCAAATACAATGCAAAATGCTTTGATAAATATAGTTACTATATTTTTAGGACTTGGTGTAGGTTCAAAGCTCGCAGCAGAAAAGTTCTTGGTTGCCGATACTTTAGGTATCTTGGCAATCGGTCTGGCAGCATTTGCCATAGGAACGGCTGCCGGAGTTTTGATGGCTAAAATTATGAATAAATTTTCAAAAGATCCCATCAATCCTCTCATAGGATCAGCCGGTGTTAGTGCTGTGCCGATGGCCGCAAGAGTATCAAATAAGGTGGGAATGGAAGAAGATAAAACAAATATGCTTTTAATGCATGCCATGGGACCAAATGTTGCCGGTGTTATAGGTTCGGCTGTAGCAGCAGGAGTGTTGCTGTCTATTTTTAAATAAGGAGTGATCTAAGAATGTCGATAGTTGATGAGTTGGGGAGTGTGGGTATTAAGGATGTAAAAAAAGTTTATCACAATTTGGACTATGATGAACTTTATAAGCACGAGATAGATCATCACGAAGGGGTGCTGACCAAAAGTGGCACGGTAAATGTTGATACCGGAATATTTACCGGAAGAAGCCCTAAAGATAAATATTTCGTAAAACAGCCTCCTTCAGAAAAGTATATAGCATGGGGAGATATAAATCATCCTATTTCAAAAGAGATTTTTGATAAGCTTTTTGAAAAAGCCAAAAAAGAGCTTTCTGAAAAAGAACTGTATGTTCAAGACGCCTTTTGCGGTGCTAGCAAAAACAGCAAAAAAAGTATAAGAGTTATAAGTGAGATCGCTTGGCAGGCACATTTTGTAAAAAATATGTTTATTAGACCAACTTCGGATGAACTTAAGAATTTTAAGCCTGACTTTACTCTCTTTGTTGCAAGTAAAACTACTAACGAAGAGTGGAAAGAGCAGGGGTTAAATAGTGAAGTTTTTGTTGTTTTTAATATAGAAGAGAATGTTGCGGTCATAGGTGGAACCTGGTATGGTGGAGAGATAAAAAAAGGTGTCTTTTCTATGATGAACTACTGGCTTCCTTTGGAAGGAAAGCTTGGAATGCACTGCTCTGCCAATATCGGTAACGATGATGATGTGGCTCTCTTTTTCGGGCTTAGCGGGACAGGAAAAACAACACTCTCAACTGATCCAAACAGAGCCTTGATAGGTGATGATGAGCATGGTTGGGATGATGAGGGAGTTTTTAACTTTGAAGGTGGATGTTACGCAAAGGTTATAAATCTTGATAAAGATAGTGAGCCGGAAATTTATGAGGCCATAAAAAGAGATGCACTTTTAGAAAATGTTGTTGTTGATGAAAATGGAGAAGTTGACTATAACGATAAAAGTAAGACTGAAAATACAAGAGTATCTTATCCCATCTATCACATAAAAAATTACTGCACAACTTTACAGGCAGGTCATCCTAAAAATATCATATTTTTAACTGCTGATGCCTTTGGCGTATTGCCACCGGTTAGCAAGCTTACAAAAGAGCAGGCTATGTACTACTTCTTAAGTGGATATACTGCTAAAGTAGCCGGAACAGAAAGAGGTATAACTGAGCCTGTAGCAACTTTTAGCTCCTGTTTTGGAGAGCCTTTTTTACCACTCCATCCAACAGTTTATGCCAAGCTTTTAGGCGAAAAGATAGATAAGCATAATGTTAATGTATATCTTGTAAATACTGGATGGAGCGGTGGAGCTTACGGGGTTGGAAAGAGGATGAGTATCAAAGCTACAAGAAGCTGTATAAACGGTATCCTTAACGGTAGTATAAACAGTGCCGAGTTTGAGACTTTACCGGTCTTTAATCTATCGGTGCCAAAAGAGCTTGACGGGGTTGATAAAAATATCCTAAATCCTAGAAACAGTTGGAAAGATAAAGAGGCTTATGATAAAACAAGAGATAAGCTTGCAAAAATGTTTATAGAAAATTTTAAAAAATTTATAACTAAAGAGAGTAACTACTCATCTTATGGCCCACAACTGTAGAAATATGATAGGGGGAGTAGATAAAGGAGAATGAAAATTTGCAAAAGGTAGCTTCGGGCAAGATAAAAGCAAAGAGCGCAGATCTCTTAGATGAGTTTAATGCCTCTATATCGTTTGATAAAGAGTTATACAAAGAAGATATAGAGGGCTCTATCGCTCATGTAAAAATGTTGGCTTCACAAAATATCATAGATGATAGTGCCAAAGAGAAGATAATTGATGGACTAAATAGTATAAAAAGTGAGATAGAAAGAGGCGAGTTTCTCTTTGATATAAAAGATGAAGATATACATATGGCCATAGAGAATCGGCTGACCTCTTTGATAGGCGATGATGCAAAAAGAATGCATACTGCCAGAAGTAGAAATGATCAAGTTGCGCTTGATTTTAGACTTTATGTTTTAAGAAAGGCGAAGGAGTTGGCTAAACTTTTACTTTTGCTTGAAGAGACACTTTTAAGTATCGAAGAGGTGCATACAGGAACTTTGCTTCCCGGGATGACTCATCTTCAACATGCTCAACCTATCAATTTTGCATATCATCTTTTAGCTTATAGCTCTATGTTTAAAAGAGATATTGAGAGGTTTGCCTCACTTATCAAAAGAAACAGTATCTCCCCTATAGGGTGTGCTGCACTTGCCGGTACTCCTTATGATACCGATAGAGAACTCGAGGCAAAGCTACTAGGTTTTAAATCAGTTAGCGTAAACTGTTTAGACAGTGTTAGTGACAGAGATTTTGCTTTGGAGATACTTTTTAACATATCTGTTTTGATGATGCATATATCAAGGCTATCTGAAGAGTTGATACTGTGGAGTAGTAGCGAGTTTGGTTTTATAGAGTTAAGTGATGAGTATAGCACCAGTAGCTCCATAATGCCACAAAAGAAAAACCCCGATGTTCCAGAACTCTTAAGAGGAAAAACAGGAAGAGCCTACGGTAATCTTTTGTCGCTTTTGACAGTAATGAAGGGTTTGCCGTTAGCTTACAATAAAGATATGCAAGAGGATAAGGAAGGGGTTTTTGATAGTGTAAAAACTGCTAAAATATCTATAAAGATACTGAATGAAGCCTTGAAGACCATGAGTGTAAAAAAAGAAGCTATGCTAAATGCTACAAAGGTAGGACACTTAAGTGCGACAGATTTGGCTGATTATCTTACAAAAAAACTTGGCTACCCTTTTAGAGACGCATATAAACTAACAGGGGAGATAGTAGCATATGCAGATGAAAATGGTAAAGATGTGAGTGAGCTTGGATTAGAAGAGCTTAAAAAATTTGATGAAAATATCAAAGAGGATATCCTGGACACTCTTAAACTCGAAAACTCTATGAATGCCAGAGATTCACAAGGCGGAACTTCTGAAAAATCTACAAAAAAGCAGATAGATTACTTTAAAAAATGGTTAGATACATTTTCTATCTAACCTTTCGCTTTGCTTCTTAAAATCAAATAGCCTACGATACCAGATAGTGTTGATCCTAAGATAACAGCTAACTTGTCAGCATAATGATATATTTGTGCATCATTATATGCCAAAGAGTCTATAAAGAGGCTCATAGTAAAGCCTATGCCTGTCAAAACTGATAAGCCGTATAATTGCATCCAACTGCTCTTATCGGGTAGTTTGGCCAGTTTCAATTTTATAGCAATATAACTAAAGCCAAACACCCCAATCTGTTTACCTAAAAAAAGCCCCAGCATAATACCAAGCGGCACGCTGTTTAACATATCATCTACTGTTATGCCTTTTAAACTAACGCCTGCATTTACAAATGCAAATAGTGGAAGTATTAGAAATGCGACCCAGTAGTGTAGATCATGTTCTAACTCTTTTGCCATTGAGAAATTATTGCCGTCTTTATCTTTTGAATTTAGCGGGATTAAAAAAGCTAACGCCACACCTGCTAAGGTAGCATGAACACCTGATTTTAAAACACTAACCCAAAGTATAACTCCAACCAATATATATGCTGCTTTTTTGGTTACGCCTACTCTATTCATGATAAATAAAATTATGAGTGATATGGCTGATACAATAATGGATGCAACAGATAAGTCGGAGGTGTAAAAAATAGCAATTATTATGATTGCACCAAGGTCATCTATGATAGCTAGCGCCATTAAAAATATCTTTAACGATGAGGGGACTTGTTTGCCAAGCAATGAGAGGATACCAAGAGCAAATGCTATATCCGTAGCTGTAGGTATTGCCCATCCTTTAAGTGAAAAAGATTCACTTTGGTTAAATAATATAAAAATTAATGCAGGTATTGCCATACCACCAAGGGCCGCAATGCCGGGAAGTGCTATCTGTTTTAAAGATGATAGGTGGCCTTCTAAAACTTCTCTTTTTACTTCTAAGCCTATTAAAAAGAAGAATATTGCCATCAATCCATCATTTACCCAAAGTAAAAAAGGCTTAGCGATTTGCAAATTGCCAAATCTGATTTCAACATGTGTATGCAAAATAGTGTTATAAAGGGTTGATAGTGGACTGTTTTCCAAAAATAACGCCACAATTGTTGCAATTATCAAAATAATACCGGCCGATGATTCTTTCTTTATAAAATCTTTAATGTTATCCATATGAAATCTCTCTATAATAATTTGTTATATTCTATCAATTAAAACCTAAAAATAAAATTATAAGAATATACGGTATAAAGACTAATGAGCTAACAAAAACAAGATAGGTAGTTTTTACCGGTTTGCAATCAAATATAGTTGCTAAGCTTACATTTGTGATAGCCAAAGGAACCATGATCTCTAGCATCAGAGAGTTATATCCGATTTTGTTTAACTGCATAATCTCTAAAATTGCTAAAGCTATCAAAGGTATAATGATAAACTTTAAGATCATTGAAATCGATAAAAATTTAAGATCTATCTCTTTTAGCTTTACGCTGTATAAAAATATCCCAAAAATCATAAGTTGCATAACGATAGCGCTATAAGCACCCATTTGAAGAGATTTGAAGAGTGTTTTATTGATATCAATATTGAATAGATTGAAAAATATAGCTATTATAGAAGCCCAGATAATAGGCATTTTAAATACATTTTTTAGTGATTTTCCTATCCCGAAACTCCCTCTTGAGTAGATATATGTCCCTACGGTATATACAAAGAACATGCTCATAGTGTTGATAAGTGAAGTGTATATAACTGAGCCTTCGCCAAAAATAGCCAATCCTAGTGGTATACCTATACTTCCGGTTACTCCTGTGATGCTTGCCATAGATATGATAGCTATATCTTTTGGGTCTTTAAAAAATTTTGTAGCTACTATCTTGCTTATAAATAGAGCGATAAGTAGGATAAGTAGATATAAAAAGGGTGCTTTTGTGATGGAGAGGTCTATCTTTTGAGTCAAAAGTCCCCAAAATGCCAATATCGGCAGTAAAAAGTAGACATTTAGTCTAACTATTGTCTTCTCATCCATCCTCTCTTTGAAGCGCATTTTGGCTATATAACCTATAGCTACAAAGAAGTAGATGGATAAGATAGATATAAAGTGTTCCAAATAGTGACTTTAGAGGTATTTTTTACTCTCGTTAGGTGCTAGTTGTGGCCAAAGCAGTTTGGTACCACCTAAAATGTGAAAATGAAGATGCATAACCTCTTGCCCGCCATCTTCCCCATTGTTCACTATGAGCCTGTAGCCTCTTTGATCCAATTCCAGTTTCTTGGCAACTTCCTGAATAAAAGGTGTCATCTTCGCCATAAGTTCAGGTGTAACATCTTGAAACTTTTCCACATGCTCTTTTGGGATGATCAGTATATGGATAGGGGCTTTTGGGTTAATATCATGGAAAGCTAAAAAATCATCATTTTCCAAAACTTTGTTGCAGGGTATCTCACCCTCTACTATTTTACAAAATATACACATATTTTCCTCCGTTTTTAAAGCTTATTATATCAAAAAAAAGATACAATTGCCGACATGATAAATTTTAAGCGAGAGTTTTTTATAACTTTTTTGTTACTTGTAGCAACGATTCTCTTTTTTGAATTTACAAATGTTGATGTTTTAGTTGAGAATCTTTTCTTTAACTTTAAAACTCATACTTGGATAGTAGATAGAGACAATGAGATCTTAAAAGTTATATTTTATACCGGTATTAAAAAAGTTCTTATTATTTTTGCAGTTTCATTACTTTTTGCTCTCATCTTTTTTAGAAAAAAAAGAGTCATAAAAGAGTATAAAAAAGGTATCATTATAGTTGTGTTTTCAGCTATATTTGTTCCTGTAACAGTGGGCGCTTTAAAGGCTGTGACAAACACCCCTTGTCCAAAAAATACCAATATCTACGGAGGAGTTTATCCTGAGGTAAAAGTTTTAGAGAGTTACCCAAAAACCTGGCACAAAAGAAAAAAGATAAAGTGCTGGCCGGCCGGTCATGCAAGTGGAGGTTTTGCCTTGCTTTCACTTTTTTTCCTCTTTAAAAGCAAAAAAAATAGAAAAAGAGCTATTGCTTTAGGAATGAGCGTAGGTTGGGCAATGGGATTATACAAGATGTTTATAGGCGACCACTACTTAAGCCATACGATAGTAACAATGCTCTTAGCTTGGCTTATAATCCTCGTAATTGCCAAATTGGTAAAATCACCATATATAACTTGATGTGAATTAAGAGT
>Ga0256840_1003023_pt1 | contig 14039 bp, 17 predicted proteins | sample 355202metaG_FD_185969 | JGI IMG/M metagenome (GOLD analysis project Ga0256840, IMG submission 185969) | Hydrothermal vent microbial communities from Mid Atlantic Ridge, Atlantic Ocean - 355-202 | ecosystem: Environmental > Aquatic > Marine > Hydrothermal vents | place: Atlantic Ocean: Mid...
ATCGACATGTTGGCGGTGGGAAAGCCCAGCAGGCGGCCGCGCTGGTCGCCGCGGATCACCTCGCCGTCGATCCGGTGCCAATGGCCCAGCATTCTGGCGGCATCGGCAGGGCGGCCTTCGGACAGGGCCTGACGGATCGCGGTCGAGGATATTTCCTGCCCGTCGGCCACCTTGACCAGATTGGCGATGGTCACGCCAAAGCCCATTTCCTTGCCGAACCCGGCCAGAATTTCGGCATTGCCGCTGCGCCCTTTGCCAAAGTGGAAATCGGCCCCGACCACAACATGTTTCAGGCCAAGCCCGTCCCTGATCACATCGCGGGCAAATTCTTCGGCCGTTAGTTGTGACAGGGTGTCGTTGAAGCTGAGTTCATACAGCTTTTCAACGCCCAGTTTTTGCAACCGGTTGGCGCGGGTTTCGGCGCTCATCAACCGGAACGTGGGGGCGTCGGGGGCGAAATACTGGCGCGGGTGTGGCTCGAAGGTCAGCACACCCAGTGGCGCGTCCAGTTCCACGGCCTTTTTGCGGGCGATGTCGATCACCGCCTGATGGCCCAGATGCACCCCGTCAAAATTGCCGATCGCGGCGCTGGCACCACGGTCATGCGGGTCGACAAACTGGTAATCGCGGATGATTTGCATGGCTTGGCTAACCTTTGGCGCGGCTGGGGGCAAGCACAAGGGCATCACCGGTGATCACCACCGTATCGCCCACCTTGGCCACACACTCCAGCGCGACGCGGCGTTTTTCGGGGATGATATTGGTGACCGTGACGGTGGCGGTGACGGTTTCACCAATGCGCACGGGGGCGGTAAAGCGCAGGTTTTGCGACATGTAGATCGAGCCGTGGCCGGGCAGGCGTTCGCCGATCAGCGCGGAGAACAGACCGGCCGACAGCATCCCGTGGGCGATGCGGGTTTTGAAGATCGAGGCCTTGCCGGCAGCCTCATCCAGATGCAGCGGGTTGCGGTCCTCGCTGACCTCGGCAAACAGGTTGATTGCGCGCTCGTCAATCACCTTGGTGATCGAGCGGGACATCCCCGTTTCAAGGTCTTCCAGAAAGATGGTGCCGATTTCACTGTTGGTCATGGGGGATCCTAACGCAAATAGCCCATTGCATAGCGGGTGGTCGTCATTGCCTTGTCCAGAAAGGCGGTCAGGGCGTTCGGGTCGGGCTGGCCATCGGGGGCGGGGCCGGTGCCGGTTTCGCTGGCGGCCAGACCGCCGGAAATGAACAGCGCGTCAAGGTCTTCGCCCATTGCGCCCTTGATGTCGGTGCCGATGCCATCGCCGATGCACAGGATTTTACTGTCGGGGATCGTGCTGCCTAATTCGTTCAGGCGGTTGCGGGCCAGATCATAGATCGGCGGATGCGGTTTGCCGGTATAGAGGCTTTCCCCGCCCATTTCGGTATAAAGCGCGGCCAAGGCACCGGCGCAGTATTCGCGCACGCCGCCACGATCGACCACAATGTCGGGGTTGGCACAAAGCAGTTTCAGACCCTTCTGTTTGGCCAGCAGGAATTCGGGGCGCATCACCGCAGGGTCGGCGTGCGGATCAAACGGGCCGACACAGACGATGCCCTCGGCCTGTTCCAGCGGCACGCGCTGGATGTTGACGGGGTTTTCGACGATGTGGATCGGATCAAAGAACGACAGGTCGGAATCGGGGCCGATGTACCAGACCTTTTCCCCCACCACGCCGCGGAACATCGCCGCGCGGGCGCTGTCACCGGAACTGGCGATGGTATCCCAGCTATCATCCGGCACGCCCATGCCCTCGATTTGTTGCTGCACCGAGGTGCGCGAGCGCGGCGCGTTGGTCAGCAACACCACCTTGCCACCCGTTTTGCGATAGGCTTGCAGGGCGGCAACAGCATCGGGGAAGGCGTTGACGCCATCATGCAAACAGCCCCACAGATCGACGAACAGGGCGTCATACTGGCTGGATATTTCGCTAAGCGCGGTGATGATCCGGGTCATGCGGCGTCCTTTTAGATAAACGGAAAAGGACGCTGGGCGCGCCCTTTGCTTTGTTTTTGGTCTCAGGCCTTGAGGTTCGGGATGATCTGCTTTTTGCGGCTGACAACGCCGGGCAGCACAACGGTGTCGCCATCGACTGTGACGCCAAATGATTTTTCGGCAACCGATTTCACCGCGTCATTGGGGATCAGCAGGGTCGAGGCTTCGTTCAGAATATCGACAATGAACAACAGCACCTGATCGACGCCATCTTCCTTGGCAACAGCGGCCATGCTGTCCATCAGGCTGGCTTTGCGCGACATCACGGTTTGCGGTGAAGTGGTTTCCAGCACCGAGACGCGGAATTTGGTGTTGTCCACCTCGAACACCTTGGAGTCCAGCCGCAGCAGTTCGGCATCCGAGAAATGCGAGATGTCGGATTTGGCGGCGAACATTTCGGCGGCGTATTCTTTGGTGTCCAGTCCCAGATCCTTGGCCAGACGGTGCGCCAGTGACACATCGCGCGGGGTGGTGGTGGGCGAGCGGAACTCCAGCGTGTCTGACAGGATGCAGGACAGCACCAGCCCTTTGATATTGTCGGGCATCTGCTCCAGCGCGGGTTCGCGCATGATGCCGTACATTACGGTGGCGGTGGCGGCGACAGGGCGGATTGTGACGTTGATCGGCCCTTTGGTCGTCAGCCCGCCACACAACAGGTGGTGGTCGATGATCTGGCGGATATCGGCATTGCCGATATTGGCTGGCAGTTCGGCGGGGTTGTTGGTGTCAACGATCACTACCTTTTCGCCGTCGGCCAGATCGGTCAGGATTTCCGGTGTTTCAAATCCCCAGCGTTCCAGCACAAAGGCGGCTTCGGTATTGGGTTCGCCCAGCACACAGGCCTTGGCGGGTTTCTTGGCGATTTCGTTCAGATACCAGGCCCAGATCAGGGCGGAACAGGTGGCATCGGTGTCGGGGGCTGTGTGGCCGAAGATTTTGATCATGTCGTGCATCCATATAACAGGGGAGTCGGTTTGGCGCCCTTATAGGGGGGATGCGGGTGGTTGTCACCCATTGGGTGGGCCGCTAACCTGTGGTCAACAACAAGAGCAGGACGACGATGGCCAAACCCCGCGAAACCGATCTTTACCCCCCCGTGAAAACCTATCTGCAAGGGCAGGGATACGAGGTGAAGGGCGAAGTTGGCGCGGTGGATGTGATGGCGGTGCGGGGTGAAGAGGACCCTGTGCTGGTCGAGCTGAAGCTGGGTTTTTCGCTGGCCCTGCTGCATCAGGGGATCGCGCGGCAGGCGGTGAGTGATGCGGTTTATCTGGCGGTGCCGCACGGGTTGAAGGGGATGAAGGAAAACCTGTCGCTGTGCCGCCGTCTGGGGCTGGGCCTGATGACGGTGCGCCTGCGCGACGGCTATGTCGAGGTGCTGGCCGACCCCGCCCCCTATCGCCCCCGCAAGGTGCCCGCGCGCAAAACACGTCTGCTGCGCGAATTTGCGCGGCGGGTGGGCGACCCCAATGCAGGCGGAGCGACGCGGGTGGGGATTATAACGTCCTACCGGCAGGACGCGCTGCGCTGTGCCACGTTTCTGGAGGACGAGGGGGCCAGCAAAGGGGCTGTGGTGGCCAGGGGGGCAGGCGTGCCCAAGGCCACGCGGATCATGGCCGATGATCATTACGGCTGGTTCGAGCGGGTGGAAAAGGGCGTCTATATGCTGACCCCGAAGGGGGTGCAGGCACTGGCGAATTACGGGCGGGTTGCGCCGCTAAAACCCGTCAACACGGGTCAGGGTGTAACCTGACTGCTCCAGCAGATAGAGCAGCCCCTTTTCGCCTGACAAATGCGCGGCGCCGACGGCAACGATAATACTGTCGGTTTCAGCCGCGGCGGGCAGGATCACATCCATCCAGTTGGCGTTGCGGTCATTCAGCATCGGGCCTTCCATTTCCGCAACCAGCCTGTCGGCTTCGGCTTCGGACAGGCCGGAATCCTGCCGCATCTGATACCGGTTCAGCTCCCAGATGGCGCGGTGCTGGCCGGACAGGTAGGCTTCGATCATGGTCGAGATCATGGCCTCCCCGTTTTTGGCGCCAGCCAGTGCAAGGCGGATGTTGTCCAGTTCCTGTTCGGGACTATCATCGCCAAACAAAGAGAACACGGTGTCATAGGGTTCCAGCGCGCGGCTGGGGATGTTGTGGCGGTCGGCATAATCCATAATGCGGTGATCCACGCCGTTTTGTTCCGCCATACCTGCCAGGGCGCATGGCGGGATCGACAGCATCAATGACACATACCACGGCTGCATTTTCGAGGCCATAAAACCGGGGATGCCGCGGGTGGACAGTTCTTTGACCAGGGCTTGCCATTCGTCCTCGGGCAGGCGCTCGGGCAGGGTGGGACCATCGGTGATGAACATCACGGACGGGTCTTTTATCATGCGCTGTTTTTGCTGTTCCAGCGTTTCGCGGGTGCCTTCCAGCAGGATCAGCTCGGCGTTGTCGGCGATTTCCCAGAAAGGTTTCAGATAGGGGTCAAGACGGTCGTCACTCAGGTGCATGGTGCCCAGAATGTGGATCCTGCTGTTGCCCTTTGTCGCCAGCCAGAGGTTGCCTTCGGGGTAGGGGTTGGCGGCGATAGCGGCATCAAGTGTGGCGCGGTCCCGGGCGCTCATGGTTTCCAGCAGGTTTTCACCAACGCATTGTGCCACAGCGGGCAGTGCCAGCAGGGACAGGACAAAGGACAGGATCAGACGCATTTATGGCTCCGTTGATGATGTTTGCTAAAGGTATTGCCGCGGCGTGGAAAATCAATGGGGCATAGATGGAAAAAACCCTGTGTGTTGTGATAAGGTTGCCCTGACATTGCTATAGCGAGGGGAAGGTATGCCATATGCAGAGGTAAACGGAACAAGGTTGTATTACACCGATACCGGCAGCGGGGATGTGGCGATCGTGTTTTCACACGGGTTGCTGTTTTCCACCGAAATGTTCGAGGACCAGATCGCCCATTTCAAGGACAAATACCGCTGCATTGCCTATGACCATCGCGGACAGGGCCAGAGCGATTGCCCGCCCGGGGAATACGACATGGACACCCTGACCGATGACGCCGCCGCGCTGATCAAATCGCTGGGGGTCGAGGGATGCCATTTTGTCGGCCTGTCGATGGGCGGATTTGTGGCGTTGCGGATGGCGCTGAACTATCCCGATCTGGTGCGTTCAATCGCGGTGCTGGACAGCAGCGCCGACCCCGAGCCACAGGAAAACCGTGGCAAATACAAATTCCTGAATTTTGTGCTGCGCTGGTTCGGCAGCAAGCCGGTGGTGAAATCGGTGATGCCGATCATGTTCGGCCAGAGTTTTCTGAACGATCCCGCGCGCAAGGCCCTGCGTGACCGTTGGGCGGCGTTTCTGGGCAGGGTGCCAAACCGCAAAGGTATGGCCAAGGCCGTCAGCGGGGTGATCGAACGCGAAGGCGTTTACGAGCGTCTGGGCGAAATCACCACGCCAACCCTGATTGTGGTGGGGGACGAGGACACCGCCACCGTTCCGGCCAAATCCGAACGGATGCACGCGGCGATCAAGGGGTCGGAATTCGTAATGGTGCCGAAAGGCGGGCATGTGTCCACCATTGATGCGCCCGAGGCGGTGAACGCGGCGCTGGCTAAATTTTTCACAAAACTTGACGGATAGGGCCGGATTATTCGCAAGCCCCCTGTTGACTCCTCTTGCCCGCGCTCTTAAATCCCTTGTTAGCACTCGATCAAGTAGAGTGATAACACTTGAACTGAAACTCGAACAAGGAGCGTTCCGAGATGGCATTTACACCACTTCACGACCGCGTATTGGTTCGTCGCATCGAAAGCGACGAAAAAACTGCCGGTGGCCTGATCATCCCAGACACCGCAAAGGAAAAGCCTGCCGAGGGCGAAGTGATCGCCTGTGGCGAAGGCGCCCGCAAAGACAGCGGCGAACTGATCCCGATGGCTGTTAAGGCTGGTGACAAGGTTCTGTTCGGCAAATGGTCCGGCACCGAAGTCCTGATCGACGGCGAAGAGCTGCTGATCATGAAGGAAAGCGATATCATGGGCCTTTTGTCCTAAACGATACCGCAGATTCCCGATAACAGAATTTTAAGGAGCTAGAAAATGGCTAAAGAAGTCAAATTCGATACCGATGCCCGCAACCGTATGCTGGTTGGCGTGAACATCCTGGCCGACGCGGTCAAGGTTACATTGGGCCCCAAAGGCCGCAATGTTGTAATCGACAAATCCTTTGGCGCACCGCGCATCACCAAAGACGGTGTAACGGTTGCCAAGGAAATCGAACTGGAAGACAAGTTCGAAAACATGGGTGCGCAGATGGTGAAAGAAGTCGCCAGCCGCACCAATGACGAAGCCGGCGACGGCACCACGACAGCAACCATTCTGGCCCAGGCCATCGTGCGCGAAGGCATGAAATCGGTTGCTGCCGGCATGAACCCGATGGATCTGAAACGCGGCATCGATCTGGCTACAGCCAAAGTGGTTGAATCCATCAAAGCCGCATCGCGCGAAGTGAAAGACAGTGCAGAAGTAGCACAGGTCGGCACAATTTCCGCCAACGGCGAAGCCGATATCGGCCAGCAAATTGCAGACGCCATGCAGCGTGTCGGCAACGAGGGCGTGATCACTGTCGAAGAAAACAAGGGTCTGGAAACAGAAACCGAAGTTGTCGAAGGCATGCAGTTTGATCGCGGTTACCTGTCGCCCTATTTTGTCACCAACCCCGACAAAATGGTTGCCGAGCTTGAGGACTGTCTGGTTCTGCTGCACGAAAAGAAACTTTCGTCGCTTCAGCCCATGGTTCCGCTGCTGGAAACCGTTATCCAGTCCGGCAAGCCGCTGCTGATCATCGCCGAAGATGTTGAAGGCGAAGCGCTGGCAACCCTGGTTGTGAACAAACTGCGTGGTGGTCTGAAAATTGCGGCTGTCAAAGCCCCCGGTTTTGGCGATCGTCGCAAGGCAATGTTGCAGGACATCGGTATTCTGACCGGCGGTCAGGTGATTTCCGAAGATCTGGGCATGAAGCTGGAAAATGTCACCATCGACATGCTGGGTTCTGCCAAGAAAATCCAGATCACCAAAGACGAAACAACCATCGTTGACGGCAATGGCGACAAGGCCGAGATCGAAGCACGCGTTGCCCAGATCCGCACCCAGATCGAAGAAACCACTTCGGACTATGATCGTGAAAAACTGCAGGAACGTGTGGCCAAACTGGCTGGCGGTGTTGCTGTTATCCGCGTTGGCGGCATGACCGAAATCGAAGTGAAAGAGCGCAAAGACCGCGTTGACGATGCCCTGAATGCGACCCGTGCGGCCGTGCAGGAAGGCGTTATCGTTGGTGGTGGTGTTGCACTGGTTCAGGCGGCCAAAGGGCTGGTTGGCATGGAAGGTGACAATTCCGACCAGACAGCCGGTATCACAATCGTGCGCAAAGCGATCGAAGCCCCTCTGCGCCAGATCGCAGAAAACGCCGGTGTTGATGGCGCTGTTGTGGCTGGCAAGGTTCGCGAAAGCGACGACGTGACTTTCGGCTTCAACGCCCAGACCGAAGAATATGGCGACATGTTCAAGTTTGGCGTGATTGATCCGGCCAAAGTGGTTCGCACCGCTCTGGAAGACGCGGCCTCGATTGCCGGTCTGCTGATCACCACCGAAGCCATGATCGCCGACAAGCCCGAGCCAAAAGGCGCGGCAGGCGGCGGCATGCCCGACATGGGCGGCATGGGCGGCATGGGCGGCATGATGTAAGCCGGCCAAACGGTCTGAAAGAATTGGAAAGGGCTGCCTGTCGGGCGGCCCTTTTTTCGTTTCTTGTGGCTTCCCGTATCAGAATTTTCCGTTCTGATGTGCCATTTTGGACGGGATTTCGCTGATCACATCCCAATGCTCGGCGATCTTGCCGTTCTCGACCCGGAACAGGTCAAAAAAGGCTGTGGGCGCGCCCGCAAATTGACCTTCGGACATTGTGAACACAAAACTTCCCTCACCAATCACTTGATGGATGCGGTCGTATTCCATGGTAACCCCCTGCTGCGCCATCGCGTTCAGGGCTGCCCCCAACCCGTCCAGACCGTCGCCGATCCGGCTGTTGTGCTGGATATAGGCATTACCGTCAAAGAAATCGCCAAGACGTGTCATGTTACCCTTGATCAGGATGGTTTCGACAAAATCCTGCACCAGTGCCTTGTTTTCTTCGGTCTTGTCCATATCCGTAATGCGGGTTTCCCCGTCTGTCTGGCTGTGGCCGGACGGATTGGGCGGGGTTCTGGCTGCCAGATTGTCCCAGTGTTCGGCCACCTTGCCGTTTTCGATCCGGAATACATCGAATGCCACCAGAGTATCCGCGCCCAGCAATTGTGCGTTTTCATAGCTGTTGTGCATGACCACGATATCCCCGTCGGAAATGATCCGGTGGATGGTCAGGGCAATGCCGCTTTCCTTCAGGGCCGGAATAAAACCGATGACCGGCGCGCGTCCGGTGGGCACTGCCGGATTGTGCTGGATATAATCCTTGGCCAACAGGTTCGTGGCCGTTTCGGCATCAAAAGTTGTGAAGATGGCCTGCATCATTTCGCGGGCAATATCCGTCGGAGATTCCGCGCTGACCGATCCCGCCAGAGTGGCGACAACGGCTGCGGCGGTCAGGGGTATTGAGGGTTTCATAAGTGTTTCCTTTTTGCGATTTGAGTTGTGCGGATATGTGGTATAGATTGAATACCAAGTGTCAATTACGCACTAAAAAGGAACAAGGTATGCTTCAGATTACTGCCATGACCAAAGAACAGGTTGCGGCCTGTCCGATCCGCAATGTGCTGGCCAATGTAAACGGTAAATGGCAACCGCTGATCCTGCTGTCGCTCGAGGACGGCCCGTTGCGCTTTTCTGCGATCAAACGGGCGATTGGCGACATCACCCAACGGGTGCAGACCCAGAACCTGCGTGCATTGGAACGCGACGGATATCTGACCCGCACGGTAGCCCCCGGTCCACCGGTCGCGGTTACCTATGCGTTAACCCCATTGGGGCAATCTCTGGTCGGGGTGCTCAAGCCGATGGTCGAATGGGCCGCACGGCATCAGGGCGAAATCGGGCAGGCTAGGGCGCGGTATGACGCGAGGCACCGATAAGGGGCATTTAGGACGTAAACCTATAAACCCTGCACCACTGGCGGGATTGTCGCGCAATATCAACGGCTTGGGGTGCGCCGGAAATAGTGGTTCTATTTTCAAGCAGCCCGGGCCGTTGGGATGAAGCGACAATCCCGTCCTCCGGATTAGGCGGATTTTCCCCGTGAGAACAGCTTAACTCGCTGATAATCAACCAGATTACGGCACTCGTTAAGCTATCCTCACAGACAAAATCTGCCAAACCAGTGGCGCAGGGTTTATAGGTTTACGTCCTAGGGCCTCGCAAATGCAAGCCCGAGGCCCTATCTGTTCGCTATGAAACAAATATTGCTGATCATTCTGCTGTTGTTCCCTGCCCTCGCCCGCGCCGATTGCGTGGTGCTGGTGCACGGATTGGCACGTTCGGACGCCTCGCTTCTGGTGATGGAAGAGGCGCTGGCCTATTCCGGTTATCAGGTGGTGAATGTGTCCTACCCCTCGACCCGCGAGCCGCTGGAGAAGCTGGTGCTGCATGGATTGCCCGAGGCGGTGGCAAGCTGTGGTGAGCAGAAAGTGCATTTTGTCACCCATTCGATGGGCGGGATACTGGTGCGGATGTATCTGTTGAACAACCGCACGGACCGGATCGGTCGGGTGGTAATGTTGGCGCCGCCCAATCAGGGCTCGGAACTGGTGGATATTCTGGGAGACTGGGATCTGTTCCAGATGATCAATGGTCCTGCCGGAATGGAACTGGGCACGGACAAGGATGCGGTTCCGAACCGGCTGGGCGCGGCGGGGGTGGAACTGGGGATTATTGCTGGCAACCGGTCGCTGAACCCGATCTATTCAGCGATGATACCGGGGGCAGATGATGGCAAGGTTTCGGTGGCGGCGACCCGTCTGTCGGGTATGCGCGACCATATCGTTTTGCCGGTGACGCACACGTTCATGATGAACAGCCCGCTGGTGATTGCGCAGGTGAAACTGTTTCTGCAAAACGGCGCGTTTGACCGCAACCTGAGTTACACGGATGCGGTGCGGCTGAGTTTTCCGTAGCGCCAAAGGTTTCTATGCGCTGCGCGCGGCAGGTATTTAAGGCAAGAAGAAGTCAGGACATGGTGATCCGGTTGACATGGCCCATTTTGCGGCCGGGTTTGGTTTCGGACTTGCCATAAAGGTGAATGGCGGCATTGCCTTCTTTGGCGATCTCGGGCAGGCGGTCCATGTCGTTGCCAATCAGGTTTTCCATGGTCACATCGCAGTGGCGTTTGCCATCGCCTAGCAGCCAGCCCGCAATGGCGCGGATATGTTGTTCAAACTGGTCAATCGCGCAGCCCTGTTGCGTCCAGTGGCCGGAATTATGCACCCGCGGGGCAATTTCATTGACGATCAGCCCTTGCAGCGTGACGAACAGTTCCACCCCCATGACACCGACGTAATCCAGCTCGTTCAGGATGCGCGCGGCCAGCAGCACCGCGTCGGTGGCCTGGGCCGTGGTCAGGCGGGCGGGCACGGTGGTGGTGGCCAGAATGCCGTTTTTATGCACGTTTTCGCCCGGATCAAAGCAGGCAATGTCGCCTTGCTGGCCACGGGCGGCGATGACGGAAACCTCGTGGGAGAAATCGACAAACCCTTCCAGCAGGGCGGGTGCGCCGGCCATATCGGTGATGGCCTGTGGTGCATCCGCAGGCGTCATGATCCGCGCTTGCCCCTTGCCGTCATAGCCAAAGCGGCGGGTTTTCAGGATGGCGGGGGTTCCGACGGTGGCCAGTGCCGTTTGCAGGTCATCGGCTGTATCAATGGTGGCAAAGGGGGCGGTGTTCAGGCCCAAAGATTGCAGGAATTCCTTTTCCGTCAGCCGGTCCTGTGATGTGGCCAGCGCGCGGCGGTTCGGGTGGATCGGGCGCAGGGCCTCGAGCGTGTCCAGCGCCGCTGTCGGGATGTTCTCGAATTCATAGGTGATAACATCGACCGAATGGGCGAAGGTGGTAAGTGCCGCCAGATCGTCATAGGCCGCGGTGGTGACGCGGTCGGCAACGTGGCCTGCGGGCGGGTTGGCACCGGGTTCGAAGATATGGGTGATAAATCCAAGCCGCGCTGCCGCGACCGATAGCATCCGGCCCAGTTGACCGCCGCCAAGGATGCCGATGGTGGCGCCGGTGGGAAGGGGATCACTCATCTGTTGGCTCGTCCGCGATCGAGGCCGAAAGGGCCGCGCGCCATGCGTCAAGGCGGGTGGCAAGGCCCGCGTCATTCAGGGCAAGGATACCAGCGGCCATAAGCCCCGCATTGGCGGCACCGGCGGCGCCGATGGCCATGGTGGCCACGGGAAAACCCTTGGGCATTTGCACGATGGAATAGAGGCTGTCGACGCCCGACAAGGCGCGGGTCTGCACCGGCACGCCGATCACCGGAAGGCGGGTTTTGCTGGCCATCATACCGGGCAGATGCGCCGCCCCGCCAGCGCCGGCAATGATAACCTGCAAGCCACGGTCGGCGGCGGTTTTGCCATAGTCCCACAGCCGGTCGGGGGTGCGGTGGGCGGATACGATCCTGGCCTCGTAATCCAGCCCCAGTTCGTCCAGAATTTCTGCGGCTGGCTTCATTGTCGGCCAATCCGACTGACTGCCCATGATAATGCCGATTTTCGCCTGTGCCATTGTGCATCCCCTGCTGAATGAGCGCGCACTATACCCGCCCGCGAATATTACGCAATGATGTCCGGTGTCAGCTCGTCCTCGATCCTTGCGATCTGGTCTTTCAGGCGCAATTTTCGGGCTTTCAGGCGGCGGATGGTCAGTTGATCGGTGCCGGGCAATTCGACGAGGGCCTGAATCGCTTCGTCCAGATCGCGGTGTTCCTGACGCAGCACTTCAAGCTCGACGCGCAGAACCTCTTCGTGGGACATTTCAACGGGGGTGGTCATGCGGGTGGATTTACCTGTGAGTCGGTTACTTTAGCGTTATGAATAGCCGCTTTTTTGCATTGCGGGAAGGGTTTGATCCCTTGCAGCGGGCGGTATGACTGCCCATATTATACCCGTACGGGTTGCCGCATGTCGGGGCCTGAATGGAATGGTCGCTTGATAAAGGACAAATAGATGACGAAACTGACACTGACGACGCACCCCTTCCTGTTGGGATTTGACCAGTTGGAACGGCTGGTGGAACGCACCGCGAAATCGGGCAATGACGGCTATCCGCCGTATAATATCGAACAGACCTCGGAAAACAGTTACCGGATTACTCTGGCGGTTGCCGGCTTTGCCGAGGACGATCTGTCGATCACCGTCGAGGACCGGCAACTGGTGGTGCGCGGACGGCAAGGGGACGCGGAGGAGGAGCGTGTGTTCCTGCATCGCGGCATTGCGGCACGGCAATTCCAGAAAAGTTTTGTTCTGGCCGAAGGGGTCGAAGTGGACAAGGCCGCGGTTGAAAACGGGCTGTTGCACATCGACCTGAAACGGACCGAACCGGACACGATCGTGCAGACCATTCCGATCAACAGGACATAAGGAGCGCGCAATGGATACTCCGTTTGACTTTGGAACCAAGGGCAACATTGTCTATATCAAATCGGTCGATGTTTCGGACCTGCCAAAAGAGGTGCGGGCCGAGGCGGGCGACATCAAGCAGCTCTATGCCGTCTGCACCGAAGATGGCGAACAGCTTGCGCTTGTGCGTGACCGCAACATGGCATTTTTTCTGGCGCGGCAGAATGATCTGGCGCCGGTGACGGTTCACTAATGACATATACGTTCGATTGGGTGGATGCCTTTAGCAGTCGCCCCTTTGGTGGCAACGCCTGTGTGGTGGTGCACGGGGCCGATGACCTGTGCCTTGAGCAGCGTTTGGCGCTGGTGAAGGAAACCTCATTATCGGAATGTGCCTATCTGGTTGGCTCGGAGGTGGCCGATTTCGGGGTGCGTTATTATGTGGCGCATCAGGAAATCCTGATGGCGGGGCATCCGACGATTGCCACCGTTACCTCGCTGCTGGATCGTGGTCTGGTGCCGCTGGTGGACGGGCGGGCGGAATTCACGCTCGAGGTCGGGGCGGGGGTGTTGCCGATTACGGTTGCGGACGGGGTGATCACCATGACCCAGCCCGCGCCGGTGTTCGGGCAGACCCATGATCCGGCAGAGATTGCCGCCCTTTACGGGCTGTCGGCAAAGGACATCATCGGTGTGCCGCAAACAGTATCTACCGGCACACCGTTTTGCATTGCCGTGTTGCGGGATAAGGCTGCGTTGCGCCGCGCCAGACTGGATCTGGACCGGTTGGAGGCCTATCATTCCGCGCGCGGACTGGGCGCTGACAAGGCGATGGAGCCGTTTCTGGTGGTGCGCGAGGGCGAGACAGAGGCGGGGGATACGTTTGCCCGCCTGTTGCTGCCGCCACCGATGCCGCCCGAGGATGCCTTTACCGGATCGGCGACCGGCTGTATGGCCGCCTATCTGTGGCATTACGGGTTGATCGAAAGCCCGCGCTTTGTGGCCGAGCAGGGCCACTGGATGGGCCGCCCCGGATCGGCACAGGTCGAGGTGCTTGGCCCGCGCGAGGGGCCAAGCGGCGTAAAGGTTGGCGGGCAGGGCGTGGTCCTGATGCGCGGCGAATTGGCGCTGTAGCGGGCAGGCGGGTGGAAATTTTACACCGTGCGATTATGTGCAGGGCAAGCAAGATTACGGATCAGGAGATAGACAAATGAGCAAACTGTTGAAATGCACCTGTCTGGAGTGCGGCGCTATCAGCCGTTTTCCGGCAGACAAGATTGGCGACAGACCAAAATGCGGCAAATGCGGCGCATGGCTGATCACCGGCAAGGTGGCCGAAATTGATCTGGCAACGTTGAACAAGGCGGCCAGGAATGACGATGTGCCGCTGGTGGTGGATTTCTGGGCGCCGTGGTGCG
>Ga0256840_1003024_pt1 | contig 14039 bp, 10 predicted proteins | sample 355202metaG_FD_185969 | JGI IMG/M metagenome (GOLD analysis project Ga0256840, IMG submission 185969) | Hydrothermal vent microbial communities from Mid Atlantic Ridge, Atlantic Ocean - 355-202 | ecosystem: Environmental > Aquatic > Marine > Hydrothermal vents | place: Atlantic Ocean: Mid...
TCAGTAAATTCCGGTTAAGTTTTTGCATATGAGTACAAGTCATTCTGCTCTTTGAAATTTTGCAAGCTGTCTGTATTGCAATAGGAATTGCGCAGTTCATTTTGAATTTTGATACGTAACTGCCGCACCCTTTTGATCGAGACCTTTTCGTTATGCTGTTCGTAACAATAGATCGCAAGCAGCAAGTAGGTTATCAAACCAGCAAGGATCTGAACCATAAGCCCATGTTCACTCCTGGCGATCAAGTGGTAAACCTTAAGGTGACTTTTCCACCACGCAAAAAAGTTTTCGATATCCCATCGAAGCTTATACGCTGCTGCTATCTGTTCAGCTGAAAGGTCCAAACGGTTTGTGGCAATCCAGTATTTCACACCGTCAACTTCATAGCCGACAAGCCGTACCGGTTTTTCTGTCTGATTGATTCCGGCGGTTCCGAGCAATACGATAGCATCATAGAATACAATACTATTTGGGTCGATCTGATTGACTTTGATAACTTTTTTCCTGGTTTTGGCTTTAATGCGGCACATGAACAGCGTGTTATCTTCTTGCCACAAGTCAAACTTTTTGTGGCATTGGTATCCTCGATCCATGACGCCGGTTTCACCCGGGGAGAGGATCTGACTGACAAAGGGACGTTCGGCTCCTTTGCCATCGGTTAGAAAGATCTTTCTGGGAATACTTCGGTTCAGGTCGAAACCAACATGCACCTTGGCTTTTTTCGCTCCTTTTCTGTAGTCGGCCCAATACATTGAAAACGTTGCATCGATCAATGATCCATCGATACCAACAAGATTTCCAAGATCAGGGTGACGATTTGGCAGCACCTTTGTAGCCCTGGCTTGTAAGTTTTTAAAGACATACATGAACTGCTCAAGGCCTCTTGAGTTGGTGGCCTCTGAGAAACTGCTCTTTTTGATGCCTTCTTTTGGAGCTATCTCATTACGAGCGAAATCATCTTCTTCGAGTACTTGCAAAAGATGTTGTGCTGATTTGTGCTCTTCAAGGTGAAAAAATACTAATGCTCTGAGATGATCTTCAAAGCTCATTTTCAAAGGCCTATTGCATTGAGATTCAAGCGGCGACATTCCAACCATGGCTTCTTTACCGGGTTTAAATAATTGTTCAAACGATAGCGCATGTTTTTTTCTGGAAGGATCTAATGAGTGCGGCATGTTCTTAACTCCTTGATATTATTAATTAATACCAAAATTTGCCGCACATTATAAACAAAATGTCAAGTAAAAAATGACTTAATGCGCTGATTTAACATATTTTTTATGCAATTTCCTAACCGGAAATTGCTGGCTGCTCCTGGAAGATGTTACGAAACCCATCCTCTTTGAAAAACTGCTCAAGGCACTGGCCCTGCAGCTTGGCTCTGAAGTTTCCTTCAATGAACTGAGCCGCTTGACCGGTGCAAATCACCAGACCGTGGAAAAATATATCACCTTCTTGAAAAAGCCTTTGTTATTTTCCGGCTGCCGGCGTTCAGTAGAGACGTCCGCAACGAGATCCAAAAGGGAAAAAAATCCTACTTTTATGATAACGGTATCCGCAACGCCATTATTAATAACTTCTAACTTCCCTCCCAGCGTACCGACATGGGGCCGTTATGGGAAAATTTTCTCATCAGTGAGCGGGTGAAATCACTTTCCCACCTAGGAATCAATGTGGATAAATACTTCTGGAGAACGACCCAGCAACAGGAAATAGACTACATTGAGGAATCGCCCCAGTCGCTTTCTGCCTGGGAATTCAAATGGAATCCAAAGGCAAAGGCAAGAATTCCCAAGATGTTTACCAAGGCCTATCCCGAGGCCAGATGTTTTGTGGTAACACCGGACAATTTTGAGGATTTTTTGACAACCGGAAGAGATGAATAGGTAAAGCAATTGAGGGCCGTTCCATCAGCAGGGCCATGGCCGTTAAAATACCGCTCTATATCCTTCCTTTCACCAATCCTGATCGTTTCAGTCTTTTACATTATCGATACAATAGTTAGTACATTGCAGACTTATGTAAAAGGCTATCATGTGTTGAGCCTGTTAAAAACAGTCCCCCCTTTTGAAAATACATTCAGGTAAATCAACCAGACGATTTTGATGAGTATTCAAAAGAATACACATCTTTTTCCAAATAGGGTATTATCTATAAAGAAGAGGTAGTTAATCCGCAACAGTTTGTTTATAATTGAAAAATGCATCATGCCGGAAGCCTTGATTACACCGGATGTCCTGAGATGGGCAAGGAAACGTGCGCAATTTACTCCTGATGGAGCTGCGCAAAAAGTACAGGTGCGTCCCGAGCGATTCATTGCCTGGGAAGAAGGAAATATGTATCCGACTTTTCGGCAGGCAAAGAAACTTGCAAAGGCCTTCCATGTTCCATTTGGTTATTTTTTTCTGCCTGCTCCCCCGAAAGAAAAAATCGATATCCCCGATTTACGAACTGTCGGCGGGCAGGTAAGACCGGATTTCAGTCTTGAATTTATTGATTTGTATCATGACATCCTGCGCAATCAGGAATGGTTTCGGGAATACCGTCTGCAGGAGGGTATCCGGCCACTTTCCTTTATCGGGAAATTTTCCGTTGACAGTGATTGTAAAGAAGTTGCAAATGACATCCGACAAAAACTCGCCATAGATGATCAACTGCGGATTTCCTCCCGCAATTGGGAACACTTCATTACCAGGCTCATTGAGCAGGCTGAGAAAACAGGAATCCTTGTTTTTCGTAATTCCATAGTCGGTAACAATACCCACCGTCCTTTATCTGTTGATGAGTTCCGAGGGCTTGCCATCAGCGACCCCATTGCGCCACTCATTTTTATTAACTCCAGAGATGCAAAATCCGCCCAGATTTTTACGCTTGCCCATGAGTTGGCTCATCTTTGGATAGGGGAGAGCGGTGTATCCAATCCTGTGCTAAAGACGAAAAAAAACGGAAACCATGAGCAGAAGATAGAAAGCTTTTGCAATAAAACAGCAGCCGAACTGCTGGTGCCGGAAGATGAATTTCTGAGTGATTGGGATCAGGAAGTATCCTCTCAGGATAATATAACGTTCCTTTCTAAAAAATATCGGGTCAGCACGTTGGTTATCGCTCGACGCGGTTATGATCTGAACCTTCTCAGCTACGATGAGTTTCGGGAATTTTATCTGGATGCTTTGCACTATGACAGGAGGGTAAAGGCCAGGTTGAGCGAAAGTGATGGCGGTCCCGGATCTTTCACGCTGCAGAAAATGAGACATGGCTCCTTATTCTCCCGAGCCGTCACAACGGCAGCTTTTGAGGGCAGATTACCGTTGCGGGATGGTGCTGCTCTTCTTGGCATTAAACCCGCCAGACTGAAAAAATATGCTGATTTCCTGGCCGGGAAATAGCCCATGATTTATTGTCTGGATGCCAACATCTTTATTGAAGCCAAGAATCTGTACTATCATTTCAACATCTGTCCGGGTTTTTGGGAATGTCTTGAGCGGCAGAACGGAACCGTCGGCTCTATTCTTCCTGTGTATGAAGAGTTGACAGACGGAAATGATAAGCTGAAAGAGTGGGTCGTCGATCGAAAAGATTCAGGAATTTTTGATGATATTTCGGCAATTACTGTCCAGGAATCTTTCCGGGAAATTGCCATCCATGTGAGTGATCAATATGAGCCGCAGCATGCTGAAAAATTCCTTGATGATGCTGATCCATGGCTGATTGCCTATGCTCAAGTTCATGGTTGTACAGTGGTGACAAAAGAAAAATTTTCACCCGGCACAAAGAGAGTTAAAATTCCAAATATCTGTGAAGAATTCGGGGTTGATTATACCGATTGTTTCACAATGCTCAAAGGGTTAGGCGCCTGTTTTACCCTAGACTCCTGATTGTACACCATCCCAACGCATCCCTTATGATCTGCACATCAGTGGGGATATTTTTTTAAGCGAGACTCCTCTTGGCAAACCTGGGAATTCAAATGGAATCCAAAGGCAAAGGTGGGAATCCTCATGATGTTTACCAAGTCCTATTCTGAGCACAGTGTTTAGTGGTAACGCCTGATAATTTCATGGATTTTTTAAGAGATAAAATGGATTGATAATTATTATGGTTTTGAATTTATAGATTTTATCTAATAGTCTATGATGGAAAGCGGCACCTTCACAATGATGAGTCAACAACTGTCGATAATCCTGTCCACACGGTCGGCCCGAATGAAAAAACAAGGCCGTTTAAAACATATTGATCCTGCCAAAAGGGGCATTGTGAGGTGATGGAGTGAACGATAAATTTCTGAATATTCAGCCATCACCCCTGGCTCTTGTTCAATCATTGCGCGATATCGGCTACTCCATGGAATCGGCCATTGCTGATGTGATTGACAATTCCATCACAGCAGAGGCAGAAACCATTCATGTCAGGTTTGCCTGGGATGATGGATCTCCATGGTTGGCCGTTATTGACGATGGCTGCGGTATGACGCCCGTTGAACTGACTGATGCCATGAGGCTTGGAAGTAAAAATCCGTTGGAGGAACGGAGTAAAAATGATCTTGGCCGGTTTGGGCTTGGCTTAAAAACAGCATCTTTTTCGCAATGTCGCCAATTGACCCTTATCAGCAGAAAAGGCGGTATGTCGGCGTGTCGAGAGTGGGATCTTGATCTGGTTGAAGAAAATCCTGATAACGGCTGGAGATTGAGAGTATTTGAAGATTCAGAGTTGCAGAAGGATAATATTGTGGCGGGGTTACTGCCTTGTATTCACCAGACCGGGACCATAGTTCTTTTAAGAAAGCTTGATCGTTACGATGGACTGGAAAAGAAACTGAATTCACTTGTTGAACATACCCGGACCCATCTTGAACTGGTTTTTCACCGTTTTCTTTCCCCCAGCAGAGGTAGAAAAAGTATCAAAATATTTCTGAACAATGATCCTCTGGCTGCATTTAATCCATTCAACCCTTCTCACCCGGCAACACAGGAGCTGCCACAACAATTTATACATGTCGAAGGCCAGTCAGTCACTGTGCAACCATACGTTCTGCCGCATTATAACAAAATCTCCCGGGATGAATATGAGAAATACTCCGGTCAGGGAGGGTATCTGCAGAACCAGGGGTTCTATGTCTACAGAAACAGAAGGCTTATTATCAAAGGAACATGGTTCCGACTGATAAAAAAGGAGGAATTGACAAAATTATTGCGTGTCCAGATTGATCTGCCCAATTCTCTGGACCATCTCTGGAAAATTGATGTGAAAAAATCCCATGCCTCTCCCCCGGAAGCAATAAGAAGTGAGCTGAAGCTGATTATTGACAGGATAGCTTATGCCGGGAAAAAGGTATACCGGCAGAGAGGAAAAAAACTGGCAAATACGGTAAAAGTACCAGGATGGACAAGAACTGCTGCTGGAGGAAAGATAACCTATGAAATCAATAAAGAGCATCCTTTAATCGTTCAAATTAAGAACTGCCTGCAGAAAGAACAGCAACAGGGCTTCAATGATTTGATTTTTATGCTGGAAAGCAGTTTTCCGACCGAGTTGTTTTACAGTGATGTTGCGAAAAACCCGGAAGCGCTCAGCAAACCGACCTTTGACGAAAACCAGGTTTCCCAGCTGCTTGATATCTTTATCAAACAGATGGTTGCCAGTGGTGTACCTGAAACAGAAATAGCAGCTCGCCTGAAGAGCATTGACCCATTTGCAGCTTATCCGGATGAAACTGAAAAACTTTTGCAAAAGAAAGGGGGTATGTATGAATGATTCCGCCAGGAGAACAAATAATAACGGTTCGGTATTGGAAAAAATCGAGGATGGTGTTGCCATTTTGCTTGAAGGAGGAAAGCAAGATCATGAGACAATACTAAATTTTGTTAGAATGGTGGTTACCAGCCAGTATAGCAATCATAATATATCTGAAAACGATATTAACCTTATAACCAAAAGGTTAGAAGCACGTTTTGACATTCGGATGAATGTCGGGAATTTACTAGCATCAGAAGATTACACACCCTGGCTTGACGATGCACGGGAGGATGTAAACTGGTATTACTGGGAACGGTACAAACGCCTGCTTCCGGATAAAAAATTCAGCCGTGAAGTAATAAACGTACTGGATATCGACACTAATAAAATTATAGACCACCTTGAAAACCCAAAAAAAGTGGGTGGATGGAAGAGAAAGGGGCTGTGTGTGGGCCATGTCCAGTCAGGTAAAACCGCAAATTATCTTGGTGTAATCTGTAAGGCTGCAGATGCTGGATATAAGGTTATTATTGTACTGGCCGGATTGTTAAATGCTCTAAGAAATCAAACTCAGGAGCGTATCGATGAAGGGTTTGTTGGTCTGGACAGTTCTCGCCAGCTGGAAGCAACAACACTGGAAGAAAAACTGATCGGAGTTGGAAAATTCTATGATTCTGCAACTTGGCGGACACCAGTACCATTGACAACCAATACACAGGATTTTGACAGAAATATTGCAACACAGTTAAGAGCCCAGATCGGCCAGTTTAACGAACCTGTCATTTTTGTACTGAAAAAAAATGTATCCATACTGAAAAACCTGATTGACTGGCTAAAAAACAACAACTCAGAATTAAACAGGTTTCCCATGTTATTGATTGACGATGAAGCAGATCATGCTTCCGTCAATACCAGTAAAGAGGATGACGATCCTACAGCCACGAACAGGCGTATCCGTGAACTTTTAGGTCTGTTCGAGCAGAGTTCATATCTTGGTTACACCGCAACTCCTTTTGCAAATATCTTCATCGACCCGGAAACAGATGATGAAATGCTCAAGGATGATCTTTTTCCCAGCGATTTTATCATCAGTCTGGACACCCCATCAAATTATGTTGGAGCCAGACGTGTATTTGAGGAAGATGGAGATCTCAATATTGTCCGCGAAATTGATGATTACGAGGAGATCCTCCCCCTTAAGCATAAAATTGATGAATTTCCAGAAACTCTTCCACCAAGTCTTTATGAGGCTGTTCGAGTATTTGTTCTCGTAAAAGCCATGAGGAATCTGCGGGGCAAGAATAACAGCCATAATTCCATGCTGGTCAATGTCAGTCGTTTTACAGATATACAGTCAAATATAAAATGGCAGATACATGAGTATCTTGATGAGTTAAGGAATGCGATCAGGAATCACCATGCGCTCCCTGTGCGTGATGCGCTGAACAATTCACTGATGGCCAGTTTAAAAGAAACATGGATCAAGGAATTTTCTCAAACAGAATTTGTCTGGGACAACATACAGAACTCCTTGAAGTCGGCAGTATCGCCAATCAAAGTTATCGAAGTCAATGGCTCCAAAGGTGCCGAGCGTCTTGATTACAACCGGCATAACTTCCCGAATGGGCGCAATATCATTGCCGTTGGTGGATTGAGCCTGTCTCGTGGCCTGACATTGGAAGGCTTGACGGTGAGCTATTTTCTCAGAAATTCCATTATGTACGATACCCTGATGCAGATGGGCAGGTGGTTTGGGTATCGAACTGATTTTGAAGATTTATGCCGAATATATATGAGTGAAGAGGCAAGTTCGTGGTATGCCCATATATCAAGAGTTACGGAAGAACTTCGTGATGAATTCAAGCGTATGGAGCAGGCCAGGATGACCCCGAGAGATTTTGGCCTCTGTGTGAGAAGCCATCCGGAATCGCTGATAGTAACAGCGAGAAACAAAATGCGGACAGGTCGTTCTGTTATCAGGCAGGTCAGCCTGGAGGGGAGACTGGTGGAGACATCAGTCCTATTTAAAACTCCTGCTGTCGTTTCAGGTAACCACAAGGCACTGAAAAGGCTTGTCCACGGTTTGATAGAGGAAAAAATACCCTGCAGCCAGGATAAACAGCCAGGATATCTCTACACGGATGTTTCTTCTTCATTGGTAACCTCGTTTATTCACTCCTTCAGCAACCATCCTGCATCACAGCTAACTGAATCAAAACCGATAATTGATTATACTGAATGGCTGCAGAGTAAAGGAATCGATGAGTGGGATGTTGTCATAATCAGTCTTGCAAAAAAGACCGGAACAAATTTAAAGATTCAACTGGAAGATTTAACGATTACGTCACAACGAAGAACTGTTTCAGATTTTCCCGGCAACGGTATAGCACTGAATAAAAGGAGAGTGGCATCCAGAGGGCATGAAAAGGCCGGACTTGCTCAGCAGGAAATCGATTTAGCTGAATCAGAATACCGTTTGAACAATCCGGATCGTAAAAACTTTCCAGACAGTATTTATCGAGGGAAAAGAAAGAAACCATTACTTATGATTCATGTTCTTGACTGCCGGGACAAAACAGAGCCGGATAACCCATTATTTACTGACGGGATAGTAGCCTATGGTATCAGTTTCCCTGGAGAAGCCGGGAGACGTAGACCTGAAAGGCTGGTAGAATATGTCGTCAACACGGTCTGGTGGAACAGTAATTATGCAGACTTGCTCGATGAGGAGGATGATTTTGAATAACCCGTGGGATGAAATACAGACTCCTTCGCATGATTTACTGTACAGACAGGTTGACCCAGAACACCCTCTGAGACTGCTCCGGGCAAAAGATATTTATGGTCGTTTTCTATTCATATACGAATTTCCTCCTTCCGATGCTATTCCCGATAAATTTCCTGAACTGAATGGAATTGGACTTCATCTACGGGGGCCTGAAAAAGTCCAGTCAGGGAACTGTATGCTGCTTCTTATCCTCAAGGATAAAAAGGAATGGCAGATATTTCTATCTCTCTGTAATGACCTTGCTGCATCGACAAAAAACCTTGAACAGGATGTCCAGGCTACGCAGATTATTCTGCGCAGGCTAAAACGGTGGCAGGAATTTCTGCAAAAGACCCGTTCCGGCCTGCTTTCAGAAAGAGAGATAAAAGGGCTGATTGGAGAACTGTTCTTTATGACAAAGCACCTGTTCCCTTCTTTTGGTGCAGGGCCGTCTGTGCAGTTCTGGCAAGGACCTGAAGATGCTCCACAGGATTTCAATATTCATGATTGTGCTGTTGAGGTCAAATGTCAACTGGGGACAACTACCCCTCAGGTGCGCATTTCGTCTGCCGACCAGCTTTGTCCACAGTTACCTGAAATGTTTCTCTATGTTGTAACTCTTGGCAAAGTTGAAAAGGATATGACAGCAGCGGTAAATCTGCCCGGTATCATTAAAGCGATAAGGAATGCGCTGGAAGCTGATTTTTCTACAGATTTCGAACATTTTAATAATCTTCTTTACCAGACGGGCTATCTTGATCTGGAAGAATATGAACGGTTTAATTATCTGGTTGCATCTGAAAAAATGTTTTCAGTAACCGAGAATTTTCCCAGAATATGTCCTGAAAAACTCACGCCTGGAATAGAACGAGTTACTTATAATATCAGGCTGGGTGAGTGTGAGCCATTTATTATGACTCCTGACTGGATGACGATACCATGAGCTACGAAGCATTTTACAAGGATTACATGCAGGATATTTATGCTCGTTCTGAGGCAGAAAGCGATTTTTCAGAGGTCGTTTTCACCGAAAGAGTGTGTGATTTCCTGGTAGATCAAGCTGTTTTGGAAAATTATACTGCTGCGAGTTATAAAAAAACCCCTCTGGGAATCAGGGTGGATGCTTATGATTATTCAGTAGAATCCGATGCCCTGTCCCTTATCATCACCGATTTTCATATAAAGCCGGAATCTTTGACTAGGACATTGATTACCAAGGTGTTCAAACGCGTAATTAAATTTTTTGAAAAAAGTCTGGAGGGATCTTTTTACCAATCTCTTGATGAGAGTGATCCCGGTTTTGGGCTGGCAAGAGACATTTATACATCAAGCTCTGTGGGAAAGCTTAGAAAATTACGGTTTATCCTGCTTTCCAACGGGTTGTTGAGCAAAAGTGTTGACGAAAAAATTCCTGCACAGGAAATCCAGGGCATTCCATGTTCATTTGATGTCTGGGATCTGGGGCGGATTCAGCGAATTGAAGAGTCGGGGAAATCACGCGAAGATATTCTTATTGATTTTGATGTATTGCCAGAGGGAGGCCTTCCCTGCCTGCCGGCTTTTACAGGTGAGGGAACGTATAGATCATATCTTCTGGCACTGCCTGGTTCGCTGGTGGCTGAACTTTACGATAAGTATGGTGAGCGTTTACTGGAGCAGAATGTGCGGACTTTCCTGCAGTTTCGAGGCAAAGTAAATAAAGGTATGCGCAATACCATACAGAATGCCCCTGAAATGTTTTTTGCGTACAATAACGGAATTACCGCAACTGCTGAAAAGGTCGTAACAAAAGAGATAAACGGACAGGTACTTATTTCATCAATAAAAAATTTTCAGATAGTTAACGGGGGGCAGACTACAGCATCTCTATTTACAACACATAGAAAAAATAAAGCTGATTTATCTGCCGTGCATGTTCAGGCAAAACTGACAGTAATTCCTCCGGAAGAAACAGAAAATATTGTCCCTAAAATTTCCGAGTATGCAAATACTCAAAATAAAGTCAGTGCCGCAGATTTTTTCTCAAATCACCCCTTTCATCTGAGAATAGAAGAAATATCACGCCGTCTGTGGGCACCTTCCTCAGATGGCAGCATGCGGGAAACACACTGGTATTACGAACGAGTCAGAGGGCAGTACGCCAATGCTCAGGCCAATTTAACACCTGCCAAAAAAAGAGAATTCCTTGCGATTAATCCCAGGAAGCAGATGTTCATCAAAACAGACCTGGCAAAATTCGAAAGTTCCTGGGATATGAAACCCCATATTGTCAGCCTTGGGGCCCAGAAAAATTTTGTCAGATTTGCGGAAGCTGTCGGGAAAAAAAGCTGGGACAAGATTGAAAAAGGGTTTAATGAACTTTACTTCAAGCGATTGATAGCAAAGGCTATTCTGTTTCGGACTGTGGACCGTTTTATTATGAAGCAGCCATGGTATGGTGGATACAAGGCTAACATAGTTACATACTCTGTTGCAAAGCTATCCTATATGGTCGAACAGACAGGGATGTTTCTTGATATGGAAAGAATCTGGGAAAGACAGAGCCTGACAGAGGAAATGGAGAGTTTTCTGAAGGATATTGCAGAGGCTGTTAACTCCGTGATTCAAGACACACCTCAAGGAATCACGAATGTGACTGAATGGTGTAAAAAGGAGTTGTGCTGGCAGAATGTCCAGAGAATTTCAATGAACATCCCGCCGCAGGTGAAAAGAGAACTGATTTCAAATGAAGAAAGAAATCGGAGAGATTCCGATGCTAGAACAGTTCAGAGAATAGACAATGGAATCCAGGCGCAAGAATATGTGCTTGAAAAGGGAGGAACATTCTGGAGTAAAATATTTGAATGGTCTCAAACTAACAGAATTTTTTCTCCAACAGAATCGAGCCTGTTGCAAATTGCCAGCCAGATTCCTTCGACAATTCCGAGAGAAAGACAATCGTTGTTACTTGTCACGATTGAACAGAAAGCAATAGAAGATGGTTTTGTTTCATGACCCATATTCCAGTTATAGACCTTTTCGCCGGTCCTGGAGGATTGGGCGAAGGATTTTCTGTTTTTACTGCCCAAAATGAAAATCCGGTTTTTGATATTGCTTTGTCAATAGAAAAAGACCCCTATGCCCACAGCACTCTTGAGCTTCGTAGTTTTTTCAGGAAGTTTCCAAAGGGCAAGGTACCTGAAGAGTATTACGAATATATCCGAAAAAAATCATTAACCCGCAGCCCGAAAGTGCACCAGAAGTTACGATCTGAACTGTTTGAAAAATACCCGCATGAAGCACAGATGGCACGCGAAGAGGCCTGGCATGCTGAATTGGGACAGAATGAAGAATTGTATGAAAAGATTGACTCCAGAATTGAAACGATCAGACGAAATTCTTTGACAAAATGCTGGGGAGTTATAGGAGGGCCTCCATGTCAGGCCTATTCGGTGATAGGAAGATCCAGAAACAAAGGAAAATGTGGATATTCAGCAGAAAGTGACAAACGCAGTTATCTCTATCAGCAATATTTACGGATCATTGCCCGTCATGAGCCTGATTTTTTTGTCATGGAAAATGTCAAGGGTATGCTTTCTGCAAAGCTAAATGGTCAGTCTGTTTTTAATCAAATTCTTGATGACTTGAGACGGCCAAGGGGAAAGAAAAAAACCTCCATACAAAAATATAATGGACTGGAATACGAGATCTATCCCCTTACGGCTGATAGTTCAATACCAGAAAAATCATCAGATTTCATCGTCCATGCAGAACAATACGGTATCCCCCAGACCCGGCACAGGGTTATCCTTTTGGGCATTAAACGATCCTTTTCAGAGGAAAAACCAATACGGCTGGCACATAAGCCGGTGGTGGCAGTGAAAGATGTTCTGGACGATCTTCCCGCACTCAGGAGTGGTTTATCCAGGGAGAAAAAAATAAATAATACTTTTAACAGATGGGCTGAAACTCTCTGGCAGATAATTGACCAGGACTGGTTAAAAAATCCTCACAACAGAGAACTTGCCGATTCCATCAAGGAAATTATTGTCTCCGTTTTCAATAATGAACTTGACCAGGGAGGTGAATTTGTCCCGTTTGAAAAAACGGAGAAAAAAGCTTTTAAATATAAAGATTTGTCAGAGTGGTACATGGATGAACGTCTGAAAGGAGCCTGCAATCATAGCAGCAGGTCGCATATGGTATCTGATTTGTACCGCTATCTGTACGCGGCATCCTTTGCAGAGAAGGAGAAGCGATCGCCATTACTTGCTGAATTTCCAGAAGAATTAATTCCTGCCCATAAAAATGCTGGTTCCGGGCACTTTAATGATCGTTTTCGAGTACAGTTGGCAGATAAACCTTCCACGACTGTTACCAGCCACATATCTAAAGATGGTCATTATTTTATTCATTATGATCCAGAGCAGTGCCGGAGCCTGACTGTCAGGGAAGCCGCACGGTTACAGACATTTCCTGATAATTATTTTTTTGAGGGCAGTAGAACACAGCAATATATTCAGGTCGGCAATGCTGTTCCACCGCTGCTGGCAAGACAGATAGCTGAAATTGTCCATGAGTTGATCCGGCGAACCCTGAATTGAGTAGCGAAGTGGACTCTCTGACGCCGGAAAAAAGAAGCTGGAACATGTCACGTATTAAAAATCGTAACACGAAACCTGAGTTAACTGTTCGCTCTCTGTTGCATCGAAAAGATTTACCGGGCACCCCCCTGTGTCAGAATAGTTGTCGCCTCTTCTTGAAGAGTTGTGTGTGAGTGGGGGGCGTAGTAAAAGGTGGGAGAGTTTTTAGCCGACAGCAGGTGGAGAACAGGAAGAAGCCCGTAGGGCGACTGGATGTTCTCCACCTGCTGTTGGCCCCCTCTCACCACTACATGATGAGACAACGAAAAATGAAGCAATATCCAAAAGAACTTAAAGAAAGCATTATCACTCGCATGTTACCGCCAAATAATGTCAGTGTCCCTGAGTTGGTTCGAGAGACTGGAATCTCAAAGGATACCCTTTATGCTTGGCGTACAAAGGCTCGTAAGGGGAAGCCTCCTGTAGAGTCTAATATTCACGGAGAACTAAGCAGTGAAGAGAAATTTAACATAGTTTTAGAGACGGCTATCTTGAACGAGACAGAACATAGTAAGTACTGTCGTCGCAGATAAGCGAGTTAGCGAGACTTCGAAGGTCTTTTCCCTGAACAAATAACAGTATGGCAAGAAAACTGCCGCCAAGCCCATTCTTCACAAACATCCAAGGCTGGCAAGACAACTATAAGAGTTCAGAAGAAATCAATCAAACGCTTGGAAACAGACCTTAGGCGTAAAGAGAAAGCCTTGGCAAAGGCAGCAGCCTTGCTGATTTTGCAAAAAAAAAGCCTACGTTCTTTGGGGGGCCCCAGAGGACGAAAAATCAACCAAACTGAGCGTTGTAAAGTAAGCGCCCCATTAAGCACACGCCACCTCATGCCAGTTGTTTTCGAGTAATATTCCAAGGCAGCAGAGCCTCATAGTCCTCCAGCATCTCCGCCACTGGTAGTTTCTCAAAGA
>Ga0256840_1003025_pt1 | contig 14039 bp, 13 predicted proteins | sample 355202metaG_FD_185969 | JGI IMG/M metagenome (GOLD analysis project Ga0256840, IMG submission 185969) | Hydrothermal vent microbial communities from Mid Atlantic Ridge, Atlantic Ocean - 355-202 | ecosystem: Environmental > Aquatic > Marine > Hydrothermal vents | place: Atlantic Ocean: Mid...
TAATGATGACGGTGTTACACCAAATTTTACTCTAGAGAGTTTTATAGTGCCTCAATACGGTATTATTATCTCAGTCTTTCAACATAAAAATTGGAATTTTAAGACGGGTTTTATTTTAAAACATAAAATAATGTCTCAAAATTTTTTTTTCTCTAAGGAGCAAATAGGTAGGTCTTATGATCTAGGTTATCAAATATGGTTTGATTCTGGATCAAAGATGAATACACTTCCTTTAATAGCAGAATATATTGTACCATTATCTAAAAAAACCAAATGGATTATAGCAGGAAACTTTAGTTTTGCTTATTATAGAGGGCAAGAGGGGGGAGATGAAGTTATTTTAGGTGCAAATCATCCAAACCCCAAAAAATTACTTATTTATTACGACGGTTATGATAAAAATCCGTTATTTACCAGTGCGGAAATAAGCACGGGTTTTTACTTTTTGTTTAAGCATTTTATGTTGCAACCCGAGATTAGATATAGTAAAAGTTTTAGAGATGTGTTAACCGGTCACTACGTAACCGAGAATTTTGTAACCGAGCCACATAATTCCAGTGGTACATTTAAACAAAGCGGTGATTATTGGGGTATTTCCTTGTCGGTTTATATTAAAAAGAGAGGTAAAAATAAAAAGAGAAAAAAGCGTAAAAAGTAAGAACCTTGAAGCTTTACTTTAATATATATAATCTTCTTATTCGTAATTTAAAACTATATTTTTAAACAATATATTATAACTCATTTTATAATAATAAATTAACTACTTTATATTCTACTAATAATTTAGGTAATATTACAAAAGTAAACGTTGTCTGGTTGAGATTAAGTGTATAGTCTAATATCTAACAATAAGGTGGTTTTGAGCTCTTTTGTTTGAATTATTAATTAAAAATAGTTTATCTTTAAGGGTTTTTAGTTTATTAGTTTAATACATTTTTAAATATTGCTTATCGTATGGTTTTGATTAACGCTTTTATCTTGTCTTTAATAAAAAAACAAACTAAAATTTATTATCATAGATTACTGATTTTATTCGTTTATTTTTTCGTTTCTACAGGTATTTATGCACAAAAAATCATAGGTAAATGGTACGGTAAATTAAAAATTCCTACTACATCGCTTCGTATTAATTTTACGATTAAAAAAGACAGTACCGGTTATAAAACAACAATGGATAGCCCGGATCAAGGAGCCTTTGATATTCCAACCGATAAAACAAATATCAAAGACGGTAAGATTGCAGTTTTTATCAATGCAATGATGTTAAATTACAAAGGGACGATTAAAAAAGATTCCATTATTGGTGTTTTTACGCAAAACGGACAATCATTCCCTTTAAACCTGTCTAAAAACAAAATCGAAGCAAGCAAACAAAAACGAAGACCACAAGACCCTGTAAAACCCTATCCTTATTACGTTGAGAATATCTCTTTTGTAAATAAACAAGCCAATAACATTAAATTAGCAGGAACTTTAACCGTGCCTGAAAATGTTAAAAATCCGCCTGTTGTGATTTTAATTTCCGGTTCAGGACCTCAAAATCGCAATGAAGAAATTACACTTTTTAACCATAGACCGTTTTTGGTATTATCCGATTTTCTAACGAGAAAAGGTATTGCTGTTTTACGTTATGACGATAGAGGCGTTGGCGAAAGTCAAGGTCAATTTAAAGGTGCTACAACAGCTGATTTTGCGACAGATGTTATTGCAGCAATACATTATTTAAAGAATCGTAAAGATTTACATTTTAGTAAAATAGGTTTAATTGGTCACTCCGAAGGAGGTTTAATTGCTCCAATAGTTGCTTCTCAAAATAAAGCAGTGGATTTTCTTGTTTTACTCGCAGCTCCCGGAGTTGCCGGAGCAACAGTATTAACTTCACAAAAAGAAAAATTACAAGAATTATCCGGTATTTCTAATGCAATTATAGAAGCAGACAAAAAACAGACCGAAAAAATTTATCATATTATAAATACAGCAAAAAATATCGAAACGATTAAAATCAAGCTTCAAAAACTATTACAAAATGATACGAATTTGACTGATGATATTAAAAAAAGGATGATTGCTTCTTATACCGATCCTTGGTTGGTTTATTTTATAAAATCCGATCCTAAAAAATATCTTAAAAAAGTTACTTGTCCGATTTTAGCATTAAATGGTTCAAAGGACTTCCAAGTAATTCCGGATATTAATCTAAACGGTATTAATGAAGCTACAAAAGAAAATAAACACGTAATTATTAAAGAAATTAAAGGTGTAAATCACTTGTTTCAGCCTTGCATTACCGGAAATATAGACGAATATGCAAATATTGATGTAACATTTTCACCACAGGTACTACAAATTATTGCAGATTGGATTGCAAAAACAAGCAAATGAAACAAATCAAATACAAAGAAACTCAGTACGGCATACTTTTGAATGTGGTTTTAGCCATATCTATTTTATTTTCATTTTTTACTTATAGTAAAGTTATTAATGAACCTGGAGCAGTTATTCTTTTGATTGTTACATTTTTAATTTTAACTTTGTGGTTGTTGCTTTATAAATTAACCATAATAATTACAGATGATGTGATTTCGGCCATATTTGGAATTGGCTTACTAAAAAAGGAAATTCCTCTAAAAGAGATAGATTTTTCTACCTTAGAAGTTGTAAAACCAAGTTTGTTAACCGGAATAGGTATTCGTTATACAACTAAAGGTTGGTTGTGGAATGTAAAATTTGGAAAAGCGATTTATTTTAAAACAAAAACCGGAAAAACGTTTTTTGTAGGAACGGACGAAGCCGATAAAATTAGAGATTTACTCCTTAAATTTAAAAATTAAATGACAGCAGATAATAGTTTATTTTTTATGCCTTTACTAGTTGGTTTTATTTTCTTTGTTATGGGATTTATTATGTATAAATTTCCGCCAAAAGAAATTAATTTTCTTTATGGATATCGTACGTCTAATTCGATGAAATCAAAAGAAAAATGGGATTTTGCACAAATTTATTCTGCTAAATTAATGATTTATTGTGGTGTTTTCTTAATGATTTTCTCCGGTTTTGGTTTGGTGTTTCATCTACCGGAAAGTAGAGGTGCTTTAGTTTCTTCCATTGCAATTTTTGCTTCGATAGGTGTATTAATTTATAAAACGGAAAAAGCAATAATTCAAAAATTTGGGAAATAGATTTAACCGCAAAATTCATGAAATTTTGATAACTATAAAATCCTTCATTTATTTTTCAGTATTCTATCTAATAAAAGTAAAAATTGTGATGATTTTGCGGTTTATGGTGCCGGATTTGGTTGCATCACAAACACTTCTTCAATATCTTTAAGTACTTCTTTTGAAAGAGTTATGTTAATTGAATTAATGTTTTCCTCTAATTGTTTTAAATTAGTTGCTCCAATAATATTACTTGTTACAAATGGTTGCTGATTGATAAAAGCCAGACTCATTTCGGTTAGAGATAATCCGTGTTTTTTTGCAACTTCGGCATATTTTTTTACTGCATTTTCTACTTGCAAATTGTTATATCTCGCCATTTGCGGGAAAAGTTCAATTCTGGAATTTGGGTGTTTTTTTCCACTCAAAAATTTTCCGCTAAGCACACCAAAAGCCAAAGGCGAATATGCTAATAAACCTACTTTTTTCTTTATGGAAATCTCGGCATTGCCAATTTCAAAAGTGCGGTTTAACAGGTTATACGGATTTTGAATTGTAATTGGCTGAGCCAAATCATTGCATTTAGCCTCTTCTAAATAACGTAACATTCCGTAAGGAGTTTCATTTGAAATTCCGTAATGTCTTATTTTGCCTTCTTTTATTAAGTTGTTTAAGGTGAGAACTACATCGTAAAAATTCTCTTTCCATTTTTCGTTTTCATCATAGCTATAGTTTCTTACGCCAAAACAATTGGTTTTACGTTCCGGCCAGTGTAACTGGTAAAGATCTACATAGTCGGTTTGTAACCTTTTTAAACTATTATCCAATGCCTCTAAAATTGCTTTTTTAGAAAAACCTAAATTATCTCTAATATAGCTTAAACCACGTGAAGGACCGGCAACTTTCGTAGCAAGAATGATTTTATCGCGATTACCTTTTGCTATCCAAGAACCTATATAACGCTCTGTGCTACCTTGAGTTTCTTTTCTTCCAGGAACGGAATACATTTCGGCAGTATCTACAAAGTTAACACCTCTTTCCGTTGCAAAATCCAATTGTTGATGTGCTTCTTTTTCGGTGTTTTGTTCCCCAAAAGTCATGGTTCCTAAACAAATTTTACTTACTTTAATAACGGTATTTGGCAGTGTGGAGTATTTCATTGTTTTGTATGTCTATAATGCTCGCCAAAAATAAGCTTTATTTTTTAAATACTGTTTTTAGTCGAAAAAAAATCAGTCAATAATTTGTAAATATTGACTGATATACTGAGGGGAATACGAGTTAAAAACTTTATCTTTTTCATTGTTTTTTCAAACGTATTTGCAATTTACGTATAAAAAATATTTTTTCAAACGTATTTAGTTTATTGCACACTTTTAAGTTGTTAAAATACCTGTTTTTGTGTTAAAAAGACTTTTTTGGGATAAACAGGAAGGTTTATTAGGCTGTTTTTAACATTAAAAATAACTCTTTTCTAGAAAATTTTCGTGAAACCGGAATTTGAATTTTAGGGTCATTTTTAATTTCAAATTTATAACCTCTGGAATTTCCCGTAATTTTGGCTACTTGGTTTTTATTTACAATATAAGATTTGTGGCATCTAAAAATAAAAGAATAATCTTTTAGTTGTTTTTCTAATTTATTTAATGAGACCCGAATAGTTTTGGATGTAATTTTTCCTTTTTCAACATAATAAATATTGGAGTAATTTTTATTTGATTGGATATAAAGAAAGTTTTCTACAGGAATGGTTACGTTTCCTTTTTTACTATCTCCTTTTATGAATAATATTGAATTTTTAGTAGTTGTACTTTTTCTGTTTTTTTTAGCATAAATACGTTCTTCTAATAAAATATAAAATGTTAGTGGCATAATCCCTATAGAAAAAGTTGCAATGATAAAGAAACTTAAGGTAAAATAACTATCATCATGATAAAAGGAAGAAAATTTAGAGATCAACCAATTTAATAAAGCGATAAGAAAAAAAATTTCAAAATTAGATAAGACTTCTTTATAGATTACCCATTTGTCTTTTTTGTAAAAAGACGGAAAAATTAAAGGAAGTATAAAGTAATTTGTTAGTATTACAGATGTAGTTATAATGCCGTATATAATCTGATAATACAGCCTTTCTCTATTTGTTAATGTATTAAATTCAAAAGGTTTGAATAAAAATAAAAATAGAGAAACAAAAAAACCAATTGTAAATGAAATGATTATTTTTAGTTTATTATCCGTTAAAAACGGATAAGGTTTTAAAAGCCAATTTTTAGTTTTATACAGCATACTTTTATATAAAGTTTGTAAAATAAAAGTACTAAATAGATTTGTATGAAGCAAAAAAAACAGCCAATAATTAAGGGGAATTATATTGGCTGTTATCGAGGGGAAAACTTTTTCTTTTTAATGCAGGTGCAAAATACAAATAAAAACAACACCAATTAAACGTTAATCTATGGTGGTTTTATATTTGACGGCATTTGTTTTGTAAGTGTAGTAGTTGTTTTTAATTTTGTGTTAAAATGACCAAAAAAGGGAAATAAGGGATTACTTTTTTAGTAAAGTAAACAGTAATTCTCGTGGAAATTTACGAGAAACAGGTATCAAAAAATCAAGTTCTGTTAATTTTAGAAGATAATTACGTGCATTTCCTTCTATTTTTTCCACGTGATTAGAATTTACAATATACGATTTATGACATCTAATGATAGATGGAAAATCTTTTAATTGTTTTTCAATTTTATTTAATGAATTTCTAATTAGTTTTTCTTTTACTTTTTCATTGTCTAAATAAAAGATACTGGCATAATTTTTTTCTGAACTAATATATAAAAGTTGTTCGCTTGGAAAACTTATTTTTTCTTTTTTATTTTCTCCAACTATGGTTACAAACTGTGCTTCTGAATTTTGTATGTTTTCAGTTTTTAAGCTTGAAATTTTTTTGGCAATTTTTTGTTTCTTTGTGTAGGATCGTCTTTCAATAAAAAAAATAAGAATCAATGTTGGAAAAAAACCAATTAAAAAGGCAGTGCCTATAAAAAATAAAATACCATACTCGCTATTTGGATTAAAATGTGTTGAATAGTCTGCAAAAAACCAATTAGAAACACCGATAATTAAAATCACCTCAACCTCAAACAGTATTTCTTTGTAAATTCTCCATTCAGATGGTTCAAAAAAAGAATCAAATATTATGGGTAAAACAAAAAAGCTAAATAGAATTGTTAAAATAGTAATTATAGCATATAAGTAACTATAATATAACATTTCACCTTGTGTAAATAAATTAAAACCAAAAGGCTTAAAAATTAATAGAAAGAAAAAAACAAAAGCTCCTATACTAAAACTAACAGATAGTTTTATTTTATTTGATGTGGTAAGAGGATAGGGTTTTAAAAGCCAGTTTTTTATTCTACTAATCATTTAAACTTTTTTAAGATTAAATTTTCTCCATCAAATATTGCAAAGGTAAAATGTGATATCCAATCACCGGTATTAATGTATTTACTTTTTTTAATTGTAATTTCCATTGGCAAATGTCTGTGCCCAAATAGAAAAAAATCATAGTTTTTTTGTTCTAATTTTCGTTTGCAATATTGTACAAGCCATTCTTTTTCTTCACCCAAATAAACAACATCTTCATCACCTGATATAAGTTTGTTTTTTAAGGATAAATGTTGTGCTAAGGCTACGCCAATATCCGGATGTAACCATCTAAAAAACCATTTTGAAACCGGATTTGTAAAAACTTTTTTCATCCGTTTATAGCCTTTGTCTCCGGGGCCTAAACCGTCACCATGACCAATTAAAAAAGTTTTGTTATTAAAAGTAAATTCTGTTGGTTTGGTATAAACGTTCCAATTCAATTCTTTTTGAAAGTAATCTCTTACCCATAAATCGTGATTTCCGGTAAAATAGTGGATAGCGATACCTTTGTCGCTTAATTCTGCTAATTTTCCTAAAACCCGAATGAAACCTTTTGGGACAACTTTTTTGTATTCAAACCAAAAATCAAATAAATCACCAAGTAAAAAGATTGCTTGTGCATCGTCTTTAATTTGGTCAAGCCAAGTAATAAATTTTTTTTCTCGAACCAAACTTTTTTCGGGATTCGGTAATCCGAAATGTTGATCGGAAGCAAAATATATTTTGTTTTTTTTATGCACGTTATTAGTTTCTTTTTTTAATAAAATTCAATTGTTTATAGAATTTATTTAAAGTATAAATTTACAGTTGATCACTCGCAAACCATTCGGCATATGAGTTGTTTGTTTCGTATAATTTTAAAGAATGAAGAGTGACTTCCTTGGGTAGTCTTTTTTGTATTCTTTTAGAAAAATCTTGTAGCATAAGTTCGCTTGTAGGTTGGTAATTAACCAAAACCATTCTATGTGAGTAATCGGCTATTTTTTTGGCTAATTTGGCATGTTCGGAGTTTATATTTAAAACAATAGCATGGTCAAAAACGGTTACAATTTCTTCTTTTACAATTTTTTTTAAGTCGCCAAAGTCCATAACCATACCGTTTTTAGGATTGGTATTATCGTTAATAGGTGTGCCGATAACTGTTACATATAATTGGTAGCTGTGACCGTGAATATTTTTACATTTTCCGTCATATCCCGGCAAGGCGTGTGCCGTTTCAAAATCAAAATGTTTTGTAATTCGTATTTTCATATTGCAAAAATACGTAAAAAATGCCATTTTGTATGGTTCGATTATTTTTGAGGGTTTAGAGTGTTAATAAAAACACTTTTAAAAACAAGTTAAATAAATTACCTTTGCTTTTCATAAAAAAATAAGGTTTTGGCAAAAGCGAAAAAAGTAACTCCATTAATGAAGCAATACAACGCTATAAAGGTAAAATATCCTGATGCGATGTTGCTTTTTAGAGTAGGAGATTTCTATGAAACATTTGGCGATGATGCAGTAAAAGCAGCAAAAATTTTAAATATTACGCTAACTAAACGAGGAGCAGGTTCTGCAAATGAAACAGCTTTGGCAGGTTTTCCGCATCATTCTATAAACACGTATTTACCAAAACTAGTAAAATCCGGTTTACGTGTTGCGATTTGTGATCAATTGGAAGACCCTAAAATGACCAAAACGATTGTTAAGCGAGGCGTTACCGAAGTTGTAACTCCCGGAGTTGCCTTAAATGATGATGTTTTACAAGCTAAATCCAACAATTTTTTGGCTGCTATTCATTTTAATAAAAAGAAAAACAAACCGATTGGTATTGCTTTTTTAGATGTTTCTACCGGAGAGTTTTTAACCTCACAAGGAAATGCGGATTATATCGATAAATTGCTTCAAAATTTTAAACCTAGCGAAATTTTAGTTCAAAAACAATACAAACAACAATTTAAAGAATTTTTTGGCGATGGTTTTCATACTTTTTATTTAGAAGATTGGATTTTTAACAGTGATTACGCTACTGAAATTTTGCAAAATCAGTTTCAAATAAAATCCTTTAAAGGTTTTGGTATAGATGGTTTAGATAGTGGTATTATCGCTTGCGGCGCTATTTTATATTACCTTAACGAAACGCAACACAAACAGCTTGCTCATATTACTCATATTACCAGAATTGCCGAAGATAATTATGTTTGGATGGATAGATTTACCATCAGAAATTTAGAATTATACCAAGCAAATTCGGTTGATGCAGTTACGCTTTTAGACGTTATCGATGCCACAATTTCGCCAATGGGCGGAAGGTTGTTAAAAAGATGGCTGGCTTTGCCTCTTAAAAATAAAGAACAGATAAATAAACGAAATACCGTTGTAAAATATCTTATTGAAAACACAGAGTTTCATAAAAACTTGGTATATCAAATTAATCAGATAAGTGACTTAGAACGTTTGATTTCAAAAGTTGCTACCCTAAAAATCAATCCGCGTGAGGTCATTTTATTACGCGATTCGCTTAAAGCGATTATTCCTATAAAAAATAAAGGTGAAAAAAGTACCAATTCTTCCGTTAAGGAAATTGCAGGGAAATTGGATTTGTGTGAAGATTTAATTAAAGAAATTTCACGAGTTTTGGTTAATGATGCTCCGGTGCATATTAGTAAAGGTAACGCTATTGCGGAAGGAGTTTCAGGCGAATTAGACGAGTTGCGAAACATCTCATCTTCCGGTAAATCGTATTTAGACGATATGTTACTTCGCGAAAGCGAAAAAACCGGCATTCCATCGCTTAAAATTGCATTTAATAACGTTTTTGGTTATTATATTGAGGTTAGAAATACGCATAAAAATAAAGTGCCGCCAGAATGGACACGTAAACAAACTTTGGTTAGTGCCGAACGTTATATTACCGAAGAACTTAAAGAATACGAAACTAAAATTCTTGGTGCCGAAGAAAAAATTGCCGTTTTAGAACGCGAAATTTATCAGAATTTGGTTGGTTTTATAATGCCTTATTTACAGAAAATACAATTAAATGCTCAATTAATTGCACAGTTAGATTGCCTTTCGGGATTTGCAACGATTGCTGTAAAAAATAATTACGTAAAACCGCAGATAGACGATTCAACGGCGATTGATATTAAAAACGGACGACATCCTGTTATCGAAAAACAATTGCCAATTGGCGAAGAGTATATTGCCAATGATTTGTTTTTAGATCAAAAACAACAACAAATCATTATGATTACAGGTCCTAATATGAGTGGTAAATCTGCTATTTTAAGGCAAACAGCATTAATCGTTTTGTTGGCACAAATGGGAAGTTACGTTCCGGCTCAACACGCAAAAATTGGTGTGGTAGATAAAATATTCACCAGAGTTGGAGCAAGCGATAATATTAGTATGGGCGAATCTACTTTTATGGTAGAAATGAACGAAACGGCAAGTATTCTAAATAATTTATCGAATAGAAGCTTAATTTTATTAGATGAAATTGGTCGTGGAACCAGTACCTATGACGGTATTTCGATTGCTTGGGCAATTGCCGAGTATATTCACGAACATCCTACCAGAACAAAAACACTTTTTGCAACGCATTATCATGAGTTAAACGATATGCAAGAAACTTTTGAACGTATTAAAAACTATAATGTATCGGTTAAAGAGTTAAAAGATAATGTGATTTTTTTACGAAAATTGGTTGCCGGCGGAAGCAAGCATAGTTTTGGGATTCACGTAGCAAAACTTGCCGGAATGCCAAATCCTGTAATTCAAAAAGCCAATAAGATTTTAAAGCGTTTGGAAGAAAGTCACGCCAGTGAAGATATTAAAGAAAAATTAAAAAAATCTGCTTCTCAAGATATGCAACTTAGTTTTTTTCAGTTAGACGATCCTTTGTTGGTAGATATAAAAGACGAAATTTTAAACACCGAAATTGATAAATTAACGCCAATAGAAGCGTTAATGAAACTTAATGAAATTAAACGAATGTTAACCGGTAAAAAGTAAGAAATGAAAGAAAAAAACCTTTCTTATTACGATAAAATTGAAGAGAAATTAAATGTTTATACACATTTATTCGGATTGATTTGTAGTGTTGTAGCATTTTTTTTTCTCTTACAAAAAGGTTTGGAGAAGCACAATACTTTAACATTGGTTAGTTTTCTTATTTTTGGTGTTAGTCTTATTGTTTTATATACAGCTTCCACGGTTTATCACGCATCTAAAAATCCGGTTTTACGTAAAAGATTAAATATTTTTGATCACGCTGCCATTTTTTTATTAATTGCCGGAACTTATACGCCTTTCGTTTTAATTACCTTAAAAGGAATTGTTGGTTGGTGGATTTTTGGTATTACTTGGTCAATTGCTTTTATTGGTATTATCTTAAAACTATTTTATACCGGAAAATACGATAAACTCTCAACCGCAATGTATGTTTTTATGGGATGGATTATCGTTTTTGCCATAAACCCTTTGATGCAAAATTTAGCTCCCGAAGGTTTAAAATGGCTGATTGCAGGTGGCGTTTTTTATACTATTGGAGCTATTTTATACAGCATTCCTAAAATAAAATATAACCATGCTATTTTTCATGTATTTGTTTTACTTGGCAGTTTTTCGCATTTTATGGCTGTTTATTTTTGGGTATAGATTTACTACTCTGCTTTAAACTCTAACAAACTTTCGGTTGGAGCTAATAGATTGTATTTTTTCCATATTTCCGGATTGTATTTTTTTAGTTTATCCAACGGAAATTCTTTTTTCATTTTTATCTTTTTATATTCGGTTTTTGATAATGGTTGGGTGTTTAAAAATAGAATTTCCGATTGTACTTGCATCAGTGTTTCAAAGGTGTTTTTTAGCTTAAATTTTAATTTGTTTTTGTTTTTTGTGTTCTCAATAAATTTTAAAGGAATGCTCATATAAGAATATATTTTTTTACTTTGGTTAATGTATTTGGGCACATATTTTCCTAGGTCGTTTTTATAAAATTCTAAAGTTCCGTTCCAATCGTAAATTTTATAAGCGAAGCCTAACCATTTCATACTTTTACCTTCTAATTTTTTGTTTGGCAACATTTTAAAATCCAATTTTATTACGGCAAAACTTTCGTCGCTTATGTAAATTTTTCCTTTATATTTTGCTTTTGAGCGTTTTGGTGAATAGGAAATTTCGTAAACAAATTCGTTATTATAAAATAGGTTGTTGGTTATTTTATAGTCGTAATACTTTTCGTTTAATATTTCCGAAAGCAATGAATTGTTGTTGTAAACACTTTGTTTATAAAGGCTTTTTAGGTTGTTTAAAGTAGAAAACGGATAAACAACTGATTTTTTTTCTTTAGATAAATTATCTGTTTTAAGCGAATCTTGAACCTTAAAGAATAAAATTTTAATTTTAAAAATTTTGTCTTTAAACAAGTTTGCAAATCCTTTTGTTAATTTTTTTTCAATTCCTTCCATTGAAAAATCGGTATTCGGATTGGAAAGTATGGTTGCTTTTTCATACTGTAATTTGGCGGAATCCTTATTTTGATGATACAATTTGAACAATTTGTCAGTAAAAATAGTACTTGTATTTCTTGTCATTGGCTGTTTAATACTGTCTATAAGTTTATTGAGACGATGAATCATTTTTTTATCGTAATTTTTAGCATGATTAATTTCCATCTCAAATTTTTTCATATTGGTAATGCTTTTACTACGAATAAAAATCTGTTGTTTGAGATTTTTTAGTCCGTTAACATTGTTTGTATAATTTTCTTTTGCTTTTTGAATTATTTCGTTTACAGAAAGTTGTTTTTCATCTAAATTTACGGCTTCCAAATTAATTACATCTTGCTCTAAAAATATTTCTTTTGGAATATTGTTTAACGAAAAGGAAACGGTTTTGTAACCTATAAAAGAAACGGTTAAAGAATCTTTTTTTAAGGATTTTTTTATATTTAAATGGAATTTTCCTTCTTCATTAGAAATGGTTCCATTGTTTTTTGAAATCTGTATGGTCGCGTAAGAAATCGGTTCTTTTGTAGTTGCATCTTTTATAATTCCTGTTGTATTTTGAGCATAAAATAATACACTTCCAAAAAGAGAAATGAGAAATAAAATAATTTTTTGCATAAGGTTGTTTTTAGATATAGACGATGGTTTCCTTAAAAAGTTTCTGCAAAATAGAAAATCATATATCAATAGATGTAAAATAAATGTTAAAAAATTTTCATTTAGTTTTGTAAGATGGAAAAAAAAGACAGAAAAATACGGTTAATATGGGATTTTAGAGGTCCTGATGCCTTAGAAACAGCCAAACATCACGCTATTCATTTAAAAGAATTTGCCGAGATGGAGAATTTACCTTTTTACGAGGTGAGTTTTTCACAGCAAAATAATTTTTTATCGATGGCTTTTATCGTTATAAATGAAGCAGAATTAAAAACATACAAAGATGCTTTAAAACCGGATCGTGGAACGATAGTAATAGATACAACAACCGAATAATTAGGTAAATGCTACAAATGAAGTATATAAAACAGTAACTTTGTAAAAACCGAACAATAAAACTAAGAGTGTAAATTTATGAGCAAATCAAAAATATCCATACGTTTTTTTGATGATCGTGAAGTACGAGCCGTTTGGGATGAACAAAATGCAAAATGGTGGTTTAGCGTTCTGGATATTGTTGCCGTGCTTACCGATCAAGATGATTACGCTAAAACACGTAACTATTGGAAATATTTAAAAGCCAAATTGAAGAAAGAAAATAGTCAGTTGGTTAGTGTCACTACCCAACTGAAATTAACTGCGGCAGACGGCAAGCAATATAAATCCGATATGCTTGATTACAATGGTATTATTGCGTTAGGTAAATCGTTTCCCGGAACAAAAGCCAATCGCTTTATTGAATGGTTCACATACAGCGATGAAAGTATTGACGGTAAAAGTAAAACAAAAGCCTATGCTCTGTTTGAAAGTTCGTTCATTGATAGTATAGAAGTTGGAACAACAAAAGGTTTGCAACAAATACATGCTTATTTATTTGGAGGACTATATGATTTTGCTGGACAAATTAGACAAAAGAATATTTCAAGAGGAGGATTTCAATTTGCCGTATCACGATTTTTGGGCGACACATTAAAACAAATAGATGCTATGCCTGAAAACAAATTTGACGAAATCATAGACAAATATGTTGAAATGAACATTGCACATCCTTTTATGGAAGGTAATGGTAGAAGTACTCGAATATGGCTGGATTTGATAATAAAAAAACGTCTAAAAAAATAAGACCGTTGCAAAATAATCAACTTCTAAATTATTTTTAATTTTTGAGATTTTTTTATAAATTTTTGAGATTTTTTCTTATTTTCTCTCTTTATTTTGGGGTATACAACTTTATTTTCGGGTTGTTTTACCCTATTTTTGGGAATTAAGCATAATTATCCCAGGGCTTCTATACAAATTATAACAC
>Ga0256840_1003026_pt1 | contig 14032 bp, 12 predicted proteins | sample 355202metaG_FD_185969 | JGI IMG/M metagenome (GOLD analysis project Ga0256840, IMG submission 185969) | Hydrothermal vent microbial communities from Mid Atlantic Ridge, Atlantic Ocean - 355-202 | ecosystem: Environmental > Aquatic > Marine > Hydrothermal vents | place: Atlantic Ocean: Mid...
GCTTATTTATTATGCCACCCCCCCTGTTTTTCGATGTTTTGTATGCGTTATACTGTGAATAACTCACCTATAAACCATGAGAATTTAAAACGTGAAGCTAAACGCCCAAGAATTCCGCGATCTAGAGCATAAATCCATCACTTTATTGGGTATGTCTGGCGTGGGTAAGACTTTTTTATCGAATATTTTACGCAAGAGTGATTGGTTTCATTACTCGGGTGATTACCGTATTGGTACGCGTTATTTGAACGAGCCGATCCTTGATAATATTAAAATTAAGGCGATGCAAGTGCCTTTTTTGCGTGATTTATTGCGCTCTGATTCTATTTATATCAACAATAATATTACGATTGATAATTTGGACGTAGTATCAAGTTTTCTTGGCAAGATTGGCGACCCTGAATTGGGTGGTTTGCCACTTGAGGAGTTTAAGCATCGCCAACAATTATTTAACGATGCTGAAGTCGCCGCTATGAAAGATGTGCCTGAGTTTATTAAGAAAGCTCGTCAAATATATGGTTTTAATCATTTTATTAATGATGCTGGCGGTAGCATTTGTGAGTTAGAAGATGATAGCCTTTTGGATATGCTGGCTGAAAATACTATCTTTATTTACATTCAAGCCAATGAAGAAGACGAGAAACGTTTGATTTCGCGCGCAACTGCCGCGCCAAAACCAATGTATTACCGCGCCGCTTATTTAGATGAACAGCTTGGCATTTATATGCAAGAAAATGACCTCGAATACGTGGCGATGGTAAACCCTGATGAGTTTGTGCGCTGGGTGTTTCCGCGTTTATTTTATTCGCGGATTCCTCGTTATGAGGAGATTGCCCAGAAGTATGGTTATACGATTAAGACGGAAGATTTGTATAAGATTAAGACCGAGTCTGATTTTTTGGCTTTGGTTGAGAAAGCACTTTAATAGTCCCCTCTACCTAGCAGGGGGAGGGTTAGGGAGGGGGTAGAAAGCTTGAGAATTGATAAGCGTTTAACATTCTCCCCCCTCCCCAGCCCTGCCCCCGCTGGGTAGAGGGAGCTAAAAACAGATATAAACGGATAGATTAATAATGCCATTAGTTGCCCACAATAATTTGCCTACATTTGAGCGCCTTCGCGAAGAAGGACGCATCGTCTTGCGTGATGGTGATGCGCATAGCCAAGAGATTCGCGGGCTTCATATTGGCCTGCTGAATATGATGCCTGATGCCGCGTTACAAGCCACTGAACGTCAGTTTTTTAGATTGGTGGGTGAGAGCAACCCCATCGCGCAGTTTTATGTACATCCGTTTACCTTGCCTATTTTTAAACGTGGCGAGAAAGCTCAGCAACATATTGATGCGTATTATTCTACTTTTGAAGAAATCAAAGCGATGGGGCTGGATGCGCTTATCATCACAGGTGCCAATGTAACGCAACCGCGTTTGCCTGATGAGCCATTTTGGGAGCCTTTGAGCGAGGTTTTCAATTGGGCGCATGAGAATGTGACTTCGACACTTTGCTCATGCCTTGCCACTCATGCATCGTTAGAATTACATCATAACCAACCTCGCCGTCATCTTAATAAGAAACGCTGGGGTGTCTATAGCCATCGTGTGACGGATAAATTGCATCCGCTGGTTTATGGGATTAACACGCGTTTTGATGTGCCGCATTCTCGCTTTAATCAAATAGATAGATCACAATTTGAAGTAGCAGGTTTACAAATATTAGCCGAGAGCAAAGAAGCAGGGGTACAAATGGCTGTTAGTACTGATGGCTTTCGTACCGTATATTTTCAGGGGCATCCTGAATACGACAGTATTAGCTTATTAAAAGAATATAAGCGTGAGGTGGGGTTATTTTCACTCGCCTACAACAAGGGTCAGGTCGTTGAATACCCACCCTTCCCTGCAAACTATTTTAATAAATTCTCTGAAGCTATTTTTGATGAATATCAATATCGTTTGATTAAGGCGATTGATGAATCACGCGAAGTGCCTGTATTTCCTGAAGCACTCGTGTTGGAGCATATTGATAACAGCTGGCATGATACAGCCGCGGCGATTATGGCGAATTGGATGGGCTTGGTTTATCAAGTAACGAATGTTGAGGTAAGTCTGCCATTTATGGATGGGATTGACCCTGATGATCCTTTGAGTTTGAAGTAACCTGAAAATTAAGTGTTTCAGCTCCCTCCATTGATAAAGAACCATAAACCCATCATTGCGGCACAGGCATTCCCTAATTCATTTATAAACTAGCTATGGATACCGCCGTGACAGGTATTGTGAAATTATTTCCAGGTATCTCTCAAACTAATCGTTCTGTTAAATATCAACTTCTGATTTTCAATCCCTTTTTCAGGGTCATTTTCTGCATCAGAATCTAAAAAATAGTAACCTTCACGCTCAAATTGATACGGAATATCAGAGACAGGATCTTGCAGAGCAATCTCTGCTTTACAGCCTGTTAGCACTTTCAGACTTTCAGGATTGACCGATTCCATGAAGTCTTTACCACCAGCATCGGGTGCAACTTCATTAAATAGCCTGTCATAAACACGCAGTTCACAGTCCACATTATGTTCGGCTGATACCCACTGGATAACACCTTTGGCTTTTATCCCATCTTCTGGGTTTTTGCCGACTGTATTTTCTATAATACGTGCGATGACTTCGATAATTTCACCCTTTTCATCTTTCACACACTCATCTGCTTCAATGATGTAGGCATTGCGAAGGCGAACACGTTTGCCTTTGACTAAGCGTTTGTATTTTTTATTGGCTTCTTCTCTAAAGTCATCTTTATCAATATATATTTCGCGCGTGAATATCAGTGTGCGTGTACCCATTTCTTCATTTTGCGGATGCACTGGTGCTGTTAGATATTCTGTTTCTTCAATTGGGTAGTTAATTAAAGTGACTTTAAGCGGGTTTAACACACACATCGCGCGTGGTGCTTTTTCATTTAAGTCTTCAAGTACTGCAAATTCGAGCTGGCTAACATCAACTACGCCATCAACTTTAGTCACGCCTGTACTATCAATAAAATCACGGATAGATTTTGGTGTATAGCCACGACGACGCATACCTGAAATGGTCGGCATTCTTGGATCATCCCAATCTTTCACCACATTTTCATCCACCAACTGTTTTAGTTTACGTTTACTGGTGATGGTGTAATTTACATTTAAGCGTGAGAATTCATATTGCTTCGGCTTAGCTGGCACAGGCAAGTTTTCAATAAACCATTCGTACAATGGACGATGCTCAACAAACTCTAGCGTACAAACCGAGTGCGTGATGCCTTCTATTGCATCACCCTGCCCGTGCGCATAATCATAAGATGGATAGATACACCATTTATCACCTGTTTGGTGGTGTGTTGCTTTTTTAATGCGATAGATTATAGGGTCACGCAATTGCATATTTGGGCTTGCCATATCAATCTTTACACGTAACGCACAAGCACCTTCTTCATATTCACCTGCTCGCATTTTTTCAAATTCTGCAAGGTTTTCTTCTACTGTGCGGTTACGATAAGGGCTATCTTTGCCCGCCTCTTTTAATGAGCCACGGTATTCACGTGTTTCTTCTTGATTTAAATGACAAACGTAAGCTTTATCTGCTTTTATTAGCTCAACTGCCCAAGCGTATAGCTGGTCAAAATAGTCTGATGTGTAATGTATATCCCCTTCCCATTTAAAGCCTAGCCACTCAACATCTCGTTTGATTGACTCAACATACTCAACGTCTTCTTTTTCAGGGTTGGTGTCATCAAAACGTAAATTACAGACCCCACCAAACTTTTTAGCCAAACCAAAGTTCAAGCAAATCGATTTTGCATGGCCAATGTGCAAATACCCATTTGGCTCGGGTGGAAAACGCGTATGGACTTGCTTAGTTTTACCTGATGCTAGATCTGCCTCGATGATTTTTTCGATGAAGTTGAGTGGTTTTTCTTGTTCAGTCATAGTTTTATCTTCAGCTATTTTTCAATAAAGTGGTTGCCATTAGACAAGTAAGGCTTACGTTTGTCTAGTGGATTTATTGTTTGCATTCAGTTGTTTTTCTAAAGATTCAAGCCTAGCTAAAATAGCCCGTGTATCTTCACGCACATGCTTCAACTCTGCAGCTTCACCAATACCATTTTCTAAATTATAGGCATCATGCTCGCTTTGCATTCGCTCAATCACGATACCAATCATCATATTTAAGAACACAAAGGCATTTAGGAATATAAAGGTTAGATAAAAAATCCATGACAAGGGATAAACTTCCATGGTCTCGTACATTACATCTGTCCAATCCTCAAAGGTGACGACTCTAAATAAGGTCAGCATAGAAACCAAAATATCACCCCACAAAGTTGGATTTATTTGATCAAACAATAAACTACCCACTGCAGCGTAAATATAGAAGATGATGAACATGAGTAATAAAACATAACCCATGGGTGGCAATGCTTTTATTAGAGCAGAAATCAAAATGCGTAGTTCTGGAATAATAGAAATCAAACGCAACACACGGAAGATTCTTACAAGGCGAGCAAGTAAAACAACTTCTGAATCATCTATAGGAATGAGGCTAACCCCTACAATAAGCGTATCGAATACATTCCAGCCCTTTTTAAAAAATGATAGAGAGTGCCCTTCCCCAAAAAACCTTACGATGATTTCAAATAAGAACAGATAAGTAATCGCAATATCAATGAAGGTGAGAATTTTTAGATATGATGGATCAATATCATAGGTTTTTACACCTATCATCAATGCAGAAATCACAATTACCGAGATAATAAAGAACTGAAACAGTTTATTATTATTTAAAACGTTTAAGCTTTTAACAATACCGCTGACTTTCATAGAAAAACTACTAATTTTGAATGGCGAGGAAGTATAAGTGATTAAACTGTGAGTTTACAGAGGGTAAATAGGGGTAGATTTCACACAAATCATCGAAAAAGAGGGGGGGTGGCTTTATAATCTAATGATTATTGCGGGATAGAATACTTAATTCACACAGATTGCATGATTATCGCTTCACTACCGCAGGCTGTAACTAATAAAACAAGTATAATTTGTGAGGTGATATTTTTAATATTCATTGAATTTTACTCTAAAGCGGTAAGCCCAGCAGTCTCATTTTATTCATTAACACCACAGTCTAACTACCGTGACCTTCTGCATAGCCTTTTTTACGAATTGCTACAACGCACTCTACCTTTGTACACATCAAGCCATCCTTTCGATAAAGCCCATATTCAAACGTTGGCGTACTGCGCCCTCTTTCTGCTAATTCTTTAAATATCTCTTCTTCTTTTTCTGGGGGAAAATCAAATCGTAACTCTAAATCACTGTTACCTGGTTTTCGAAAATCAACAGTAAGTCGGCGCGTCCACACATGATAATCACTAAATACTCTGGCACAAGCCATCGGCGCAATCGGATCAGCAAGTGATGCTTGAAAGCCACCAAACATACTGCCGCCCATATTTCGTGAAATCCAAGTGAGTGGCAAAGTAATACGTACCTCTCTCCAATCGTTATCTAAAGATGTCACCTTTAAACGCATCATCCACCATGCGGGCCACCAGCCTAGTAACTTTTCTTCTGACAACAACCATTTGAATTGTTTAGCTAAACTGATACTGCTGAATTTTTGTTTTTCTGACACTTCTTATCCAACCTTAAATTACTATCGCCTAATCTTAGACTAACAAACCCAAAAGAGTTACAATTTTCACCTAGTTTATAACACTATGCTTGACATCAGGGGGTTTATCGCGTCTAATCGCGCGACTTAGCTATACGCTGAGAAAAACACCCCAATCATCACTCGTATTTGAAGGAATAATAAAATGTACGCAGTAATCAAAACAGGTGGCAAACAGTACCGTGTTTCGCCTGGTGACAAATTAAAAGTTGAAACTATCGATGCAGAAGTTGGCGCATCTTTCGATTTCGATACCGTATTAATGATATCTGATGGTGACGAGCTCACTGTAGGTACTCCAACGATTGCTAGCGCAAAGGTAACAGCTGAAGTTGTTGCTCATGGTCGTGGCAAAAAAGTTGAAATCATCAAGTTTAGACGTCGTAAGCATCATCAAAAGCGTACAGGTCATCGTCAAAACTTCACACAAATTGAAATTCAAAGCATTAACGGCAAAGGCGCTGTGACTAAGAAGGCAGCACCAGCTAAAAAAGCAAAAACTGATGAAGCTGATAGCGATGCTAAAGCAACTAAGAAAGCAGCACCTAAAAAAGAAACTGTAGCAAAGAAGCCAGCCGCTAAAAAGGCTGCACCTAAGAAAGCATCAGGCGCTGACGATCTAACAAAGATTGAAGGTGTAGGCCCAAAAGCTGCTGAAGCTCTAGCTGCTGCAGGTCTTGCGTCATTTGCTGATGTTGCTAAGTCTACAGAAGCTAAGATCCAGAAGATTCTTGATGAGTCTGAAGGTCGTTTCGGTATGATGAAGCCAGCCACATGGCCCAAACAAGCTAAACTAGCTGCTGATGGCAAATGGGATGAGCTTAAAAAATGGCAAGACGAAATGGACGGTGGTATCGAATAACACTCGTTTCATAAGTTTTGGTAAAAAAGGGCAGTTCATCTTGAACTGCCCTTTTTTTTGCTCATGATTTTTCATAAACCGACCATCTTTTTTCCAAAAATATTTAAATTACTTCTGCTACAATTCTGATCACTTTTAATGATGAGCATAGTTGTAAAATCTTAATGTCCCTCGACACCCTTTACCACGTCAATACCCCCGAAGGTATCAGCCTCAGATTATCACCCGCAGGACCAGTCCCGCGTATGCTTGCGTGGATGATCGATATTTTAATTCGTCTTGCTATCAATGCTGTCATGTTTTCAGTTTTAGCCTTTATGGGTAACACGGGCATGGGTATTGGCTTGATTATTTCTTTCCTTTTAGAATGGTTTTACCCTGTTTATTTTGAGCTTTATAAAAATGGTCAAACACCTGGTAAAAAGGCATTCAATTTATACGTGACCATGGAAAATGCCAGCCCCATCACACCAGCCGCTTCAGTCATTAGAAATTTACTTCGCTTTGTTGATTTTCTACCCTTTTTCTATGGATTTGGTTTTGTCAGCATGATGATTAGCAATCGTTTTCAACGCCTTGGTGACTTAGTTGCCAGCACGGTTGTACTTCATAAAGCGCTTGAACATAACGTATTGGATGAAATTAAAGCTGATCCGATCACACCTCCTGTGTCACTCAAACTCAATGAGCAACAAGCCTTGATTCGGTTTTATCAACGCCGCCCTTATTTAACAGACGACCGTGCAGATGAGCTGGCAAAACTCACAGGACCTTTACTCGATAAAGATGATCCTGCCCCTGCGTCTCGATTAATGGGAATATCCAGTTGGATAATGGGGAATCGCTAGATGAGTGCAATTAGACAATCTCAATTTATAAATAAGCATGAAGCGCTTTGGAAGAATTTTGAAGAGTGGATCGACTATCAAGAGCTTTCACGCTGGAAAAAGAAAAGCAAGAAAAAACCAGTGAAAGCTCCTGATGAGATTGATTTCCCCCATGTGTATCGACAAATTTGTCATCATTTTGCACTAGCAAACTCTCGTTTATATAGCCCTATTTTAGTAGAGCGGTTAAACAAACTCGTGATACGTGGTCATCAAAAGCTCTACAGTACACGTACACATTTTTGGCGAGATATCTTACAGTTTTTTGCTGGGGGGTTTCCTGCATTGGTTCGCCAAGAGTGGAAGGTGGTTAGTATTGCCGCTTTTTTATTCTATGTGCCTTTTATAGCCATACTCGTTGCTATTCAGTTTTACCCAGATTTAATTTATAGCGTGATGGATGGAAGCCAAGTACGTGACCTTGAGAGTATGTATGACCCTGAATTACACGATAAATTAGGGCGAGAACGAGAATCAGACAGTGATATATATATGTTTGGTTTTTATATCAAACATAATATTGGCATTGATTTTCAATTATTTGCTGGGGGCATGCTGTTTGGCATTGGTTCCCTATTCTTTTTATTATTTAACGGTATTTTTCTTGGTGCTGCTTTTGGACACATGACTTATATCGGTTACTACGATACCTTTTGGGGCTTTGTTGTTGGGCATGGTGCTTTTGAGTTACAAGCTGCTTTTCTCTCTGGTGCCGCTGGTTTAAAACTGGCACAAGCTTTAATTATGCCAGGTAGAAAATCCCGTGGGCGCGCGCTCGTTGATAACGGAAAGATAGCCGTAAAAATAATGTATGGAGTTATCGTGTTTAGCATTATTGCTGCATTTATAGAGGCTTTTTGGTCATCAACTGTCATGCCTGTAATGATTAAATATGTCGTGGGGGTTTGCCTATGGGCGCTTGTCACCGCCTACTTTATTTTTGTAGGGCGTAAAACCACGTGAATTTAAACGAAGTACAAGCCAATATCCGCTTACGAAACCCTTGGGAGGCTGTAGACCTAGGGTTTTCTATGGTACAAAAATGGTGGAAAGCCATTTATATACCATTAGCAATCCTCACTTTTGGCATTGGAATACCTTTATTTCTTATCGTACCTGAAGGTGAATTTTGGATCGCAGGTGTGGTATTTTGGTGGCTCAAACCACTTTTTGATCGCTTGGTTTTGCACATCATCAGCCATAAGCTTTTTAATGAGGAGCTGACAAGCTGGCAGGCCTTAAAAGCACTGCCCTCACTGATATGGAATACTGGATTTTTTCAAACGATGACATTCAGGCGTTTTTCGTTATCTCGTGGTTTTAATTTACCCCTTTGGCAGCTCGAACAATTACGCGGTGATCCAAGAGCTAGCAGACAAAATATATTGCATATCGCCTCACACTCACAAGCTATTTGGCTGACTATTGGTTTATGGCTAATTGAGGTGATTCTAAGTTTATCTCTTTTTGTATTATTATTTTTATTTTTACCCGAAAATATTCAGCGTGATTTCTTTGATAATTTATTTGGAAAAAGTGTAGATTATGCGCGCTGGTTAGATATTTTAAACTATTGCTTTTATGTAGTTGTCGTAACGGCTGTACACCCTTTTTATATTGCTGGTAACTTTGCACTTTATATCAACCGTCGTACACAGCTAGAAGCTTGGGATATTGAACTGGACTTTAGAAAACTGGCAAGCCGATTAAAACAAGCCTCACAACCTTTAATATCCATTTTATTTGTCATGTTTTTTACGGGTAGCTTATTGTTATCTCCAAGCCCTAGCTATGCTGAGAGCACAGAAAATATTACTACAGATATTGAGTACCTAAATGATACTCGACTCACATCTGATAAATCCGATGATGTGATCAAAGAAGTCATGCTCACTAAAAATCTGGATGATAAAGAAATTTCTCACCGCTGGATAAAAAAAGAAAAAGAAGAAAAGAAAAAAGACATTGATCTAGATTTTTGGGACAAACTCAAAGCACTATTAGAACCTACCGCCAAAGTTTTTGGTTTCATAATTGAATTTGGACTTTGGTTACTCATTGCCTTTGGGATTATATTGCTAATATATTTCCGTGATCGTTGGATGTATTTATTCCAAGGAAAACGTAAATCAAAAGATGAATACCAATCACCAGAAGTCATGTTTGGTATGGATGTTCGTCCAGAGTCCTTACCCCAGAACATTGTGGATGAAGCACGCAACCTCTGGCAATCAGAACAACACCGTGAAGCGCTTAGTTTGCTGTATCGTGGCGCTCTAATACGTCTAATTAATCAAGAGAAAGTTAAATTACAAAATAGCCATACTGAGGGGGATGTTTTAAAACACGCATCGTTAAAACTCAATGATACCAAACAAGGCTATTTAAAATCCTTAACGGCGCAGTGGCAATTAATTGCTTATGCACATCGCTCACCTAGCGAATCAGATATGCAAATACTATTTGATCGTTGGGCTATTGATTTTGCTTTTGATACCAATGCAAAAACGACCAAGCAAGGTGAACGTGATGAGTAATAAGCTCACCGTAGCTCTCCTAGCCTTGTTACTTTTTATAATTGTAGGCTTAGGTATTTATAACTTTTACCAAACATATGAGTACAAAGAAGTAACTACACACACAGGCTTTAGAGGAGAAGCGCGCAAAAACCCACTTTACGCGGCACGACTATTTTTAAAACGCATGGGTATCAAAACTGAAACCAAGGAAAGCGTACAAGGTTTAAATGGATTTCCTGACACCAATACCGTTTTGTTGATTGACACGAATCGCTCTACACTCTCAGAAAAACGAACGTTAGAACTCATTGATTGGGTAAAATCTGGTGGCCATATCATTGCTAAAACCACTAAAGACTGGAAATACAGTGGCTCAGAAAAAATTAATGATATTAAAAAATCAAAAAAATATAGCCCCGACCCTTTACAACGATTTCTTGGCGTTCGAACAGGCTCACGAACTTATTTTGTAGACCCTGATGAAGATGTTGAAACGATGATTGATGAGTTTATTGGTGCTGATGTTACAGGGGCTAAAAAAAATAACTTAGATAATACCGACAACATCGATAAAATCCGCTTAAAAGATGTTGATAAAAAACTAGCTCTCGATTTAACCCGTTACCGCACTATTTTATTAGATAAAGACTTCGAAGATGTTACCGAAAAAGTGGACTTGGATGACAATACATTTATGATTCGTCAAAAAGTAGGCAGTGGCTTAGTTACCTTGATTGCTGATATGTCATTTTTTGAAAATAGAGCTATCGAAAAAGCAGACCACGCCGAGATACTTTGGCACTTAATTCACGGCTTGCATAAACCCATAACTCAACCACAAGCCGTTTGGTTAATAACCAATGATGAAATGCCTTCGCTATGGGATATTCTATGGAGTAAGTCTTGGACGTTTATACTTTCATTATTGCTATTATTTGGCGCCTGGCTATTACGTAGCACGCATCGCTTCGGACCTATGATTCCCAAACAAGCGGAAGATCGCCGCAGTTTAAATGAACATATCAGTAGCAGTGGTAACTTTTATTGGAAACATGGCAAGAAATCAAAGCTAATTGAAAGCTCTCGTAAGGCTTTATTACATCGCCTTACACGCATCCACCCAGGTTGGGAGCAACGCACAAAAGAAGAACAAATAATGTTGCTGGCAGAACAAACTAGGATGAAGCCTGAATCATTACAGAAATTACTCTTTTCAGATACCAACAATCCAAGCTTTGAACAAGCAGAAACCTTTACACAATTAATCAAAGACATCGAAGCAATCAGAAACAACCTTTAATATTCGATAAAGAAGTAACACAGGAATTAACTTATGACTGATATGACACTACAACAAGCCAGCGAACTTGCAGCACTGCTTAAAGCAGAAATAAGCAAAGCCGTCATTGGACAAAAACAAGTTGTGCATGAAACGCTCATTGCACTTATTGCTGGTGGTAATGTATTAATTGAAGGTGTTCCAGGGCTTGGAAAAACCTTATTAGTGCGAGCACTCGCCGCTACATTCTCAGGTCAGTTTAATCGCATACAATTCACCCCTGATTTAATGCCTGCTGATATTACAGGTCATACACTTTATGATATGGACAATAAAACCTTTTCTGTTCGTAAAGGCCCTGTATTTACCAACTTATTGCTTGCCGATGAAATAAACCGCGCACCTGCTAAAACACAATCAGCATTGTTAGAGGTTATGCAAGAAAGACAAGTGACAATAGAAGGTGAGGCACATCCTGTGCCATTACCCTTTATGACCTTAGCAACACAAAACCCATTGGAACAAGAAGGCACTTATCCGCTACCCGAGGCACAGTTAGACCGTTTTTTACTTAAGATTTTTATTGAATACCCTGATGACAAAGAGGAAGCTTTAATGGTGGCAGCAGTTACCAATAAACAAACAGGCAATCAATTAAACATATCAAATGTTCAAGCTGTTGCAAGCCCTGAAACTATTGCTGCCATGCAAAATTTGACATCTAATATTGAAGCTGATCAAAGCGTCATTGATTACGCCGTGCGTATTGTGCGCGCAACACGTGATTGGCAGGGACTGAGTATTGGTGCAGGCCCTCGTGGCAGTATTTCACTCATTGCGGCAGCACGTGCGCAAGCAATGTTAAATGCACGTGACCACATCACACCTGATGATATTAAAAATATTGCATTACCTGTATTGCGTCATCGTGTTGGCTTAGCGCCAGAGATGGAGTTAGAAGGCTATAACACCGATCAAATCCTCCAAGGTATTTTGGATAAGATTGAGGCACCTCGCCAGTAAGCTTCGGCTATACAGCAAACATTACATCATGCTTCCTATTCCAGATAAAAATACTTTCTACCTACTTGCAGGAGTCGCAGTTATTGGGTTGCTTGCTATTTTTATGCCATCATTAATACCTGTTTGGCAATTTCTAACGCTGGCAACACTATTTATTTTACTACTTGATCTTGCCATGAGTTACTTACTTAAAAGCTCAACGCAGGCGATAGAAATAGAAAGGAATTTAGCAGGCTCATTACCGCTTGGCGTTAGCCGCTTTGTAGGATTAAAAGTCCATAACGTCAGTAATCGCGCGCAACGCCTATCTGTTTACGACCACTTCCCTACCCAAGTTCATTCTGAAGGTTTGCCTGTTCAGCTTAGTATATCTGCTGAGCAACACGCTGATATTCAATATAAAATCATTGCCAATGAACGTGGGAAAATAGTCTTTCCTCTCGTGCAAATACAATTGCAATCATATTTTACCTTTTGGAAAAGAAGTATTAAATTGCCTGTGCGCAGCACAACGAATGTTTACCCTAACTTTTCTGCCATCTCACATTATGCTCTACTAGCGACAGACAATAACTTGAGTCAAATGGGTATCATAAAAAAGCCTCGCCGTGGTGAAGGACAGGATTTTCATCAGTTACGTGAATACCGAGAAGGGGATGCTATACGACAAATTGATTGGAAAGCTACTTCACGACTCCAAAAGTTAATTTCACGAGAATATCAAGACGAGCGCGATCAAGAAATCATCTTTATGCTCGATTGTGGACACCGAATGCTGGCGAAAGACGATGACCTTTCACATTTTGATCATACTTTAAACGCATTGCTACTACTCTCGTATGTAGCATTAAAACAAGGTGATGCCGTTGGCTTAACGACTTTCGCTGGCGAAGACCCACGCTGGATAGCGCCACGTAAAGGACAGCACACAGTGCAAAGCATTCTAAATACCGTTTATGATTTACAGCCTAGCACTGAATCGCCTGATTACAGCAAGGCGGCGACAGACTTGTTAATCCGCCATAAAAAACGTGCATTAGTCATTATACTAACCAATCTTCGTGATGAAGATAGCGATGAATTAATCCCTGCGGTAAATCTACTAAAGAAACGCCATTTAGTATTACTTGCAAGTTTGCGTGAAAAAACTATTGATGATGTCCTCAAAATACCCGTAGATGACTTACAAACTGCTATCGACAATTCAGCCACTCAGCAGTATCTTCTACACAGACAAAAAACTTTTGAACAGTTAACACACAGTGGGATTAATACCATTGATGTAAGCCCTGACAAGCTGACGGTGGACTTAATAAATGCTTATTTGGGGATAAAACGGAGTGGATTGCTTTAAAAAGATTCTATTTTCATCAGTTTTTCTTACAAATCATCGAAAATAAGGGGGGGTGGTCCAGGGCCAACGCATTAAAATATTACCAAATATCAATAACTTAACAGAAAATAAAGTTTTAAAGCTATTGGCTTCTAAAAACATATAAAATATTAGAGGATATTGTTGCCAATGCCTTCTATATTTTAGAAGTCAAATGTTTTTTCTTCTGTCGTACGACCTAAGTCATTGATTCTTTGTTTATTTTAATGCGTTGGCCCTGGGGGGTGGTCTAAATAAATGCCTTTATTAGAGACTGTAACAAAATCTGTGTAATTGCCTATCATTAATCCAACAGGATAAGGATAGGTAAATTATGAACAAAGCAAAACTAGAAGTCTTTGCAAAAGATATAGCAAAAGGCATTAAAACAGAA
>Ga0256840_1003027_pt1 | contig 14028 bp, 15 predicted proteins | sample 355202metaG_FD_185969 | JGI IMG/M metagenome (GOLD analysis project Ga0256840, IMG submission 185969) | Hydrothermal vent microbial communities from Mid Atlantic Ridge, Atlantic Ocean - 355-202 | ecosystem: Environmental > Aquatic > Marine > Hydrothermal vents | place: Atlantic Ocean: Mid...
TTTTCTATTAATTTTCCTTTTATAAATGTAATCATTTTTTTTACAACTAGATAAGGGTCAAATGTACAAAAATTTTTAAGATTTAAAATCTTACAATTTTTTGTAAAAAGGTAAAATTGAAATATGTGTTTTTCATTACTTATTTTAAGTTTGTTAAGATAAAATTATGTGTGGTTGGTATGAAAAATTAAAAAGATTCATTTCTAACACAAATGAATCTTTTTAATTTAATGATTATGCCAATTTGATTTTAAGATGTGCCAAAAAAATCAACATATTTTTTTATTTAATATTTTTTCTTTTTCTTGTGCATCAATTATTGCGATTGCTGCCATATTAACCATTTCGTCTACACTAGCTCCAAGTTGTAATATATGTACTGGTTTTTTAAAGCCAAGCATAATCGGTCCAATAGATTCTGCAGCATATAATTCTTTCATCATTTTATAGGTAATATTTGCCGCATCTAAATTTGGAAATATAAGTACATTTGTTTTTTTACCTATTAATTTTGAAAATGGAAATTTATCTTTTAGCAGTTCAGAATTAAAAGCAAAATCTGCTTGTACAGGTCCATCGACTACAACTTTTGGATAATTGTCATGTATAAATTTTACCGCTTCACTTATTTTGGTTGTTTCTTTAGCATTAGATGCTCCAAAGTTAGAAAAGGACAACATGGCAATATTTGGTTTTTGTCCGAAAAGTTTTACCAAGTTACTGGTCATTTGTGTAATTTTTGCTAGATGTTCTGCTGTTGGATTTATATTAATGGTTGTATCTGCTAAAAAGATAGGTCCTTTTTTGGTTAGCATAATATTACATGCTGCAACTCTAGAGACACCTTCTTCTTTTCCGATGAGTTCAAACATAGGTTTTACAACACTAGAATAGTTTCTCGAATAACCTGTTATCATAGCGTCTGCATACCCTTCATTAACCATCATGGCAGAAAAATAATTACGTTCTCTCATTATTTTTTGAGCAGCAAGTAATGTAAAACCTTTTCGTTGTCTTGCTTTCCAAAAAATCTTAGCAAATTCATTTCTTCTTTTGGTTTCTTCTTTTGTTTTTGGATCTACAATTTCTACATCTGCTGTAAAGCCAATTTCTTCTTTTAGTTCGTTTATGATTTCGGCATTTCCCATTAATATAGGTATTCCGATATTTTCATCGCTAACTATTTGTGCGGCTTTTATTACATCTAGATGATCTGCTTCGGCAAAAATTATTTTTTTCTGTTTTGTTCTCGCTCTGTTGTGTAAAATTCGAATCAATTTATTACCTGTACCTAATCTTTCCATTAATTCATCGCGATATTTATCCCAATTTTTTATTGGATTTTTTGCGATGCCAGAATCCATTGCAGCTTTTGCAATTGTTGGAGGAATAGTATAGATTAACCTAGGGTCAAATGGTTTTGGAATGATGTATTCTTTTCCAAAAGTTAGGTTTATTTCGTCGTAAACAATGTTGACTTGTTCTGGAACAGATTCTTTTGCTAATGCGGCAATTGCATGTACAGCAGCCATTTTCATATCTTCATTAATTCCAGTTGCTCTTACGTCTAAAGCGCCTCTAAAAATAAAAGGGAATCCCAATACATTATTTACTTGATTTGGATTGTCCGATCTACCTGTAGCCATAATAATATCTTCTCTAGATTTTACAGCAGTTTTGTAATCAATTTCTGGGTTTGGATTTGCCAATGCAAAAACAATGGGATCTTTTGCCATTGTTTTTAACATTTCGGAAGACACAATTCCTCCTTTAGATAAACCAATAAATACATCAGAATTTACCATTGCCTCTTCTAAAGTGTATACTTCTCTTTTTGTTGCAAATTGTTTTTTATGACGATTTAAACCTCCTCGATCTGCTCTAATAACACCTTTGCTATCGCACATAATAATATTTTCTATTTTTGCGCCTAATTTCATATACAATTTAGTACAAGATATTGCTGCTGCTCCAGCGCCACTTACAACGATGATTACTTTTGAAATGTCTTTATTTACCAGTTCTATGGCATTTTTTAATGCTGCGGCAGAAATGATTGCTGTTCCATGTTGGTCGTCATGCATTACAGGAATGTCCAATTCTTCTTTTAGTCTACGTTCAATTTCAAATGCTTCAGGAGCTTTGATATCTTCTAAATTTATTCCGCCAAAAGTTGGAGCAATAGCCTTAACAGTTTCTACAAATTTATCGACATCTGTTGCGTCTATTTCAATATCAAAAACGTCAATATCTGCAAATATTTTAAAGAGCAATCCCTTTCCTTCCATTACAGGTTTGGATGCTAATGGCCCAATATTTCCTAGCCCTAAAACGGCAGTTCCGTTAGATATTACACCGACTAAATTACTTTTTGCAGTGTATTTATAGACATCATCTGGATTTTTTTGTATTTCTAAACATGGTTCTGCTACTCCTGGAGAATATGCAAGTGACAAATCTCTTTGTGATGCATGTTTTTTTGTAGGAACAACTTCAATTTTTCCTGGAGTCGGTTTTTCATGGTAGCGTAAAGCTTCTTTTTTCATTCGACTTGAACTCATACTTATAATCGTTTTAAAGCGAATTGCAAAAATACATAATTATAAGTTCTGTTAGGTTTTTTTAACAGCTAAAAGCTATTTAGAATAAGGAAGAATTACTTAAATAATTCATATTCCCCTTGTGTTTAGAAGAAAATATGTATTATTTTTGTTTCAAATTAAATATAGAATAAACATGAAAAAATTAGGATTAATAGTACTTGTTATGGTAATTTTTATTTCTTGTAAAGAAGATAAAAAATCAATCGAAAAGAACAACGAAGAGATTACTACCACATATATTTCTTTTGGAGATAAAATTACTTCAGAAAATTATTTGTCTAAAGGTCAAATGTATGATAAATTCAAATCTTTAAAGAAAGGAGATACTTTAGCTGTTAAATTTGCTTCAAAAATAAATAAATCTTGTAAGAAAAAAGGTTGTTGGATGCGTTTGGATTTAGGAAATAACGAAGAATCTCTAGTGAGGTTTAAAGATTATGGTTTTTTTGTGCCATTAAATTCAAAGGATAGAGAGGTTATTGTTTCTGGAAAAGCATATTTAGATGTTGTTACCGTAGCACAATTACGTCACTATGCAGAAGATGAAGGTTTGAGTAAAGAAGAAATTAATAAGATTACCGAAGATGAGGTTACTTTTGCTGTGGAGTCTAATGGTGTATTAATGAAACAATAAAACACCACAATGAAAAAATTAAATTTTCTATTTTTTATTGTTCTTATTTCTCTTTTTGGTTGTGAAATAAAAAAGGAAGATATGAATAAACAAAAAGAAGTAAAAGAGGAATTTGTTATGTATACACCTTCCGAAATGACTTTATTAATGCGAGATATGTTTGTTTTTCAAGAAGCGTCTAAAAAACTAATTGAAAAAGGAGCATTGCCTAAAAAATTCCCAGAGCGATTTAAGCAAATCCATACGGCAGAACTTTCCGATCAGTTTACTCACAATACATCCTTTCAAAATTTTACAAATTTATATTTTAGGAATATAGAAAATTTAGATAATTCGACGAAAGAAAGTGTAAAAAACAATTTTAATATTGCCATACAATCTTGTATAGCATGTCATAAAACTACTTGTACAGGTCCAATAACTCGTATTAAAAAATTATTAATTGAATAATTTTTTTAAGTCAAGGTTATAAAAAAGCCCTATCAATTTGATAGGGCTTGTACTAAAATAAGTTATAAATCTTAGACTAAAGCACTTTTACATTAACTGCGTTTAATCCTTTTCTACCTTCTTTTAATTCAAATTCAACTGCGTCACCCTCACGGATTTCATCAATTAAACCTGTTACGTGTACGAAGTACTCTTTACCTGTGTCTTCGTCGTCTGTAATGAATCCAAATCCTTTTGATTCATTGAAAAATTTTACTGTACCTTTATTCATTTTAATAATAATGTTAATAAGTCGCAAATATACTATAAATATTATGAATTATAAAATCTTTATTATTAATATTTTAAATAATGCAATTAATGTGGTAATTTGTTTTTTGTTGCATGGTACGAAAATGCACCAATCATGGCACCAAAAATTACAATAAGAATAGGTAAAATACCTTTACCAATTAGTACAAAGAAAGGTCCTGGACAAGCTCCTGCTAATGCCCAACCTAATCCAAAAATAATACCACCGAGAATATTTCGATATTTTCCACTTTTTTTAGGAGTAAATTCTATTTCGTTGCCATTAATATTTTTAAGTTTTGCTTTTTTCATTATGAGTACTAAAATAATACCTATAACAACTGCGGATCCAATAATACCGTACATATGAAAAGATTGAAATTTAAACATTTCAAAAATACGATACCAAGAAATTGCTTCAGATTTTGAAAGAATTATTCCGAAAAAAGTACCTGTTAAAAAGAATTTTAAATATTTCATATTAATTAAATATTAAAGGGTAAATAAACCAAGTCATTGTTAAACCACCAATAAAAAAGCCAATAACCGAAATTAAAGAAGGCATTTCTAACATACTTAAACCAACTATGGCATGACCACTTGTGCATCCTCCAGCATAACGTGCACCAAAGCCAACCAAAAAACCTGCAATTAATAAAATGGATATTGTTTTTAAGTTTAAGTTCTCCACACTAAATATTTCAGTAGGCATGTAGGTATCTCCTGCGTTTTTAAAACCTAAATCATCTAAATCGGTTTTGGTCTGTTGGCTAATTGCAACGGTATTGGTATTAGATAAATAATTTGAAGATAGAAATCCTCCAAGAATTAATCCGAGCATAAAAATAAGGTTCCATTTTTTCTTTCTCCAATCAAATTTAAAGTATTCGACCAATTTTCCTGCTCCACTCATTGAGCAGAGTATTTCTAAATTTGATGATATACCAAGCCTTTTACCAAAATAATACATTAAAAACATCGATAAGGCAATAAGTGGTCCAGACACGTACCATGCCCAAGGTTGTAGGATAAAATCCATAAGAATATTTTTTAGTTAGTATACCAAAGTTATACTATATTTTTTACACATACGTATCAAAAGTTACATATAAATGTTAAAAATCCAATACTTCAATTTTATTACGATGTAGCTTTATTTTCCCTAAATTTTCGAGTTGTTTTAATAATCTAGATACTACAACACGAGAAGTATTTAAGTCAATTGCTATTTGTTGGTGTGTTGTATTTAAAGTAGTATCTCGCATAATTTTAACCTTATCGGATAAATATTTAAATAAACGTTCGTCCATTTTCATAAAAGCTAAAGTGTCTATTGCTTCAATCATTTCGTCTAAACGACTACTATAACTTTCGATTACAAACTCCCTCCAAGTTTTGTATTTTGCCATCCATTCTTCTAACTTTTTTACTGGAATATAGATGGCTTCAGAATCTTTTTCGGCAACTCCTCTAACTTTACTTTTACTTTTGTTTAGACAATTAACGAATGAAATTGCACACGTATCTCCACGTTCTAAAAAATACAAAACAATTTCATCTCCATTTTTATCTTCCCTAACAATTTTTATAGCACCATTTAATAGTAATGGGACTTGTGTTATTTTACTTCCAACATCAATGAGTAAATCGTCCTTTTTTAAAGTGACTAAAGTGCCAAATTTTTCAATTTCGGTGAGTAATTCTGGCTCAAAGACAATACTAAAATAGTCTTGTAGTTTAGTTCGCATGATGTCAAGTTTTAGTTAGTGTGATTTTGCGTTTGCAAGATACTACTATTTTTTTTAATATAATCAATAATATACTTTGTTGCACCAATACTATTTTTAATGTATTTTTTAGTTGTTTGAGAAGCGTTATTGCTATAATCTTTGTTTTCTTTAAACTGTTTTAAAATAGAGGTTAAATCTGTATTATTATGGACAACAAAACATCCTTTTAATCGAACAAGATCTATGGCTTCTTTAAATTTTTGATATTTAGGTCCAATAATTATAGGTACACCAAAAGTGGCAGGTTCTAAAATATTATGAATTCCGCTACCAAAGCCTCCTCCAACATAAGCAACATGAGCATGGCTATAAACTTTGGTTAAAATACCAATAGTATCTACAATAAAAATGGACGCTTGGTTGTTTTTTTTTGTGTCAGAAAATAAGGTAACCTCTTTTGTAAATGCATTTTTTAACCAATCAATATCTGTAATATTATGAGGCGCAATAATAAATTTCTCATTATCAGTAGCGTGGTTATTAATATAATTTATTAGTAATTCTTCATCTTTTCTCCAAGTGCTTCCTGCTACTAAAACGTGTTTTTTTTGTGTAAATTCTTCAATAAAACTAAGGTAATTATCTTGTTTTGTAATCTCAAAAACACGATCAAAACGCGTATCTCCAGAAACACATACATTATTAAAATTAATTTTATGTAGTAATTTTTTTGAATTGGTATCTTGTACAAAAAAATAATCGAAAGCTCGTAGTGATTTTTTCATAAATGTACTATTAAAACCAGATTTAAAAAAAGCTTGATTTTTTCTAAAAATTCCTGAAACTAATATTGTTTTAATTTTACGTTGACTTAATTCCTTTAGAATATTTGGCCAAAATTCATATTTCACAAAAATTGCCATTTCTGGATGAATTTGATCTAAAAAATGTTTTGCATTTTTTTTAGTATCCATTGGTAGATAACAAACAACATCTGCAAATTCATAATTTTTTCTTATTTCGTAACCAGATGGAGAAAAAAATGTCACAACAATTTTAATTTTTTTCGTTGCTTTAGAGTTTTGAGATTGTAATTTTTCGATAATAGGTCTACCTTGTTCAAATTCTCCAAGCGAAGCACAATGAAACCAAATAACAGTATCTGTTTCTTTAATACTGTGTAGTTTTTTAAAAGTTTCTTTTCTTCCGTTAAGGAATAAAGAAATCTTTTTATGAAACCAACTTACTGGAATTAACAACCAGCCGATACTATGAACAAATATATTGTATAGAAAATAAATCACTTTGCAAAATTAACACTAATCCTTATAATTTGTATTTTTGCATACAATTAAATTTTAAAATAAGATGAAAAAAATACAAATGGTCGACTTAATAGGTCAGTATAACCATATAAAACCACAGATTAATGAAGCTTTTCAAAGTATTTTAGATACAGCATATTATATTGGAGGTCCAGAAGTGAAAGGATTTCAAGCAGATTTAGAAAAATATTTAGATGTAAAACATGTTATTCCTTGTGCAAACGGAACCGATGCTTTACAAATTGCCATGATGGGCTTAGGTTTAAAACCAGGAGATGAGGTAATTACGGTTGATTTCACTTTTGCCGCAACCGTTGAGGTAATTGCATTATTAAATTTAACACCAGTCTTGGTAGATGTTGAGGAAACAACATTTAATATGGATATTGCAGCTTTAAAAAAGGCAATTACACCAAAAACCAAAGCAATTGTACCAGTACATTTATTTGGACAATGTGCCAACATGGAAGCTGTAATGGAAATTGCAAAACAACATAATTTATTTGTAATTGAAGATAATGCACAAGCAATTGGAGCAGATTATACATTTTCTAATGGGAAAAAACAAAAATCAGGAACAATTGGTAATGTAGGAACAACTTCTTTTTTTCCATCGAAAAATTTAGGCTGTTATGGAGATGGTGGTGCAATTTTTACCAACGACGATGATTTAGCTCATAGAATAAGAGGTATTGTAAATCACGGAATGTATAAACGTTATTACCATGATGTAGTTGGTGTAAATTCTCGTTTAGATAGTTTACAAGCCGCAGTTTTACAAATTAAGTTACCTTTATTAGATGGTTACTGTGCTGCACGTCAAAAAGCAGCAAAATTTTATAGCGATGCTTTTGCGAATTGTAGTAAAATTGAAACACCAGAAATAAGCGATTTTAGCACACATGTTTTTCATCAATACACATTAAAATTAGATGAAAGCGTAGATAGAGACGCTTTACATAAACATTTATTAGATAAAGGAATTCCAAATGCAATTTATTATCCAGTAGCATTGCACGCGCAAAAAGCGTATGCAGATGAGCGTTATAATGAAGTAGATTTTAAAGTAACGAACCATTTATGTAAAATCGTTTTGTCTTTACCGATGCATACAGAATTAGAAGAAGAGCAACAACAATTTATTGTAGATGCAATTTTGGAGTTTTGTAAATAAGAAACAAAAATAAAGAGACAGGAAACAAGACTTGTTTTGAAGTTTTTAATAAGTTCTATTTAATTAAATGAACTTAAAAGTTTAATCTTTCAATTATTGAATTTTAATCTTTTAATAAAACAAAAACATGAAAAAAATACTAGTAACTGGAGGTTTAGGATATATAGGTTCGCATACTGTTGTGGAACTACAAAATAGCGATTTTGAAGTTTTGATTATTGACGATTTATCTAATACTACGATGACTGTACTTGATGGAATTACCGCAATAACGAATAAAAAACCAAACTTTTTTAAAATTGATTTAAAAAACAAGGATGCGGTTGCTAATTTTTTTAAAGAAAATAAGGTAGACGGAGTAATTCATTTTGCAGCATCTAAAGCAGTTGGAGAAAGTGTAAAACAGCCATTGAAATATTACGAAAATAATATAAATACCTTAATATATTTGTTGCAGGAAATGGAACAAAACAAGGTTAAAAATTTAATTTTTAGTTCTTCTTGTACTGTTTATGGGCAAGCTAAAGTATTACCAATTACTGAAAAAGCACCAATAAAAATAGCAGCATCTCCTTATGGGAATACCAAACAGATAGCAGAAGAGATTATAGCAGACGCAACGAAAGTAAGTGATTTGAAGGCGATAGCACTTCGTTATTTTAATCCGATAGGAGGACACGATAGTATCTTAATAGGAGAGTTGCCAATTGGAGAACCACAAAATTTAATTCCGTATATAACCCAAACAGCAGCGGGAATTCGAAAAGAACTATCAATTTTTGGAGGAGATTACGATACGTATGATGGTACAGCAGTACGAGATTATATTCATGTTGTAGATTTAGCAAAAGCACATGTTGTTGCATTACAACGCCTTTTTACTAAAAAACAAAAGGCAGCTTTAGAATTTTTTAATATAGGTACAGGCAAAGGCTCTTCGGTATTGGAAGTGATTTATGCTTTTGAAAAAGCAAATAATAAAACATTAAATTATAAAATTGTATCTCGTCGAGCAGGAGATATAACAGCAGCTTATGCCGATACTACTTTAGCAAATAAAGAGTTAGGTTGGAAAAGTGAATTGACTCTCGAAGATGCTTTGCGTTCTGCTTGGTTGTGGCAGGAGGAGTTAAAAAAATAGTATATACTTTACAACGAATATTAGATCAATCACAACGAATTCTAAATACTTTAAAATAGAAAAGCAAAAGGTATTACTTTTGTAAAGTAAATGTTTAGAATAAAAAACTATATAAAAAACAACAAGAAAAAAAGTGTACTACTACTAATCCTATTAGTTTGGTATTATTTTTCGTTGCCAAAGCAATTGTTTAACGAACCAACATCCACGATAATAGAAAGTGCTAATGGTAAGCTGTTAGGAGCAAAAATAGCAACAGACGGGCAGTGGAGATTTCCAAAGCTAGAAAGTATTCCTAATAAATTTGAAAAATGTATTGTGCAGTTTGAGGATGCTTATTTTTACAAGCATTTTGGATTTAATCCAGTATCCATAGCTAAAGCATTTTTACAAAACCTTAAATCTAAGCGTATAAAAAGAGGAGGAAGTACACTAACACAACAAGTAATACGATTATCCAGAAAAGGAAAACGAAGAACTTATTTTGAAAAAATCAAAGAAATTATTTTAGCAACTAGACTGGAGTTTCGATATTCTAAAAAAGCAATCTTAACTTTATATGCATCTAACGCACCTTTTGGCGGAAATGTTGTCGGAATAGAAGCAGCTTCATGGCGCTATTTTGGTAGAAAAGCAAACGATTTATCGTGGTCAGAAACAGCAACTTTAGCCGTTTTACCAAATGCACCAAGTTTAATCTATCCTGGAAAAAATCAAATTCGTTTACTAAAAAAACGAAATAGATTATTGAAGAAATTATTTGAAAATAAAATAATTAATCGGTTTACATACGATTTGGCTGTATTAGAAACATTACCACAAAAACCGTACAAATTACCGCAAATAGCACCACACTTATTACAAAAAATAGACAAAAAATACCAAGGTAAATTAGTAAAAACATCCATAGATATTCATTTACAACAAAGAGCAAATGCAATAGTAAAAAAACATTATAAAGAACTAAAACAAAATCAGATTTACAATATTGCCGTATTGGTTTTAGATGTAAAAACACGAAAAGTATTGACCTATGTAGGAAACTCACCAACAGATAAAGCACATCAAAAAAGTGTAGATGTTATAGATAAACCAAGAAGTACAGGAAGTATATTAAAACCGTTTTTATATGCAGCAATGTTAGATGCAGGCGAAATATTACCAAACACCTTAATAGTAGATGTGCCAACACAAATAGCGAGTTATAATCCAGTAAATTTTAATCAAGAGTACGATGGAGCAGTACCAGCAAGTAGCGCATTAGCAAGATCATTAAATGTACCAGCCGTTAGAATGTTGCAACAATTTGGCTTGGATAGATTTTACCATTATTTAAAAAAATTGCAATTAAAAGATATAAAATATAGTGCAAATCACTACGGATTATCTTTAATACTTGGAGGAGCAGAATCTAATCTTTGGGACGTTTCCAAAAGCTTTGCATCTATAAGTTCAACAATTAATCATTACGACGATTTACAAGCAAAATATTATAAAAATGAGTTTGTAGAACCATCATATTTGGCAGATTATAAAGCGAATTTTGGTAAAATAGATACCGAAAAAACACTATACGATGCAGGATCCTTATACTTAACATATAAGGCGTTAAAAGAAGTAAATCGTCCAGAAGGAGAAGAAAATTGGGAATTTTTTGATTCCTCAAAAGAAATTGCATGGAAAACAGGAACGAGTTTTGGCTTTAGAGATGCTTGGGCAGTAGGTACAACTAAAGATTTTGTAGTTGGCGTTTGGGTTGGAAATGCAGATGGAGAAGGAAGACCAGGTTTGGTAGGAGTACAAACTGCAGCACCAATATTGTTTGATATTTTTGATGAGTTACCAAAAAGCAAATGGTTTACCAAACCTTTTGACGAGTTAGTACAAGTATCAGTATGTAAAAAAAGTGGTTATAGAGCAAGTGATTACTGTGTTGAAAAAGATAGTATTTATGTGCAAAGTGTAGGCTTAAAAACAAAACCTTGTCCATATCATTTTTGGGTGCATTTGGACGCTTCAGAAACGTATCAAGTAAATGCAAGTTGTTATCCGTTAAATAAAATGAAGCACAAAAGCTGGTTTGTATTACCAGCTTTAATGGAATACTATTACAAGCAAAAAAACCCATTGTATAGAACTTTGCCAAATTTTAAAGCTTCTTGTATGGGAGCATCACAGAAAGCAATGGATTTTATCTATCCAAAGGCATTTACCAATATTTTTTTGCCAAAAGATTTCGATGGAAAAACCAACGATGTTATTTTTAAGTTAGTACATAGTACACCAGAAGCAAAGGTATTTTGGTATCTCAATAAAACGTTTATAGGAACAACACAAAACATTCATGAAATGGCAATACATCCTAAAACGAATGGCAAACATATAATAACTGTTGTTGATGAATTTGGGAACGAAGCGAAACGTATTATTGAGATTACGGAATGATTTTAACGTGAATTTGACTGTAAAATTCCGTTACTGTTAAAAATATTTTTTTCATGGTTAATACAATTTTCACTTAAACTACTTTCGGATAAACTATTTTGTTGCCTTAGATAATTTTCACGAATATCAAATTCTTGTAAATATGCTTGGGTAAGATGAGGATCTGTTAAACTTAATGATTCATAAAATTTATCTCACGTAAAAGGAGTATTTTCAGTTACTGGGCATGATGCACTTTAAATTTAAACCATAGCTATGCTATGCTTGAAATTTCAAGATTGTAAAACATAAAAATATTTCAAATCTATTTAGAGCATTTTGAAATTGAATTGGTATAACCATTCTATTGTGCTATTGGGAAATTACCCAACATGCCAACTTTTCTTAAGTATATTTTACCATTTTTATTTTCATCTTTATCAATTAAATATATCGTTTTGAGATTATTACTATGATAAAAACTATTTATATCAAAGACTTCCTTGTTTTCAAAGTCTTTAAAAGTAAATAGTTTTTTTTTAATTTTTTTTTAATTTTTTTTGTTTTTTTCTATCAATGGGTTTTTATGTAGGTTACCTTTTCCATATTTATGAGAATTATATTTAAAATAAATATATTTATTACTTTTATTTAATGTGAATTTATAATTTACTTGATAATTATTATATAAACTATCCGTTATATATTTCTTCTTAGTTTCATATTTATGATTTTTAAAATATATATAAATAGTATTATTTATAGTATTATTTTTCTTTAAAAATAAATAAACTGCTTCTCCATTGTCATTTTTACCATATATGTATTTATTAAAATTTTTATTAAGAGAGCAACTTAAAATTAAAAATAATGTTAAAAAGCTTATTATTGGTATGTTTGTTTTCATCTTATTGATTACAAGTGTTGCGATTAAATCTTGGAGTTTCATTTAAGTAATAGGTATATTCATCTACTAAATATGAAAGAGAAAGGTCGTTAGGTGGTATATTTTGCTGAGGATAACCATAGCCTCATCAAGGTATTCTTTTGCTTTTTTTAAACCATTTAAATTCATATAATGCATAGCGTCTTGCCAATTAAATGCGTGTTGTATACCATTTGGTGGAGGAAACATATATATAGGATTGTTTGATAGATCTTGGTCTTCTAGTGCAACTAAATCATCAAAAACCTCTTCTAATATTTCATTTATTTCATTAACCATTCTATTGAATTCTAGGAAAATTACCACCAAAACTAACTTTTCTTAAATATATTTTACCATTTTTATTTTCATCTTTATCTATTAAGTAAAAAGTTTTAAAATTATTGAAATGATAAAACCTATTTATTTCATAGGTAGTTTTGTTTTTAAAATCATCAAAAGTGAATGTTTTATGTTTTATCTTTTTTCGAAATTTCTTATTTTTTTCTGTTGGAGGCATCTCTATAAGCTTACCTTGACTCCTTCTGTGTGATAAACTTATAAAATTAAGATATTTATTACTTTTTTTAAAGGTAAATTTGTATTCAATTTGATAATAGTTCAATATTTTGTTATTTATATATTTTTTCTTTGTTATATATTTATCATTATTTTTTAATATATATATAGTATCCATTTTATTATTATTCACTCTATTTTGTAGATGTTTTTCGAAATTTTTATTTAAAGAACAACTTAAAACAGTAAATAGTACTAAAATACTTATTATTAGAATATTTGTTTTCATTTTACTATTAATTACAGGTGTTTTGATTGAATCGTGATGGATCCTTAATATATATAGCATATTTACTTACTAAAAATGAAATTGAAGGAGTTTGTAGTACATCTTGATTGTATTCAGTAGCTTGTTGTAAACCATTTAAATTCATATAGTGGAATGCATCTTGCCAATTGAAAGTATGTACTCCATCATTAGGAGGAACATCATAAATATATTGAGGATTTGTATTTAGATCTTGGTCTTCTGGAGCAACTAAATCATTAAAAATTTCTTCTAACATTTCATCCATTGTATTAACCATTCTGTTATACATTAATCGGTGTTGATTTGGCTGGTTAACAATACAATCTAAATAGAAATCATTTAATAATTCATCAAATGTTAATTGATTTAGTGCATTTATCCTGCATTATTCATACAGTTAAATTTCAAGGTTAAAAAACCACAAAAATTTACCATTTAATAAATTTCAACTTTTTTCTTTCTAATTTCAACAAATTTGTGAGCTATATTTAACCAAATTTGA
>Ga0256840_1003028_pt1 | contig 14028 bp, 11 predicted proteins | sample 355202metaG_FD_185969 | JGI IMG/M metagenome (GOLD analysis project Ga0256840, IMG submission 185969) | Hydrothermal vent microbial communities from Mid Atlantic Ridge, Atlantic Ocean - 355-202 | ecosystem: Environmental > Aquatic > Marine > Hydrothermal vents | place: Atlantic Ocean: Mid...
AAGATTACCCTTCTCATCCAGTACATATAATTCAATTGTTGGCCCTAAAATCATCATTTGATGAAAGGCCTCTTTAATCATATCAGGATCAAATTTCCCATGATTAGTAATCCCCAGATCTTTTACGATATTTTTTGCTAAATCTAAATGTAAACGTTGCGAGGCCTCATTTTGAGTGGCTACTGAGGCTTGTTCAAATAGCCAAAAAAATAACACTGCCATTACTAAGAAAACACTTAGTAAGACTAAAGCAAGACGGCTATAAAGACTTTGAAACATTAGCCATCCTCACTCAAAAATTTATAGCCTACCGCCCAAACAGTTTGTATGAAATCAGGCTTATCATCGGGTCGTTTTAATTTTTTTCGCAAACGATTTATATGCGTGTTAACGGTATGCTCATATCCTTCATGAGCGTAGCCCCAAACTGCATCCAATAATTCACTACGTGAATAAACCTGTTGCTGATTTTGAGCAAGGTAAAAAAGTAAATCAAACTCACGAGCAGTTAGTTCAACAATATTCCTCTCTAATAAAACCCTACGTGATTTATTATTGATTGACAGCTCTTCAAAGATAATTTCCGTTGGTAGATTAGTAAGTGCATCCGCACTGTTAGAATTCTTATTAAGTTCGCAACGACGTAATAAAGCTTTGATACGTGCCTGACACTCACGCATACTGAATGGCTTGGTTAAATAATCATCTGCACCAAGCTCCAAACCAATAACTCTATCTGCCTCACTATCCAACGAGGTTAACATCATAATTGGAATTGTGGGGCGAAGAGCACGAAGCTCTTTGCATAGATCAAGCCCATTGTAATTAGGCAGCATAATATCCAGTACGACTAGATCATAATCAGATGTAGTAAGATAGTCTTTAGCTTTTAAGCCATCATCAAAATGCACTGTTTCATAGCCAATATCTTGCAAGTGATAAACTAACATTTCTGCAATAGCAGGATCATCTTCAACAAGAATTATTTTAGGCATTTTATCCTATACGGCTAGTTAACTTTTCTAGATTCTTCATCCTTAGCAAAAAGACTAATAGAAACTAGAATTACTGCACCTATATTGATGGCAATATCTGCCACGTTGAAAGTTGCAAAATGTGAAAAACCATCATTCCACTTACTCAAGAAAAATACATTCCAATCAGCATAAATATCTATAAAATCTGTAACTTTTCCATGTAACAAGCGGTCTACACCATTACCAACGGCACCACCTAACACTAAAGATAGTCCAATAGCAGACCATTTATCTGATTTAGATAATTTTGCCAACCAAATAATAATCGCGATACTAACAACTACTGCTAACCCAACAAAAAACCAGCGTTGCCAGCCTCCCTGCCCTCCTAAAAAGCTAAATGCTGCTCCATAGTTATAAGCTAGAGTAAAGTTGAGATGGGGGATAACTTGAAATGATTCTCCGCCCAGCTCTAAATCGGCTTCTGCCATCCACTTTGTAATTTGATCGATAAAAACAACAACAAAGGAAATCCAGAGGTATTTTAGCATTCCACTTGGTAGGCTAGGCATATTTGCGCGCCTCACCTTCACCCACTACATTTTCAACACAGCGCTCACACAACTCTGGGTGATCAGCATGACTACCTACGCTCTCTTGATGATGCCAACATCGAACACACTTTTGAGCTTCTGATGCTTTTACACTAAGCCAAACATTATTTAAGCCCTCGGCTTTCACTGCATCTTCAGGTTTATTTTCAATATTTTCTACTTTTGCACCTGATGTAATTAGTACAAAACGCAACTCTTCATCAAGTTTATTGAGTGCTTCAAACGTAATACCTGATGTGTATACTGTCACATCTGCATCTAAAGATGAGCCAATTGAAGCATCTTTACGTAGCTGTTCTAATTGCTTGCTCACAGCAATACGTACTTCAAAAATACTAGCCCAATCTGTTTCGCTAAGTGCTTCGTTATCGTCTAGCTCAAATAACTCGTCGTACCATTCTGTTAATAAAACATAATCAACTGGTTTTTCTTGGTCTTGATAAATTGAATTCCAAATCTCTTCACTGGTAAAGCTAAGTATCGGATACATCCAGCGAACCAAAGCCTGCAAAATATGATAGGCCGCCGTTTGTGCTGACCGACGTGGTAAGGAATTAGCTGGCATCGTATATTGACGATCTTTAGTAATATCTAAATACAAGCTACCCATATCTACTGAACAGAACTTTAAGATCTCTTGGTACACCACATGAAATTGCATATTTTCATAGGCTTCAACAATAATCGCTTGTGATTTTGCTGTTTTATCCATAGCCCAACGATCTAGTGCCAGCAACTCACCTGATGCGACCATATCTGTTACAGGATTAAAATCATTGGTATTTGAGAGTAAGTAACGTGCAGTATTTCTAATACGACGGTAAGCATCTGCTGAGCGTTTTAAAATTCCATCAGATACTGTAATCTCACGAGAATAGTCAGAAGATGATACCCATAAACGAAGAATATCAGCGCCTAAATTTTTCATTACTTTAACAGGAGCAATTCCGTTACTCGCTGATTTTGACATCTTTTTGCCATTTTCATCCACTACAAAACCATGTGTTAATACATTTTTATATGGAGGTCTCCCATGCATTGCTGTCGATGTTAGGAGTGATGAATGAAACCAGCCACGGTGCTGGTCTGAACCTTCTAAATACATATCGGCTGGCGAATACAAATGATCTTCACGATCCAATACAGAGAAATGTGTTGTACCTGAATCAAACCAAACATCCAAAGTATCGGTGGTTTTTTCGTATTCACTCGCATCATCACCAATCAAATCTTCTGAACTCATGCGATGCCAGTATTCTATGCCTTCTTGCTCGATACCCTTTGCTACTGTTTCCATAATTTCTAATGTATTAGGATGTAATTCTTGTGTTTCGCTGTGTACAAACAATGGTATTGGAACTCCCCAAAAGCGTTGACGTGAAACACACCAATCGGGGCGTATTTCGATCATTTTAGAGATACGGCTTTCACCCCATTCTGGCACCCATGTAACGCTTTTAATGCCTTTGAGTGCAGCTTGACGCAGACCCTGCTTCTCCATACTGATAAACCACTGCGGGGTAGCACGGAAGATGATAGGGGTTTTATGTCTCCAACAATGTGGGTAACTGTGACGAATTTTTTCTTGGCAAAGCAGGCTGCCATTTTCTGCAATCTTTGCCAACACGGTTTTATTTCCACCGTAAACGAATTGCCCGCCGACTAGTCCAACATCTTCAAAAAAGTGACCATCATTTCCTAGCGGATTAATCACCTCTAAGTTGTATTTTTTAGCGACGATGTAATCGTCCGTACCGTGTGCCGCTGCTGTGTGAACCGCACCTGTACCGCCTTCTGCGGTTACATGTTCGCCCAAAATAATAGGTAGCTCCCGATCATAAAAAGGATGCTTTAGCATTAAGCCCTCAAGGTCTGCACCTTTACACGTGCCGAGTACGCCTTGGTTTTCTAGCTCATAACGTGCTAATGCGCTTTCATGCAATGACTCTTCTAAAACCAATGCGCCTTTTTCTGTTTTAATCAGCAGATAAGTAAAATCTTCATTCAGTGTTACTGCCATACTGGCTGGTAATGTCCATGGCGTAGTTGTCCAGATAACCATGCTGATATCTTTTACATTATCAGAAACACAAAATTTTTCTGCCATCGCACTTTGATCAACCACTAAATATTTAACATCAATAGAATCCGATGTTTTATCTTGATGTTCAACCTCAGCCTCAGCCAATGATGACCCACAGTCCAAACACCAATTGACAGGTTTTTGCCCTTTGATGAGATGGCCTTTTTCGATGATTTTACTGAGTGAACGAACAATATCTGCTTCAGTTTGAAAGTTCATCGTTAAATAAGGATCATTCCATTCACCCAGCACGCCCATGCGGATAAAGCCTTCCTTTTGTTGCTCAACTTGTTTGCCTGCATATGCACGACATAATTTACGGAACTCAGTTGCATCGACTTTCTGGCTAACCTTGCCAACTTTCTTTTCAACCACTGCTTCAATTGGCAAGCCATGACAATCCCAGCCTGGCTTATAGGGTGAATCAAAACCTGCTAATGTCTTACTTTTAATAACAATATCTTTAAGAATTTTATTGATTGCATGACCAAGATGTAACTCACCATTAGCGTATGGGGGGCCATCGTGCAAAATATACTTAGGTCTCCCGTCCGCATGATCGCGTAACTTCTGGTAAATATCTGCTTCAATCCATTCCTTCAACATAGCAGGCTCGCGGTTAGCGAGATTTCCCTTCATGGGAAAGCTGGTTTTAGGTAAATTCAAGGTCTTTTTGTAGTCGATTTGGTTATTAGAAGTATCGTTACTCACGGTGTATCCTGATGCTGAATCATAAATCAGCTTAGAATAACAAAAAAATAAGGCCACCCCCCCCTTTTTTCGCTGTTTTGTAGAATATTCTCATCTGCATCTAGATTAAATTGTTTTACGTATAATATTTTTTAAGCTAATGCATACCTAGAGGAGAAATTATTATGGTTTTTAAGCAAGTTCTAACAAGTACCTTTCTACTTTCAGCAATATTATTAAGTAGCAATTTACAAGCCAAAGTCCCTGGCATCACAACTGGTGCACAATTACAGGCTGCTGCAGAGAAACGCACTAGTATCATTAGTACCCAAGATTTAAAAAAAGCACTCGATGAAGATTTGGATATGGTGTTGGTTGATGTACGCTTGCCTTCTGAAGTTACAGCTATGGGCGGAGCAATTAAAGCATCACAAAATAGAAATATTCCACGTGGCTGGCTTGAATACCGTATCACTAGCGTAGCGCTTAGCAAAGATACGCCTATCGTTGTGTATTGTGGGGCGGGTATTAGAACACCGTTGGCAGCAGACACACTTCAAAAAATGGGTTATACCAATGTGAAAAACTATTCAGCAGGTTATATTGGCTGGAAAAAGGCAGGTCTTCCAACTTCGCCTTAATGTAGTATAAATTTGTCACCCCCCCCTCTTTTTGGTTATTTTGTATTTTACACTTATTAATACTTACAAAATGGCCAAAAAAGAGGGGGGTGACAAAAAAATGGTGAGTTATTTGAGTTATCTATTTTTGTGTAGCAGAATGGAGGCTCATTATACTTTGGAGCAGCACGAGTGAGCACACCTGATATCAATAATACAAACAATATGCTTAACAATACCGTGAATAGCTATCCCATTGAGCAACCTTTTAAGTTTCCTTTAGTTATCACAGCCCTCTTAGTTTTATTACCTGCTTTAGCTCTATACTGGTTTTTTGGGGATTCCAGTAGCCTTCCGCGTAGCTTAAAGTTATTTTTTGGCAATTGGATATCCCCCATTATTCTCTGGTTTTTTAGTGCTAGCTTTTTTCACCTTTACCTAAAAAGAGAGCGTTTAAAAAAAGAGCAACAGCAAAGTAATCTAGTCAATAATCAACTTTTAAGTACGGTTCTTGCTAGTGTTTCTAGCGTACCAGACAAAGATGAGATTTTTAATGAATTACAAAATACTACAGAACAACAAAATATTAACCCAGATAATTTAGCCAAAACACGTTTATCATTATTTTTAAAACATCACACTGATGATGTGGATGAATTCTTTGCGATTAAGGAACGTGAATACCTGAAGGGCTCTTTTTCATTACCTCGTTTCATGGTTTGGGCAATCCCTATTCTTGGCTTTATAGGAACAGTTTGGGGCATCAGCAATGGTATCGCACATTTCTCTGACGCTATGACAAGTACCAATTCCGTTACCGACGTATCGTCCATGTTAAAAGAAAACCTACCCTTAGTAACCAATTCTTTGGCCACTGCATTTGACACTACTTTATTGGCTTTACTCCTCAGTATTCCAATAATGATGTTTATGCTGACACTCGAAAAAGAAGAAGAAGCTTATTTAATTGAATTAGATGAGCGTTGGTTTCACAATATTAAACCCTTGCTACAGCAACAATCTTTATTAGAAAATGGTACTGTTCCGAGCAATCATATATCAGTAGTTTCAGAATCAAATGAAAGTGCTAATACTAAGATTATCGCAAACGAAATAAAGCTCCTCAGTACCCAAATTAAAGCCCTGCAAGAAACGATGGAAGATTTATACGAAACAGTCTTTACATCAAAGCTAGGAAATAAGAAATAACAACGATGATGTCTCGCGCCACACGTTATGCACGCTTTCAGCAAGAAGATCGTTTGGAGATTAGTTTATTTCCTTTCTTGAGTATTTTCCTTTGTGTAATGGGCGTTCTGTCTTTTATTAATGTTTTGAGTAGTTTTAGTGCACCACAAAAAATAGAGCTGACCGCACAGCTAGAGACAGGCTATAAAGTTGCATATCAAATTTTTAGTTTGCCTGATGGCATCATTAGTGTCCCTCCCACAAAATACTTAAAAAATCTAAAAGCAGCAATTTCAGATGAAATTGATAAAGAAATTATCGACGTTATTATTCAGCAGCGAGAACTCCAGATTGATCGCTTAAAAAAGCATACTGGGTCAATTATGAACGCAGCCGTTGAGCCAGATGTGGATAATATTTTAGATACAATACACGACATCCGTACACTCAATGAAATTGCCTTAAAAAATGATTATTTATATGAAGAATTTATACTTTTTGGTATTTATCCTAATGGTAGTCAAGCATACCAAAAAATTCGTGATGTGATGATCCTCACACAAGATTCTGCCGCAATCTCTATAGGGCTCGAACCGCTTGATAGCAACTGGACACTCAACTTAAACAAGAGTCAGTCCAAATGAAGAACTTAATTAGCCTCGACTCACTTACTGATATTGTCTCCAACTCTGTTGGCATATTGATTATATTTGCGGTAATTAATTTGATTCACGATGATAGCAAGACCTATCAATTAGAAATTCCCTTGGAACATGAAACAGAACTTTCTCCTGTTTTTTTTATAAGTAAAAATGATCGTATTTTAAAAATGGATACTGATACTCTTTTCTCCAATGCAACGTTACGAGCGACCAGTAAAGCTGCCGCAAATAAACGTCTATTCTCATTAGATTATTTTGGGTTACTAGGAAAAATTGATGACAAAAAAGGCATTTCATTCTTTGCCCAAGACACCAGTCAATGGCCAAAGTTTATAGACTTAGAAAAGCGTAGTTCTTCTCTACGTACAAGTTTAGATACAATCGACCCTAAAAGACAGTTTGCATATTTCTTCGTGTATGACAATACCGAAGAGGGTAGCAGTGCTGGTAGTGGTTTTGAGGCATTTAGAAAAACACGTAAATACTTAAAAACCAGATCTATCAAATCTGGCTGGCAACCTGTAAATAGTGACTCACCCCCAAATATTTGTGACAGGAGTTTTAGTCGCCGTTGCGTTTATAGACCTTCATACTTGAGCAAGGGTACTCAAAAATGAAGATACCTTTTTTACAATTAAAAAAACAATGGGGACTAGCCGAAGATTTACCATTAGACCAACTACTTAGCTATGCACAAAATAAGCTACTGAAAACCCCTGATGATCCTGAACTTATTTATGCTATTGCCGATATAACACGCCATCTAGGTGGTAGCAGTACAGCAGATTTATATTATAAAAAAGCCATTAAAATATCAGATGATCGTACACAAGCGCGTGCCGAAGCTCTTGAACAACGTATTGAAAAAAAACGTGACAGAACCCGCGCTAAACTATTGTTATTTACTTTCCTGCCTATTATAGCAACCCTATTGATAGCAACCAGTACTTGGTTATTCTTAAACAAACCAGAGCCTCTGCCAAAAGAAAGTAACCCTGAAAAGTTTGCTTTTACTCAATGGTTAGCAAAACAACAAATGGTTGAAGTAATGACAACTCTTCAAGCGCAAAACCCAGATTTAACTTTTGATTTTAGTCGCTCGGCAACTGCTCAATCCCCCATGGAGTTTATGCAATCCATGATGCAGCCGGATGCTCTGGACAAACTACGACGTAAACAAGAATCTGCAAATAACAGCAAAGGAGAGAGTGATGGTGGAAAACCTTCATTTCAATGTAGCCGTGAGCCTATTGTTCACTGTGCCTCACGTGATGTACCGAGTGCTGCAGGTGCAGAGCGTAAAGAAGTTACACTGCTCATGGATGCATATCGCTCTATACTGAATACAGAAAAAGATTGTAAGAAACTAGAACAATCTATTGATAGCATTGGCCAGCAATTACACTGGAGAAAGTCAGAAAGAAATATAAAAGCTGACTTAGAAGATCTGGCAACTGAATGTTTCTATAAACAAAAAAATGTTGAAAAAACACTAGAGCATGCACGTAAGCTTCAATGCACTGGAGATGCAGGTTATATCAATAGCGTATATTGGTACACAACAGCGATCACCTATTACTCGGGGAATAAGGCCAAGGCACTAAGATCCTACCAATGTTTTCAAGAAGCCACTAATCATATTGAGAAGAACAAATTATTTGGCCCTGCATATATTGCATCCCGCCATAGAGAATCTGGCGCACTTGCTTGGTTGTATTTTGATGACCTCACTACAGCAACCAATGAACTAAAAAAAGGACGAGAAATTCTAAAAAAAGTTCCTAAAAAATCTCGTGTCATGCTTGATGTAATTGGTGAAATAAACCTCGACCTTATGGAAACATACGTAACTGCAAATATAGACCTAGATGAGTTTAATAGTCTGCTCGAAGAGATTAACTCTAGTGGCAGGTTAACCGATGGATATAAACAAATTAAAGATACGTTAGCCAGCATTTACTTTATGCAAAATAACGATAATCATGCCGCTTTAGTTCATTTAAACAATTTATCAAAGCGCTTTAAACTAATACCAGAATATGTGTGTGGCTGGGATTGGAGTGGTTTTAGGCGCGGACTAAAAGACTCCATTCTGGATGACAACATTAGAGAAAAAGCCATTACCCTTGTAGACGCAACTAACTGCTATATACCTCAATCAACATCACAAAGAATTAAACGTATTAACAATGTTGCCAACAGTTTGAGAAACAAATAAACATGTTAAATCAAATTATTCTTAGCCAAATTAAAAAGCAAACTGAATTTCAAATGAGCGCCATGAGTGTTGATGCATTTGAAGAACCATCAACCTATAAAGGCTGGGTTTATCCTTTACGTTACTTACTCGCTTTACGCTATTTGAAAGCAAAAGAAAAAGTGTTAGCTTGGTTTCGCCATCAAAAAATCTACCCTGTTTTAGATGATGAATTTCAAGCTTCTCTATTAGCCCAACTTTCAGGAAGCAAAGACTTTACACTTGAGACTGCCAACGATACCCCCCCTTTTACATCAAAAGGGTTTAAAGCTTCATTGGTTTACCCTGTTTTATTAGCTGCTTTAGTATTTGGTTTATACAGCCTCAACGACTGGTATCAGAAACGTCGCATAGAAAATGTTCTTGCTAACCATTTACCTTATTACTCTGATTTGCTACACCGCAAGTTATTACTCACACATAATAATGGTCGCACTATATCACTTGAAAAGATTGAAACAGAAATAACAAAAGAGCAGAGCAAAATACTCAGTGAACTACCAAAGAATAATGGTATTCGCGAACTTATGAAACAACAGCTAGAAAAACTAAAAGACCCAAGCACAGACAGTGAAGCGATCATGCTTGGTTTCAAACAAATTAATACACTCTTCGATAAAAAGGGTTTATCTTATTACTTGTCACCAAAATCATTTTCAATGCCTTGTTCATCACTAATTGATGTACCTGTAGAAGAAATGATGATGTTAAAAAAGCTTGAATCATTAATGAGTAATAATAATCCAGAGCTTTGCCGTACAACGATGATGACAGTTTATAAAGTAAGTAAACGTAATCAACTTTTTTATGATGATGCAAATACTTTGGCAAAAGAAGAAACTGAACTCCCATTATTTCATGTGAAACGAATTGATAAGGTTCCAGCAGTCGATAGTGCGCTGGGGCTCACATTTAAAGAACGCGGTATTGGCTCAATCATCCTAACTGAGCATATTCAAAACTTTGGCAGAGAGTCAATTTTACCCGCCTTAACCTTCTTAGGTAGAAACTATGTCATCCCATATTGGATGCAAGGCTACTATGAAATCGAAGAGTCAGTGACAAAAGGCTATAAAAAAGACCTTAATAAGTTATACCCCAAAAAAGTTGAACGCCTAAAGGTAAAAAGTATTATAAAAAAATTATTAAAAGATAAAGAACACTTACAAAACTCGAAACTACAACAAACATTAGGCCGAACCAACAGCAATGATAATACTTCGCTTTTTGGGAATGGATTGGATGCAATTAGTGTACTTCTTGGCAAACAAGAAAAGAAAAACAAGAAAGATGATTTCAAAAAGATTAAATTAAGTCAAAATGATTTAGACTTATTAAATAAACTAGATGCAATACTGCTTCCTAGTATTGAGTACCATGAAGCCTATCATCAGATAGACAAAAAGAACTGGAAACGCCCTTCATGGATCAAAACAACATTTAGCGATGAAAACCTTACAGAAAATGGTTTAGATCATACAATGGAAGAACTCGGCGCTTACTTAGCACAACTTGCCAGCACCGATGAAGGTCATAATATTTGGCTAAGTAAGTTACTTATTTTCTCATTGAGCCCATTCACCAAAGGACAGGCAGAGTATTATGGCTCAAGTCTAATTTTAACAACTCTTAATTCTGTCTATCTCGGAAAAAAGGTTACCCCAAACTTTAAAATTGATGTAGATGGAAAAAATCATATCTATAAACAACTAATAGGCTTAAGTAATAATGAAAAACGCTTACTTGCAAAAAAAGCCTATGAAATTTTATTTGAGAGAAAAGTTCCTCAGCTACATCGCTAAATTTAATCTAGAATAATAGAACCGAAAAACTTAATGAAACAATCAAAAATGATAGAAAGCCGTTATAGCATTGAATATATAGACCCACACTATGAAAAATCACCTTTGAAACTAGGTAAGCTCCTTATCTATAGCACGCTGACGATTAGCATTCTTGCAGCTGTTATTGCATTTACTTACAGTAAACTACCAAATAATACGACACAATTGGTTACTCAGAAGATTCAACAATTTATTAGTTCTTTCAACCAACCCTCTGCACCTGTAAACCTGCCAGTTGAAAAAATCAGTGTTTCTGATAGTGGTGTTCCCAGTGTAACCAAGGAAAAAAGAATACAGGGTAAGGAAGAGCTTAATCAAAATAAGTTAAGTGCAATTCAAATTGAAAAGGAATACAAAAAAGAAATTGAACGATTAAACCAGGAAAACACTAATCAAAAAAATGAAACCCTAAAACAATTAACAATAAATCAGGCTCTTACCAAGAGATTAGATGTTCTTTCAACCCAACTTGAGGAAGAGACACTCAAAAATACTCAACTAGGAAAAGAAGTTGCATCTTTACAATCTAAAAATAAATCCATCTCATCATTATTAAAAATATCTGAAGAAATGGCTAATAGCTATTCTGCTGAACTGAATAAGCTAGATCAAAAACAAAAAGTTAAATCATATATTGCAACCACTCATCAAATAGAAAAACCCTCTAAAATAGATGTTAAGCTTAAAATGGCAACTACTACTAATGTAGAAGAAAAACTAAATAGCTCAATCATAAAAAATAAAAAAGAGATCTCCCAATTAGATGCTATTGTAGCGACGATGGAATCCATAAAAAACAACACAAAAAACAACGAAGATAATAACCACTCCTCTGTTATAGAATAAATAATATTTGAGAGTGCTATTTCTTATATGTCTGTAAAGGTATTAGCTATATTATAGGATGGCTCAAAATTATAAACATGATTATTTCATCAATCAATACCGTCTCGCATACTACAATATAGAATTACCAAAAAAATAAACTACACTACCTAACGTACTAAGCGTACACGAAAATTGTTATTCTTAAGGGTCGTTCCATCATAGCCCAAGTTGAAACCAATAATCCATATGTAGCTAGTACTACCAGCAACTGGCGAAGATGTCCAATATTTATCTCTTGGTGTATTGGAAAATACCCCTTGATTAATTGCAGGAAAATAACAACTTAATTCTACGATTGAGGCAAGCTCATTGATGTTTGGTAAACGCCAATCACTTTGTCCAAAATTTTCACCTACAATTGCTGAATTAACATTCTGTACTTGTTTCAATGCATCAGACCAGTTATAAGTGCCGGCACTATTATCACAGCTATTACTATTAGTGTTATAGCTTTGCCCTTCACTACACTTTTTCCATTTTAAGCCTGTCTTAGAGTCACTTACCATTCCATTATGGTTATCAACTAAATGCATAGTTGTAGGTGTAGTTACATTTTCCTTACATGTTTGTAACCCAAAACTAGAAAATGTGGACATTACCAATAATGGTAATATTACTATTTTAAAAGTTTGTTTTAAGAAAAGCATCTTTCTACTCCAAATTGTATAAGATAAGTAAGTGAAGAAATAAGAAGTTACTTTATCACTGCCCGCCACGTACTAAACGCACATGGATGTGGTTATCCTTATTACCTGTACTATCATAGCCAGTAGTGAAACGAATAGCCCATGCACCACTAGCACCATTACCACTAAAAATATATGGTGAAGACGACCAATATGCTGCAAATATGGATGTATTTGGAAAATAACTACTATCAATAGCAGGATTTATGGTGCTCCTATCAGTGATTGAACGTAGTTCCTCCCTTGTAGGCAGCCGCCAATCACTCGCACCACAATAAGTTTCCGTATTAACCCTAGAGATAAAAGCCTGGGTGTTACAATAAGTGCTGGTTTCATTAGTATTAGCACCTGTACAAGAAAAATTACCATTACCATAACCTGCAGCATCTGTAGAACCTACTGCGCCACCATTAGTATTATTATCAGTATTATACCAAGTATACCTATCAGATTTTTTATGCAAACCACTGATAGTTTTAACTTCCCAAATTAAGCCTGTGACATTATCTTTAACACATGACCAACTGCTAGCTGATACAGGTAAAGCTTGGCCATTGCTGCTGATTTTGGTAAAGCTAAAACCTGCATGACCATTACTATCATCATTTTGACTAAAATCACGTCCCAAATGACCATCTTGCCCCACAGGTATTGAATCACCTTCGCTATCTTGTGTATTTGTACAACTTTCTGTGTTGCTATGGTTGCCACTAGCCCCATAAGCATAATCACCACAGTCGGTTATACCCGTATCATTTAATAAGCCTGATGGACTCGCCACCACAATACCTGCTGGAGTAGTATTCACCACATCACTGGCAGGCCCATCTCCATTAATATTTTTTGGGATAATCACATAAAAGTACTGCATATCATTAGTTAGCCCAGTAATAACCTTAGGGCTACTAGTATCAGTAATTAATATACCATCTTGATGAACTGCACAGTTTTCTGGATTGCTGATAGTTTCTGTTGCCTGACATATATCAAAACTTGTAGCATCACTTACATCATCCCACACCAGCGTCACTTGGTTATTCCCACTTAACGCCTGTACATTTTGTGGTTGATCAGGTAGGTTGAACACGCTAATGCTGACAATAGCTATATTTGAATCTAGTGTGCCATCATTAGCTTTGAAGCTAAAACTATCAGTACCGTTATAGTTGACTGCTGGTGTGTAGGTTGCAGTACTACCATTTATGCTAAGTGTGCCGTGAGTGGGGTTGCTTACTTTTATATAGCTAAGCGCATCTCCATCTGCGTCCGTACCTACTAGAGTTATGGCTTTGACCGTATCTTCATTTGTATTGATGCTGCTATTGGAAACTACAGGAGCATCATTAATGCTATTGATCTGGATTGTAACGGTAGCGAGGTTTGAATCTAGTATGCCATCATTAGCTTTGAAGCTAAAACTATCAGTACCGTTATAGTTGACTGCTGGTGTGTAGGTTGCAGTACTACCATTTATGCTAAGTGTGCCGTGAGTGGGGTTGCTTACTTTTATATAGCTAAG
>Ga0256840_1003029_pt1 | contig 14023 bp, 14 predicted proteins | sample 355202metaG_FD_185969 | JGI IMG/M metagenome (GOLD analysis project Ga0256840, IMG submission 185969) | Hydrothermal vent microbial communities from Mid Atlantic Ridge, Atlantic Ocean - 355-202 | ecosystem: Environmental > Aquatic > Marine > Hydrothermal vents | place: Atlantic Ocean: Mid...
CTCCCAATGCTCCACTATCTCCTCGTCCGTCTCCACCGTTCCGAACATCATCGTAGCGGTAGACTTTATGCCGTTTTTATGGGCGAGTCTGTGGACATCGAGCCAATCTTCGACATCGATCTTTTTCGGAGCTATTATATCTCTTACCCTGTCGCTCAGTATCTCGGCACCGGCACCCGGAATCGAGCTAAGACCCTTTGCTGCAAGCCTTTTAAGCACCTCTTCTACGCTTATCCTAGAAACTTTGGCTATATAGTCTATCTCGACGGCACTGAAGCCGTGTATCGTAACCTCCGGATACTTCGTATGTATATGTTCGACCAGATCTTCGTACCACTCGATTTTCAGCTTCGGGTGAACGCCACCTTGAAAGAGTATCTGAGTGCCGCCTATTTCAAGCAGCTCCTCTATCTTTCTATCTATCTCTTCGAAACTCAGAACGTAAGCGTCGTCATCTTTGGCGTGCCGATAGAAGGCGCAGAAGTTGCAGTCGACCCAACAGACGTTGGTGTAGTTTATGTTTCTGTCTACTACAAATGTAGTTATCTTTTGAGGGTGCAGCTTCGCTTTTACTTCACTGGCCATCTTTCCCAAAGTTTTAAGGTCGCCCTCCCTTATAAGTTCGAGCGCCTCCTCTTTGGTAAGACGACTCATTTTGCCTTCTCCTTGGTAGACTTCTCTATCGCATCCAAAACACCGTTGACAAACTTTGGGGAGTTGTCGCTGCCAAGCTCTTTTGCAAGCTCTACCGCTTCATTTATGATGACCGCTCTGTCGAGATCGGTATGAAGAAGCTCGTACGCTCCAAGCCTTATGATAGACTTGTCGATATGGTCGAGCCTCTCGAAATCCCAATCTTTCAAATGGCTCTCGATCAGCTTGTCTATCTCCTCTATATGATCCAACACCCCTTTATAAAGCCCCATGGCAAACTCTCTCTGCCTGTTGCGTATCTTCTTCTCTTCAAGGAGATCTTCGCTGAAGCGCTCGACCTCTGGGTTTCCTATATCGTGGGCGTACAGAAGACCTATGACTGCGCTTCTTGACTGGTGACGGGTCGCCATTACTCCTCCATCACTCTGTAGAGATCTATCATCTCGATGAGTCCCGTCATCGCTTCGAACCCCTTGTTTCCTGCTTTTGAACCGGCTCTTTCTATCGCTTGCTCGATCGTATCTGTTGTAAGTACTCCAAAAGATACGGGCTTGCCGTATTTTAGGGTTGTGTTTGCCACACCTTTTGTAGCTTCAGCCGCCACATAGTCGAAATGTGGAGTCGAACCGCGAATGATGGCCCCTACGCAGCATACGGCACTATATTTTCCGCTCTCAAGCGCCTTTTGCAACACAAACGGAATCTCAAAAGCGCCCGGCACCAAAATAAGGTCTAGATTCTCTTCCATCCCGCCGTGCCTTAAAAAAGCGTCTTTGGCGCCCTCTACAAGCCTATCGGTTATTATATGGTTGAAGCGGCTTGCGATTATCGCAATACGCTCAGAACCGGTAAGTTTCAACCTTCCTTCAATAATGTTCATAAAACTGCCTTTATTTGATTTTCGCTATTTTATCATAAGGGACCACCCACCCCACATCCATCTTCCATCATCCAACATTCAACATTCAACATCCCTCATCCACTATCTCACCGATTCTCTTTATCTGCTCTATCAGTCTTGAGAGATTTTCAAGCCTAATCATGTTTGCGCCGTCACTCAGTGCCTGTGCAGGGTCGAAGTGGGTTTCGAAGAAAAATCCGTCCACTCCCGCTGCCGCTGCCGCACGGGCCAAGTATGGCACGAAAGAGCTGTCGCCTCCCGTTTTACCGCCTTGCCCCGGCATCTGAACGCTGTGCGTCGCGTCAAATATCACCGGAGCGAAGCGGCGCATTATAGGCAAAGACCTCATATCCACGACAAGGTTTCCGTAACCGAAGGTCGAGCCGCGTTCGGTCAGCCAGACCCCGGCACTCTTGGAAGTCTCATAGTCGGCACTCTCAAACCCTCTGCTCTTTAAAACCTTCAAAACGGAGTACTCCATATCGGCCGGGACCATGAACTGCCCCTTTTTTATATTTACTATGCACTCAGTTTTTGCGGCTGCAACGAGCAGGTCGGTCTGTCTGCACAAAAAGGCCGGTATCTGCAAAACATCCACCGTCTTTGCTACTAGTGGAACCTGATGCGACTCGTGCACATCTGTTAGAACTTTGTAGCCGAAACTCTCTTTGACCTCTTCAAAGATTCTCATCCCCTCTTCTAAGCCGGGGCCTCTGTAACTCTCCAAAGAGGTGCGGTTAGCCTTATCGAAGCTCGCTTTGAAAAAAAACTCTATAGACTCATCTTCATCATACTTTTTGAGAGCCTCCGCAATTTTCATAACACTCTCACGGCTCTCTATAACACAGGGTCCCGCTATCAAAATCATATCTCTGTTCCTTCTTTGTCGAATATCACGATCTCTTTTCTCTTCTCTTTTGCTCTTGAAAGAGCATCTTCGGCCAAGCCCAACATCCGGTTGAGGTGCACCTGTTTTCCATACATCGTCACCGCTCCGTAGCTTCTTCGATAATCTATCTTTTTATCACCCACTACGAAAGGCTCTCTCCCTATCTTCTCCTCTATTCTCTCGCTAACCGTTTGGACATTTTCGGTATCGCACTCTGAAAGCAAAACGAATATTCCCGAACCTCCGAAGCGACCAAGCACATCGCTCGTTCGCACTACCGAGCGTATTGCATCGTTAAGATGCTTCAACACGGCATCTCCGGTTTTGAAACTGTAGCGAAGATTGAGACTCTCTAGCTGATCGATATCTACGATCATCAATGTAACAGGCCATTTGTGGCGTCTGGCCATCTTTATCTGCAGGTTGGCCATCTTCACGAAAAAGGGGTAGTTGTAGGCACCAGTAGCTTCATCCAAAGAGCGGACGCTCTGAATCTCTTCATTTAAAGCGTCTATCTTGGCCCGGCTCTTTTTAAGCTCTTTGCTGCAGCGACCCAGCATTACGCCTTCGGCTACAGCTACCACAAACAGAAGTGCAACCGCCCCGTAAAGGATTTCAAAACTCATCCGCTTGTCCTGCTAACTTGTCTCTATAACGCTGCCGGGCTTTTCGGCAGCCTTGTCCATCGCTTCGTACGCCAACTCCACGAGCCGCTTCGTTTCAGCCGCTGCAGGCTCAAGCGAAGCGACTCCGCATTTACACTCAAGCTTGTAAGTGTTGCCGTCAATCGTAACATATCGTGATGAAAGGCGCTCTTTGAAACGTTCGGCTATCCTTACCGCATTATCTTTGTTACAGTTTTGGAGAAAAACGAGATACTCGTTTTTAGCGAAACTTCCAACCTGGTCGCTACATCTAACATACCTCTCCAACTCATTCACCACTATATCTTTTATTTGCGAGCCAAGATCCACTCTTTTGCTTTTATGGCGATTTATCGGCTCGATATAGAAGGCGATCATACCGACACTCCATCTGTTTCGCTTGGCCAGATAGATCTGTTTTTTCAACATCGTGTAGAAAAACTGCTTGTTGTGTAATTCGAAAATCATCGAAGTATCCAAAATCTCGTCACATCTTCTCTTCTGAATGCGTGCTTTTATAAGCTCCGTAACAAAAAGGTAAGATACCATTGCCGAAACTAAAAAGAGCATCGCATAGGAGATGATTTCAGATTTTGGATGGGAGTAGCCCATTTGCTCGAGAAGATTCATCAACAGAGGCATCCAGGCAACGGCACTCGTTATGAAAAGCCCGCCTATCAAGCCTCCCAGGATTTTATATCGTTTTCTATTGGCTACACTGTTCACTTCAAAAACCTTCTAAAAAACTTCATCTACGTTACAGGCTGCACATCTTTTAAAACCAGAAAAGCTCCAACCCATTTCCCACTATCATTTGACTTCTCCATCCTTGTTTAACGGGAAAAAGTATCTATAAGTCTTATACTTTTTGAGAATAGAATTACTTTATCATATTTTCTCTTAAGGAGTTCTCTAAAGATACGATAGACCATCTTCTACTTCGATTTCGCGACCGTCACTCCCGCTATAACTATCAAAGCTATACCCAACCATGTCAAAATTCCAGGGAAGGGATCTCCTATGAAGAGTCCAAGGATAATCGAAAAGAGTATATTGCTGTAACTGACGGCACCTACTACGCCCGCTTTCGTAGCACCGTAGGCTCTGGTCATATAGACTTGAGCCAAGGTAGCGAAAACCCCCATAGCTACAACATAACCCCACTCCACCCCTTCCGGCATCACGAAAGTGCCAAAGAGCATATCGAGCTCCGGCATATCTACATAGGGGCTGACGGCCATCAGAAGCAGAGGCCCCGCCGTTCCTATACCCATGAAAGAGAGAACTATAGCCCTTGTATCGTAGTAGTTCTTGAGCTCCCGCACCGCCGTGTAGGCAAGAGCGGCTCCCGCACCGCTGAAGATACCAAGCCATACGGTTTTATCTATATGAAACCCTGTAGGTTTGGCGATGAAAACTATACCGACAAATCCAAGCAGCAGAGCGATCCACCCTGCATACCCAAGCTTCTCTTTGAGAAAGAGCCAGGCAAAGAGGGCGGTAAAGATCGGAGAGGTTTTGGAGTATGTCATGGCGTCTCCAAGTGGAATATGGGCTATATTGTAAAAAAATGCCAACAGTGCCAAAAAGCCCATCATCCCCCTGAAAAAGAGCAAAAAGGGTTTCCCCCCTTTATGGGACATCGGCTTTTTAAGAAGAGTAGCCGCTATGATCGCCACGCCGAAGAGGTTACGAAAAAAGACCACCTCCAAGGAGGGCATCGAGTGGCTCAATAGTTTTGCGAAAACTCCCATGAGAGCGAACATGAAAGAGGCAAAAAGCATATACCTGACACCGGCATCGAGCCCCTCTACCCTACTTCTCAAAACCCGCTATTTCTTCTCTTGAAAATTTACGATCTTTCCGCGAATATCGCCGAACATTATCACATCTTTTAAGAGGGCTTTCTGCACGACGAATCTATCGTTCAAAGAGAGGTAGAGTTCTCCCCCTTTCGATCCGAAAAGTTTTTGGAATATCGTAACTTTCAGATAGCACGGCTCATTTCCCAAAGAGCGCTTCAGCTTATCTTTCGCGCCTCCTACTATCGTCTCTACACGGACTCGCCCCGTTCTCTTTTCGGCTCCTACCGCTTTCAGATCTTTTGCGAAAGGTTTACTACAATCTCCTATGATATTTTCGACATTGAAATATAGGGAGAGTATGTCGTTTCTGGCATAGTATGGAAGAGTCTCATCTTTCTTGTCTTTCAGTTTTCCATCTTTGTAATTCTCTTCGTGAAAGGTCACCCTTTTTCTTTCATGGTCGAAAGTGTAGACTTTGATTCTTCGCTTGTTGGAGCGCTTAATATCTTTGCTGAAACTCTCCGGCACCAAAACTCCGTCCACGACTCTCCCTTTGCTTCCGTAAACCTCTACACGACCTCCGCTCAGCACTTTGGCAAGGCCGGTCGCTTTCGCCACCATCTTGATCTCGTAACGCCCATCCTTTTTCGTCAAATAGGCATCCGCAACACCCATCTTTCCGAAAATCCCATACTCTATCTTATATGTAGCGTGCATAGATGAACCGAACAGTAAACCGCCGAGAAGTATCGTCAAAAGCAAAACTCTCTTCATACTCTTTCCTTTTCGCTATTTAATCACATTTTGGATAAAATATATAGTAAATTATCGAAAAAAATCGTGAATCAAAGAGAGATATGAAAAAAATAGCAATTTTGGGCCAGCCAAACGTAGGGAAAAGTTCCCTTTTCAACCGTTTCGCCAGAAAGAGAATCGCCATAACCTCTGATGTCGCAGGGACCACGAGGGATGTAAAGAGGGAGTTCATAGATTTTGACGGCAAAGAGGCCCAAATCGTCGATACGGGCGGTATAGACGATAGCAGTGAGCTCTTTAAAAGCGTTAAAAACAGAGCTATCGAAGCGGCAAAAGAGGCCGATATAATTCTCTATATGGTAAACGGTAAAGAGCTGCCGGATGAAAGAGACAAAGAGCTTTTTTACAAACTTCAAGCGCTAAATAAACCGATCGCTTTGGTCGTAAACAAGATAGACAACGACAAAGAGGAGGAGAGAGCATGGCAGTTTACGGAGTTTGGTGCAGAAAATCTCTTCTCCATATCCGTCTCCCACAACAGACGGGTCGGGCAGCTTGTAGAGTGGGTAAAAAGCCATCTCGGTGAGGCTGTGCCGGAGTTTGTCGTAGAAGATGAAGATGCGCTCGAAAATCTGATAGAGCAGTTCGACGAGAGCGGTATCTTGCATGAAGAAGAGAGTCTAAACGAAATCGGAGTGGCCATAATAGGGCGTACAAATGTGGGAAAGAGCTCTTTGTTGAATGCACTTCTAAAGAGCGAAAGGGCCGTTGTAAGCGATGTTGCCGGCACCACTATAGACCCGGTCGACGAAAAGATGATCATAGGTGACAAAACCGTCACCTTCATAGATACTGCCGGTTTGCGCAGGCGCGGGAAGATAGAGGGCATAGAGCGCTACGCGCTGAACAGAACGAAACAGATGCTGGAGCGCGCCGATATAGCCCTTCTGGTGCTCGATGCAAGCGAACCTCTCAAAGAGTTGGACGAGAAGATCGCCGGCCTTGTAGACGAGTATAAACTTGGCTGCATTATAGTGCTCAACAAGTGGGACGAAGCTATCGGAAGTTACGATGAAGTCGTAGAGGAGTTAAGGTACAGGTTCAAGTTTTTAAGCTGGGCGCCGGTCATCACCGTATCTGCAAAATCGAAAAAGAGGGTATATAAGATATACGATATGATTTTGAAGGTTTTTGAAAACTACACCAGACACATACCGACAAGAGAGTTGAACGAAGTGATAAAAGATGCTACTATCAAGCACCATATACCCAGTTACCGGGGCAAGCCGGTCAATATACTCTTCGCTTCCCAATATGCGATAAAACCGCCAAAAATAGCCCTCATCTCAAACCGCCCCAAAGGGATACACTTCAGTTACCTTAGATATCTTGCCAACAGGCTCAGAGAGAGTTTCGACTTTACGGGAACGCCTCTTATTCTGATTCCTAAAAAAAGAGGTGAGCGCGAAGAGGAGAGCGGGGAGGTGTAAGTTATGAGTTATGAGTTATGAGTGGTGAGTGGTGAGTGGTGAGTTTGAAAGAGAAGGAGTAAATCGGTTGCAGTTACATATCTTAACTCTCTTTGCCAAACACAAACCTGCTCACAAGAGAGAGTTGACACTCTTCGCCTGTCAATACGTAGCATAGTTCGTTCATGTTCTCCATAATATACTCCACATCCTCGAATGCCTCCTTGTTTCCCGCAAGAAGAACCTCATCTCCCTCTTTTATGGCAAAAGTGTCCTCGGGCAAGAGTATCTCCTCCTCTCCTCTTCTTATATATAGCACTATCACTCTATTCTTTTTTCTGTAATCGTCCCTTCTTCTGTAGAGTACCTCGTAAGAGACCTCCTCTTTGGACTCACGAATATGATTGACAAGAGCGAAAGCGTGCTCCTCGTCGATAACAGTCTCAAGAGTTTCCGGATTGTTTCCTATCTGCTCTTTCAGTATCTCCACCACTTTTTTGCCCCACTCTTCGCCTCTATACATCATCAGGCGTATGAAACGGTCCGCCAACGGTCTTGCTATGATATTGTAGGTTTTTTTCACCATGAGAGTCTCTATCGTGATAACCCTGTCGATTCTTGCCGCTTTGAAAACGATAGCGTCGTTTATATGGTTTTCACGGGCGACGGTATAAATGTCTGGATTGATTCTTTTGGCGGACATTATGATGGAGAGGTTCAGCAAGTCATCTTTTGTGGCGGCTATGATGCAGGATGCCTCCTGAACGTCCGCTTTAAGAAGAATCTTTTTATCGTCGGCATCTCCCACTATCACCTTCTCGCCCCTTTTGGCTTTTGCAGCTTTTTTGGGGCTTGCCTCTATGAAGATGTAGTCTATGCCTGCCCGCTTCAATCCGACCTCCAAAGCGGTACCCATTCGACCGTAGCCGCAGACTATATATTTACCCTCTTTCGGCAGTCTATCTTTTTTACGCAATACAAGCGGATCGCCGTAGATCCACTGCTCCAGCATAAGAAGAGATGGAGACTTCAACGAAAGGTAGATCCTTTTGGCGACAATCTTGAAAGGGTTCTCCACGATATCTGCGCCTATAGTTTTCAGGTTTTGGGCATACTCATCTTCGGTAGCCTCCACTATGACCGTTACATGCTTGTTCATCAGTTTGGCAGAAAGGGCTACGTGAAGGTTCATCACATCGTCGTTGAAAAGCGATACCACAGCCTTGCAGTTGTGCTTGTGAATACCGGCCGTCCTAAAGACGTTCGGGTCTCTTACGTCACCAACCAGCGCCGGCACCTCTATCGTATAGTTCTCGAGTGCCAGCATCTTTATCTTCTCTTCCTCTTTCTCTATAACGACGCTGCGTATCCCTTCATGGGTGAGCTTGTCTATGATCGCTTTGGTCATCGAGTTGTAACCAACGAATATGATGAAAGGCTCGTCCATCTTCTTGATTTTACGCTGAAACTGCGCAAGCGCTATCTGTGCGGCGAGCACTTTGTCCTGCACGAGGGTTATGATGGAGCCTATAGCATAGAGCCACCCTATGACGGTAAGGTATATACAAAAACCTACCCAAAGCTTCTGAGGGTAGGTAAAATCGTAGGGACTTTCCCCAAAACCTATCGTCGTAGCCATATAGGAGACGAAGTAGAAAGCATCGAAAAATGTCAGGTGGTAAGGGTTTCCCTCGTTGTCCATTCCCGGTATCAAAACCATACCGAGAATCGAGATGGAGAAAGTGACTATCAATACGTACATCGGAGTACGCATTCGTTTGATAATCAGATAGAGCGAATTGTTACGCAAAAAGCATTACCTCTTCGATTTTAAAACGTCACCGGTAAATAGAATTACGGATACTATGTTGGCCAGCAGCGCTCCGCCCGAAAGTGAGACTATGGCTGTCACCATCTCGGTATTGAGCCCTGTTACATACTCCCCGAGAGCCCATACCGAAGCGGCTGCGATAAGCTGAATGTCCGCGACCAGACTCGTTGCCAGCAAAACTGCTCCAAGATGGGTTTTGTCGCCGAGTTTGTATATCGTTGCTATCAGGTTGACTATGATGGCCACGAAGAGTTCGTAACGGTTGTGCTGCTCCAAAACGGTAGGGTCACCGTAAAAGAAACCGAAGTTCATAGTCAGCGCCAGAATTATGAAAAATCCCGAAATAACCTTTTCCAGATTCATTGAAAGCCTTTTTTCTTATCTTAGATGCCTATCTACCGAAATTGTATTAGCATGTCGATTAAACCACACTAAAACGGCGTTCGGGTATAATTGCCCAAAAAAGGAAGGACTCGATATTTATGCGTATAGTCAGCGGTATGCGACCGACGGGAAAACTTCACCTTGGACACTACCTGGGTGTTCTAAAAAACTGGATAGAGCTGCAAAAGAGCAACGACTGCCGCTTCTTCGTAGCGGACTGGCACGCCCTCTCCACAAGCTACGAAGATAAACTCAACCTAAAACTTCTCGGCCATGAACTCGTAAAGGAGTGGGTCGCTGCCGGGATAGACCCGAACCGATCCACCATTTTCGTTCAAAGCGCAGTAAAAGAGCATGCGGAGTTGTATGTTCTGCTAAATATGATAACCCCTCTTGGATGGCTCGAGAGAAATCCGACCTACAAAGATCAGATAGCACAGATGCAACACAAAGAGATCCATACGGCAGGCTTTCTTACATACCCTGTTCTCCAGACTGCCGATATCATCCTATACAATGCGGACGCCGTTCCTATCGGAGAAGATCAAAAACCGCATCTTGAAATCGCAAGAGAGATCGTACGCCGATTCCATCACCTATTCGATTGCGAAATATTCAAAGAGCCGAAAGAGCTGCTGACCCAACTCTCGCGCCTGCAGGGGCTTGACGGGCGAAAGATGAGCAAAAGCTACAACAACGCCATCTACCTGAGCGACACACCCGAAGAGGTGTGGCAAAAACTTAGAGGCGCCAAAACGGACCCTCAGCGCATACGCCGCAACGACCCCGGCGATCCTGAAGTATGCCTCGTTTTCGATTACCACAAGGCGTTGACCGACGATGCGACGGTTCAAAAGATCGATGCCGACTGCCGAGCCGGAGCCATAGGGTGCATCGACTGCAAAAAGATTTGCGCACAAAGCATCGAAAGGCTACTGGAACCTATCAGAGAAAAAAGAGCCTCCATAAACGACGAAGAGATAGACGAGATAGTGAAAAAGGGAAATAAAAAAGCGCAAAAAGAGGCGGCAGAGACTATGAGACTCGTAAACGAAGCCGTTTTCGAAATATCCTGCAGCATATAAGAGAAGAGAGACTTCTCTCTTCTCCGCCTCATGCCTACACAATTTAAATCAATATTCGTAATATATAGAAGAGTTTGACGGTATCCAGGAGATTGTACAATCTTTGGCTTTATTCACATCACCCGCAGTATCTATAAGAACGGTAAAACTTCCGTTATTGTTAGTTTGTATTGGTACGGAAGCAGGGTTAAGAGTGCATTGTCCGGAGTCCGTGGTAATACTGTCCGGAACCAGTTCGACGCCGACCAAGGGTTCACCGTTTGGATTTATCGATATATTCAAAGTGACGGCATGAGTATTTCCGTCATTGTCGATCTTTTTCGAATTTACGGAATATCCTTCTCCTCTGAAACTGGTACGAATGGCGGTCCCGCTTCTAACGGTTCCGTTATAGGTTTTTGCAGAAAGAGTCAAGGTGTGTCCGACAAGCATAGGGTCGTAAGTTATGTCGAACCTTACGTTACCGTTGGCATCGGTTTTATAAGTTCCACTAGGTTCTGCACTCTTGATATCCGCTATCGAAATCACGTCCGCCAAAGCTCTCTTCTCGCTTCCGATGATATATTTTAATTGACTATCATCCGGTCCTGCATATATATCATCCAACTCTAAAGTAGAACTATCTACCACTCTACTTATAGTCCAATCTCCAAGATACGATTTATCTATCTTTTCAGGAATACTCTGAGGCATTATAATGAGCCTGTCGTTATATGGAGGGTTTACATCCACCACCCCAAAAGGCGCTGAAGTATCCGTGAAATTCGCCGGATCCCCGGCAACGATATTTCCCGCCGCATCACCGATATGCTTATAACCGTTTATGAGCGTGGGGTAGAGGGATATTCCCTCTCTTGCAGGGTTTGCATATTTATCTACGGCATGAATGTTCCATCTGTCTATAAACAGACCGTTCTCTTTATCGTATGTCGTTGAAACATATACCAAAGAGAGAGCACTTATGGGGCCTGAAAGTATTACTACCGGAACACTTTTAGATATTGTGACATTTTTTTCGCCATCAAAAATATTTGCACTTAAATCAATAAGAGCGCTCCCTGAAATAGTTGATGTAGTTACGGGAATAACCTTAAAACCGATATTGGAGAATGTTGTATTACTGTCTCCATTTATCTTTATCATATTAGTGAATGCTGTAGAAACATTCACTTCGTTTACATAACTATTTGAAATTATTTCATCTACATTTCCTTCTTTGAAAATCTTTACGGTAATACTTCCGGTACTATTCACCTCAAGAGTATTCTCATTAACAATATCGATATCATAAACGGTAGCATTTGTTTCATTTACCGTTTGAAAATCTATCTTGAGTCTCTTTATAACAACATTTCCACTCGAATCGGTAGCAGAAACCTCTATCTCTCTATATGCAGTATTTGGTATTGCAGTCGGTGCCGTGTAGTTCAATGTAGCAACACCGGACTCATCCGTAGTAAAAGTACTCGGCTGATCAAAACTTCCATAATAGTTTCCATCACCGTTTGCAAGCTGTTCCACCTGGACAGTAGTAGCAATACCGACATTTTTAGAGTTTACCGTAACTATGCGAATATCTTTAGTCTGACCGGGAGCAGAGACAACAAAATTAGACGGCTCTAAATAGAGGTCATAAACCTGCTTGTCAGATTGAATATCAAAGCTTAAATTAATTTCTAAAAACACCCCCAAATCTTTCTCGCGATAAAATTTTAATGTCGTAGAGTTTATGTCATCAATCCTCTGAGGGCTTATGTATGTAAATTTTGCTATACCACTACTATCCGTATTTTGAGTATATGAGTCCATCTTTCCATAAATAGGCTGTACAAAATCGGCTACTATATTTTCATTTACGACAGGCGAACTTCTACCATATTCATCTATAAAATATAGCGCAATATCTATCTGATAAGAACTACCAGTATTGGAAATAGATATATTTCTAGAGACAGAGTCAAGATGATAACCAAAAGCAGATACCGTTTGTTCATCTCCAGATGCAGCAGTATCATTAGTATTTGGTACAAAGAGAATTGAAACGTTCTCTTTTGGTATATCTAATTTTTCGCCGGATAAATTAGATATATATGTCTCTGTGTAAGAGAGCTTTAAGTCGCTTATTTGAAGAGCCGTAGTGGAGTTATAGTCGAAATTCACAACAACATTTTTCGCTCCACTGCTGCTAAAAGTTAATTTAGTTGGAGTCACAATAAAATTTGATATTTGAAACTTATCAGACTCTATCGCTATATTTTCAATCTCCAAAGACGCCCCACTAGAAACAGTTGTAGAAAACTCTAATGTCAAGTTAACGCTACCATTATCGTCGCTAAAACTTAATGCCTCTACGCTAACGCTACCGCTTAAACTATCATTGTTATATATTGAGTTTTCGGAATTTCCTCCACAACCGGCCAAAAACATAGCAAATACAATCGCTACCAAAAATATCGATGCTCTTCTCATTACTTTATCCCTCAAACCTTAAAATCTATACTGTACCCCTACACCCGATTGGATATAGAAATCAACTTGATCTATCTCGGCGGCTATATATCTAGCAAATAGGTCTATCTCGATCTTTTTACTTATAGGCATCAAAAAACCAAACTGCGCCCCATATGTCATTCCAGTCTCTTTTAGACCGCTAAAATCGTAGCTAGTATAGCCAACCAACCCACCTATAAAAGGTTTCAACTTTACTCCAACCGGAATAAAATAGTCTAAATTAAAGTTTATCATATATTGAGATATATTTGCATTGTTGTAGTCACTATCTTTCATAAAATCAAAACCAATAAAGGCTCTATACTCCTCATCTTGAGCGCCTAATCTTACGCTAGCAGATGTGGTACTGCCGCTATAGCCCGTTCCAACTACCGGCTCATATGCCTCATATCCATGATATTTCGCCTCTATTCCTATCAGACTATCCGCATTTACGAATACGCCGCACACCAGCAGGAAGAAAATCGCCAAACATTTACGCATCTACATCCCTTTTATTTGATTTTGAGGTCAATTATAATAGACTTTTTCTTAATTTACAGTGTTATATTACAATCATTTTATAATATATCTGTACGATATTATCGACTAAAAGGAAAAAATGTTTATGAAACGATACCTTGGGAAGAGAAGACTTCTTCGGATATATATAGGAAACGAAGATAGCTTCGAGGGGAAGCCCCTTTGGGAAGCGGTATTGCAAAGAGCGAAAGAGATGAACATTGCAGGAGCCACCGTACTCAAGGCCGTTGCAGGCATAGGAGCGCACTCCCGGATGCACGCTTTCAATGTCTGGGTCCTCAAACAGAAGCTTCCTCTCGTAATAGAGATGTTAGATGAAGAGAAGAAGTTGAAAGAGTTCGTAGAGAGTCTGGACAGTATTATAGAGGAGGGGTTGCTCACGATGAGCGACGTGGAGGTGATCTCCTACAAACACCCCGGTTTCAAAGAGGGTTGATGCAACCCGCTCTGCTTATTGCCGTAGGAGTCGGCGGGTTCATCGGTGCAATTCTTCGCTTTCTCATAAGCGGATGGGTGCAGAAACTCTCCCCTTCACTCTTTCCCGTCGGAACTCTCAGCGTCAACGTTCTTGG
>Ga0256840_1003030_pt1 | contig 14018 bp, 15 predicted proteins | sample 355202metaG_FD_185969 | JGI IMG/M metagenome (GOLD analysis project Ga0256840, IMG submission 185969) | Hydrothermal vent microbial communities from Mid Atlantic Ridge, Atlantic Ocean - 355-202 | ecosystem: Environmental > Aquatic > Marine > Hydrothermal vents | place: Atlantic Ocean: Mid...
TTTTTGGCTTGATGACAATGGCACCATAGACCCCTGTTTGTTCTTGAAATCCTGAGTGTGAGTGGTACCAGTAGGTTCCATGCTGTTGTACTTTAAACTTGTAAGTAAAGGTCTCTCCTGGCTTAATGCCATCAAAACTTATACCTGGTACGCCATCCATCTGGTAGGGTAAAATCAGTCCATGCCAGTGAATGGAAGAGTCTTTTTTAAGTTTATTGGTGACATGCAGTGTGACAGTATCACCCTCTTGCCATACCAGTGTTGGACCCGGTATTTGTCCATTGATAGTTGTAGCAACGGCAGTGTTGCCTGTAAGGTTTACTGTGTTGTAGTCAATCGTAAGATGAAACTCATTTCCTGTAAGCGTGTTGCTATTACTCATAGGTTTTATCTGTCGTTTGGCTTCTAGTGTTGAGGTGGTGAGTCCAAGGAGTGACGTTGCAGCTACACCTTTGACAAATGTTCTTCTTTGCATCTGTTATCCTTTAACGTTTTGTTCTCTTAGTAGTCTTGATTTTTCTTTATACTCTTCTTTATCTATGCCACCGTTTGCATAGCGTTTATCCAGCATCTCTTGTGCCTCTGATTTTTCTTGTTTTTTATCTTGTAAGAGGTAGAAAATGATAGCGATAATAAAAAGTGGAATAAGCCATCCAAAGCTCATACCCCAAGCATGATTGAATGTATTCATGGTGTATCCTTTCTAGTAGTTTTCTAGATTTAGTATAAATAAATAGCGTGTAGATAGTGTGCAGATATAAAGAAAGAAGAAATAGGGGAAAAGAATAAGGAGAGATTATCTCCAACTGTGCATGATCTGCTTAATCGTTTCAAAAACTTCAAGCATCTCTTTTTTGAGTGTGGCATCTATCTTGATAGAAGCTAACATCTCTTCTGCTTCAATCGTAGACAAAACAGTCTTGTTTGCCTCTTGATAGAGAGAGATACGACAGGGTAAGTAGATTGAAATTTCTGGTATTTGGCTCAGTGCTTTTTGTGCTGCTAAGGGGTTACAAATCTCAAATAGGTGTATCTCTTTTTCTATGGGATGACCTTTTGTGTGTAGAATTTGTTTGAATTCGTAGCTGTTAAGCAGACCAAATCCTGCCTCTTTTGCTTTGGCTTCAAACTCATTTTTTATCGTCTCTAAACTGGTCTGGGTATAAACAGTATACATCAATTTCCTCCTTGAATATGTAGTATTATATACAAGGGTATATTGAGAAACAGATAAATTAGACTAGAAATACCCTATTTATCCCAAAAGACGCTCATATTCGGGATTTTTCTCTACAAATGCAATGGTATAAGAGCATTTAGGCTGCATCTTTAGCCCTTGCTTTTCTATTTCTGCCATGACAGCGATAGTGAGTATCTTAGCCAGACCTTTACCTGCTAGTGCCTCAGGCACAATAGTATGTGTGATGTGTAGCACACCATTTTGATTATCATATTGAATATATGCAATATGCTCATCAATATGAAATTCATATTTGTTTTCTTTTTCGTTGTGTATTAGTGTATGTTCTGCCATGCAGACTCCTTTATATGGTTTGCAGTATTGTAACCAAAGTTAGGTTACTAAAAACTGACCCATCATACCTGCATCTTCATGTTCTAAGAAGTGGCAGTGGTACATATAGGGTACTGTAGCATCTTTATAGTCTACCATTTTTACTATGAATTTTACGCTTTCATTGGCAGGGATGTAGACTACATCTTTGTAGCCTTTTTCATTGGCTTGTACATTGGCAGCAGAGCCATTACGTTCTGTAAGCATGAAGTGTGTGGCGTGGATGTGAAAGTTGTGGTCTACCATCATGTCATTACGTATTTCCCATATTTCTACATCACCTAAGGGTACTCGCTCATCTATGCGGTTGATGTCCATAGATTTACCATTGATTTCAAAATTTCCCATCATCCCTGAGAGTACAAAAGGTCTTGTTCTTACAGCAGTGTTTACTGCAAACTTTTCAAGTGTGGTAAGTTTACTAGGTAAGGTGGTTTGTACTGTAGCATCTTGTGAGATGTTTATAGTGACAAATGTTTTGTTATGATTGTACTCTTTTAAGACTATACTTGCACCTTTTGCATCACTTAAGTCTACGACTATCTCAGCACGTTCTGCAGGGGAGAGGGTAAGTCTTGTTAGCTCTACTGGTGCTTCTAAAAAGGCATTGTCCGTGGCTATTTGTTTAAAGCTTCTGCCATCTAAAAATCCTAAAGTGTATACAGATGAGTTTGAACCATTGAGTATACGAAAGCGTATCTCTTTTGCTTCTACATCAAGAGTAGGTTCTATGGCACCATTGGCTATAAATGTGTTAGAAGTGTAGCCATGCATAATGTCCATCATACTTGGGTCATAGTCTATCTGTCCATTAGAGAAGTTTCTGTCTTGAAGTATGAGTGGTATGTCATCTACCCCATAACGTTTAGGCAAATCTAATGCTTTACTTTCCTCATCTTCTATGATGATAAGCCCTGCTAGGCCTTGGTAGACTTGAGGAGCCGTTTTGTCCATAGTATGTGGGTGATACCAGTTGGTACAGGCTTTTTGGTTGACAGTATACTGCGCAGAAAAGATCTGATTTGGGGCAAAAGGTTGATGTGCTGTGCCATCCATAGAAGGTGGTACATGCATACCATGTCCATGCATAGTGATAGTCTCTTGAAGGTTATTGGTATAGTTTACTGAGACTTTGTCACCATTTTGCATGAGGAGGGTTGGTCCCAAGTAGGTACTGTTAATAGCATAGGTATTTGTAAGTACATCATCAAAAAAACGATGTTGTGATTCTTGTATATTTAAGTCATAGTGTTGTACCCCATTTTTAGTGTCAGGACTCAATAGTTCTGGTATAGGTAGGGTGCTTACTTTTGTACTAGTTGTAGGCGTACTTTCGATTGAATTACCTCCTCCACATCCTGTCACTAACCATAGAGCGGTTACTGAACTTAGGGTTAAAAAATCTCTTCGTTTCATCATTTTACATCCTTAGTTTTGTTTTATATGTGACATGGTAGTATGTCTATGTGCATATATAAAATAAAATTAATGGTTGTCTTACTCTAGATATCAATAGTCAGAGTAAGACATCAAATTTTAGGAGACTAATTCTAAAATTGCTTAGTTACTACCACATTTACCTTGGGCTTTCATATTTCCCATGTCGCCTTTTACACCATCAACGCCTGTTGAGAGTTTGTTTGCATGTTCTAGTTCAAGTTCTGCTTTGTTTGGTTTGTGAGCTTTTCTTTTCATCTTTTTCTTCATCTTTCCACTTTGGTCAGCATTACACTTACCTGCAGCTTTCATCTTGGACATATCACCTGCAACACCATCTACCCCTGTAGCTGTCTTGTTTGCATGTTCTAACTCTACTGCTGCTTTGTTCTCTGCGTATGCATAACCCGCACTCAATCCTAATGCAAGAAGACTTGCCAATACTAACTTTTTCATCGTGTATCCTTTTTGTAATAAATTTTCTAAGATGAGGTTTCATCCTAGTTACAAGTGAATTATAGTGCAGTTATGTGCATGTATAGTGCCAAATATCTACACGTTAGGTGCACAAACTTGGAATATTCTATACTGTATACAAAGAAAGGATAAAAGATGAAAGAAGCACTCAAAGACGTCGTCTGTGGTATGGATATTACTCCAGATGCAAAGTTTCATGTAAAGCATGAGGATAAAGACTATTATTTTTGTTCTATTGATTGTGAAGGAAAGTTTAATGACAATCCAGAAGCATATATAGAAGAAGATATAAACTGTAGTGCATGTGTACCACTTTCGTACACTGAGATAGCTCCAGTGGGTATAGCAAAAAATGTGGATACTGACGCTATCTATACCTGTCCCATGCACCCAGAAGTACAGCAAGTTGGGCCAGGTAGCTGTCCTAAATGTGGTATGGCGTTAGAGCCTATGGTGGCTCAAGCAGGAGAAGAAGATACTGCTGAACTTGATGACATGACGAAGCGTTTTAAAGTGAGTAGTGTTCTGGCAATCCCTGTGTTTGTACTGGCAATGGTAGCAGACTTGATGCCTTCACTTTTACCTGCGTGGCTAGATATGAGTACGGTACAGTGGATTATGTTTGCATTGGCTACTCCTGTAGTACTTTGGGGTGGGTGGCCATTTTTTGTCAGAGGGTACAACTCGGTAAAAACATGGAACCTCAATATGTTTACACTCATAGCCTTAGGTGTAGGTGCAGCGTATATCTATAGTTTGGTAGCACTTTTTCTACCACAAATATTTCCACCTAAAATGCAGTTTGAGGGTGGGTTAGTGCATGTCTATTTTGAAGCAGCAGCGGTCATAGTGGCATTAGTACTTTTGGGTCAAGTACTAGAACTACGTGCACGTTCACAGACCAATACTGCCATACAAATGTTACTAGGACTTGCACCAAACACTGCACGTATAGTGCGAGAAGATGGTACAGAAGAGGACATCGCTTTAGAGCATGTGCAAGTCGGAGATGTCTTACGCATACGCCCTGGTGATAAAGTACCTGTGGATGGTGTGGTAGTTGAGGGCGAGAGTAACATAGATGAGTCTATGGTTACAGGTGAACCCATAGCCATAGCCAAAAAAGAGGGAGACAAGGTCATAGGGGCTACGGTAAATGCGACAGGTTCATTGCTCATCAAAGCCCAAAAAGTAGGGGCAGATACCTTACTTTCTCAGATAGTAGACATGGTAGCCAAAGCACAGCGTTCACGTGCACCCATACAAAAACTAGCCGATGTGGTCTCAGGGTATTTTGTGCCTGTGGTTGTACTCATCGCCATTATTTCGTTTGGGGCATGGTACATTTTGGGACCTGAACCTAGGTTAGCCTATGCGGTAGTCTCAGCCGTGGCAGTGCTTATCATCGCCTGTCCTTGTGCTTTGGGGCTTGCTACACCAGTGTCCATTATGGTGGGTACGGGTAAAGGGGCTTCTATGGGTGTACTCATCAAAGATGCAGAGTCTTTAGAGGTACTCGAAAAAGTAGATACTCTGGTTGTAGACAAAACAGGCACACTCACAGAAGGCAAACCAAAACTAGTGACAGTTGAGGTAGAAGAGGGTGTAGATGAAAACCTACTTTTAAAAGCAGTAGCGACACTAGAACAGTTTAGTGAACACCCTTTGGCTGAAGCCATTGTAGAAGGTGTAAAAGAAAGAGGCATAGCACTTAGCAAAACAGAAGACTTTGCATCCATTACAGGTCAAGGTGTCACAGGCGTGGTAGATGGCGTGAAAGTAGCCATTGGTAATGCAAAATTACTTAAAAGTATGGATATAGATGTAGGTAACATGCCTAGCAAGTCTGATGCACATAGAAAAGAGGGTCAAACAGTGATGCTGATAGCCTTAGATGGTAAAGCAGTAGGACTCATAGGGGTGATGGATCCCATAAAAGAAAGTACTCCTGAAGCCATAGCACAGCTACACGAACAAGGCATAGAAGTAGTCATGCTCACAGGAGATAACCGCACTACAGCAGAAGTAGTAGCCTCCAAGCTCAACATAGACAGAGTCGAAGCAGAAGTCTCTCCTGAAGAAAAGTCTCAAATAGTCACCGCCTTACAAGAAGAGGGCAAAATAGTAGCCATGGCAGGTGATGGGGTGAATGACGCACCAGCCCTCGCCAAAGCCCATGTGGGTATCGCGATGGGTACAGGTACAGACGTTGCTATGGAAAGTGCAGGGGTTACTTTGGTCAAAGGTGACCTTACGGGTATTGTTAGAGCGATTAAGTTAAGTAAAGGGACGATGTCAAACATACGTCAAAACTTATTTTTCGCCTTTATCTACAACACATTAGGCGTACCAGTTGCAGCTGGAGTGCTTTATCCATTTTTTGGTGTGCTACTCTCACCTGTCATTGCCGCAGCGGCGATGAGCTTTTCTTCGGTGTCGGTAATAGCGAACTCTTTGAGATTGAGGAAGTTGGAGTTGTAGCTAATACTTTTATGTGCATGTCATTTTCACATGCACACTTCCTGCACGTAAATAATCTATGATATGATTATAAAATACAAACAGGAATCCCAAAATGAAAATACTCTTTATGGAAGATGACCCAGTACTGGGCGACATCGTCTCTACTTATCTTAGTGAATATTATGAAGTGACGCATGCTTTTGACTCAAAAGCAGCACAAGAACACATAGATGAAAACAAATTTGATTTGTTCATTTTTGACATTAATGTTCCAGGTAAGTCTGGTGTGGAATTCTTAGAAGAGCTACGCTCTTTTAATGACACTACCCCTGCTATAGTAGTTACGGCATATGCAGATACTAAACATCTTAAAAGTTCTTTTGATGCAGGGGCACATGATTACATCAAAAAACCTTTTGAGCTTGAAGAACTGAAACTTCGCATAGAAAAATCCAGAGTACTCTTTCATATAGAACAAGATGCCCCTGTGAAGATAAGTGAAAATGTGATGTACTACCCACGTAAACTTCTTGTACATAATGGAAGTAAGGAAATGAACTTGCGTCCTAAAGAAGCAGAGATACTTGACTACTTTATAGCCCATCCTCAAAGACTCATAGGTCAAGATGAGCTCATACAAAACATATGGGGTTTTGAAGAGATGCCTTCTGATGCGACGTTACGTTCTTACATACGTAAATTAAGAGAAGTCATAGGAAGCGGAAAGATAGTTACACAAAGAGGGATGGGATATAGGTATGAATGATTTGGAAGAACGGAGTTTTTACAGCTTTTTAGGGCTCTACATTGTCTCCTCTTTTTTGTTTTTGCTATTCATAGGGTATTGGTACTACATCGCACAGAAAAATGCTTTAGAAAATGAAATGCACTATAAGCTACAGCACATTACCGATGTGAAATCAGGCGATATCATCATGTCTCATATGCAAGGCACTGTGCTTAAAAAAATGCAAGTACCCAAAGATGTTACCTTAGCACTTGTAAGCAGTGATGGCACAGTAGTAGATGGTAAACTAATACTCGATGAGATACCCCAAAAATCAGGATATTTTCATAAAAATGGCTATGAAGTCTTTGTCTCAGATGCTCCTAGAGAACATCTAAACATTAAGTATGTAGTGGCACATTCCAATGCCTTGGGTAAGGCACTAGATGCACTTTTAAGTCTTGTTATTACAGTTATGGCAATCGTGGCACTCTTACTAGCCATCATCGCATGGATACTCTCCAAACTTTTCATGAAACCACTACGCCAAAAAGTAGAGCAGGTAGAACGTTTCATCAATGATGTTACACATGAGCTCAATACACCTATCACTTCTTTATCTATGGCAACTGATCAAGCTCTAAAAGCAGAAAAATGTACACAAAAGACCTTGACAAATATCTCCATAAGTACCAAACAGCTCTATGACATCTATAGCTCACTCACTTACCTTAATTTTTCAGATAACAAAGAGATAGCCGAGGCATTAGATATCTCTGAAGTGTTGAAGCAAAGTATCCTTTACTATGCACCTTTGTGTGAGAGTAAACGCATTAAAGTTGAGGTAGAGACTGAACCTACAATGTTCACTATCCCGCAAGCACAGCTAAAATTACTTTATGGAAACCTCATAAGTAATGCCATAAAGTACTCACCCGCAAACTCTACAGTAAAACTAAGTATAAAGGATGGAGTTTTTAGAATACAAGATGAGGGCATAGGCATAGAAGAGAGTAAGCAAAAAGAGATATTTGAGAAGTTTAAACGTGGAACTGAGTATAGTGGTGGATTTGGTGTGGGGCTTAGTATAGTGAAAAGTATTTGTGATGAGTATGGTGTAGAGGTAGTGTTAGATTCTATGGTAGATGTTGGGACAGAGTTTAAATTAAATTTTAGTTTATTATAGTGTTTAGAAGTGTGTTAACATTATAGTAACAAAATGCTACTATTCTTTGAGTACAAAATTTAGTAAAAGTTATATAAAAAGGATAGATAAGTGTTTAAAACAGTAGTTTTTCTAATGTTGTCTTTGTTATTGTTAACGGCACAGGTATATGCATTTCAAGATTATGATATTGATGGTGTTGAAGATAGTATAGATAGATGTGCAAATACACCATTTGATGCAATAGTAGATAAATATGGGTGTGCGATAGATAAAAATAAAAAAGAATATATTGGTAAGTTTATGTTACAAGTTGGTACACAAGTATTTCAAGATGAGATTTATGGTAGTACGAGTGCACTTAATATTTCTGCAAACTATCGTTATAAAAATTGGGATGTAACACTCTCAAATATACGCACAACAACAATAGGTAGTTTTATAGACGATAATTTTAATGATAATGGTGATATCTATCTTAGTACAGGTTACTTTTTTATATTTTCAAAAGCCAGTCTAAAATTAACTTTAGGTACAAGATTTTTAAGTGATATTGATGGTAGTGTTACTTCATCAAGAGGACGAGGTAGAGGTCAAAACAGTACTCAAACTGTTACGACAATAACAGATACAATAGCCTTAGATAATGATTATTTCGCTTCTCTAAATTATAGCTATCAAATGAATGAAAAGCAAAATATATTTCTTTTTAGTGGCTATACTATAACGGATGATAGTCCAACACAGACTTATGAAAATTATGGATCCTTTTCTGTCGGTACAGGCTATAGTATAACACGTTCACTCTATACTTCTATAGCTTATAATTATGTTGGTTCTGTTTATGCAGATGGTGAGGCAGAACAATCAGTATCTGTATTTAACAGTTATCGTTTCAATAAAAACCTATTTGCTTCGGCTACGTATAAGTATGGTATCAATGATTTATCTTATGACCATACCCTACTACTTTCTGTGGGTATTGTTTTTTAAGACAAAATTTAAAAAGAAAAAGATTATAATGTAAAGAGAGGAATACAATATGTTTTTAAAATCTATATGTACAATTGTTCTATTGTCTTTGTATTGTTCTACTACTCTCTTTGCGGAAGAGAATATTACTTCACAAGAAGCTCTCAAGAAATTAATTAAAGAGATAAAAAAAGTACCAGCATCACAAAAAAGAGTAAAAATGAATGAGCTTAAGATACTGCTTCGTACGATGAACCAAGATACAAGAAAAGAAGTAATGCTTAACCTTCAAAAAAGTTTTGCAAAAAATAGGCCACAACAGAGTAATATAGCGCATGAAAATGAAATAATAAGACAAAATAATCAAAATATAGCAAGGCAACCAATGAGACAAGGACAAGGTCAAAGTGGTCACAGATGAGTAAACTTTTACTCCTTGAAGATGACCCCTCATTGGCTAAAACTCTTATCAAATATCTAAGCACGCATCACTATGAAGTAGATTGGGCAAAAGATGGTGAAGAAGCGTTAGATATGTGCTTTGAGAATCGCTATGATTTATATCTTTTTGATATTAATGTACCTCTTATTAACGGTATTGATCTGCTTGTTTCTTTACGTGAAGCAGATGATTTTACCCCTACGATTATCATTAGTGCATTGGTGGACATAGAATCAGTCACCAAAGGGTTTATAGCTGGTGCAGATGATTATATCAAAAAGCCTTTTGATCCAGAGGAGCTTTTAGTCCGTATAAAGGCAAAAACTGCGGCACTTAAAGAAAAAATAAAGTATAAAGTATTTGAAGTGGATGTACAGTTAAATACTATTACTAAAAATGGTGAAGAGCTACTCATGGGAGAGGTGCAAAAAAATATATTGATTGCTTTAATCAAAAACTATCCTAATCCTGTAATAAAAGATGAATTGATGGAATTCCTTGAGAACCCCACTGATTTGGCATTACGCGTTAACATATCAAAATTGAAAAAAAATCTTGCCGTAGAGATTCAAAATGTAAGAGGAGTAGGTTATAAAATTATCTGAAAAAGAAGCACTGCTTAAAAGTTTTTTCCTCTTTTTTTTAGTGATGGAACTGTTTCTTTTTTTCATCTTTTATTACTATCATAAAATAGAAGAAGAGCACCTCAAAGAGAATCTTTTTTTAGAGATGAAGAACTATAGTCTTACTTTTAAGAATGAGCGTTTTGAAATGGATATTGTTTCTTATCATGAAGATTTAAAACTTTATGAACTCCTTGAGGACAATGAAACATTGTATATTTTAGTACCTTTTCCTAGTAATCAAGAGGATTTACTGAAAATTTACTATCCAATAACTTCTTATCAGGTTCTACGCAAAGAGATACAACATACGCTACTTTGGCAATTTCTTTTTTTAACACTCATTGCAATATTTATCTCGTTACTATTTTCCTCATATATATTAAATCCTTTACGAAAATCTTTACAACTCTTAGAAATGTTCATTAAAGATATTATTCATGATTTAAATACCCCACTTACCTCTATACTCATCAACCTTAAACTGATGGATACACAAAATGATGAAGTAGAGAGCATAACCAAAAGTGCCAAAACCATTGCCATGCTACACCAAAATCTTGATGCTTATCTCAAAGAAGCTCACTTTGAGAGCGAGAGGTTTAATCTTAATGATGTCATTGTAGAACAGGTTGAATTTTTCGCACCGATGTATGACTACCTTAGGTGGGATATTAAAGTCAAAGGACACATCATTAAAAGTGACAAAAATGCACTTTCTCGTATTATTTACAATCTGTTAAGTAATGCTTGCAAATACAACACTTCTAAAGGATTTATAGATATTACACTAGCTGGGAATATGCTTGCTATACAAAACAGTAGCTATGGTATCAAAAACCCCTCAAGAGTCTTTGAACGCTTTTATAAAGAGAGTGAGCGTGGCTTAGGCATAGGACTGCATATCGTACATAAGCTCTGCATGCAACTTGAGATAGCCATAAATGTAAAAGTAGAGGGAAAGGTGATTACTTTTTTGCTAGATTTTTCCAAAGTAACAAGCAAGTAACAAAGCACCTTTATACTTCTGCTTGTAAAAATTATTTTGACAATTTTGACAATTGGATCATTATAATTTCAATACATTAAATTTACAGGAGATAACATGAATAACAGATTTAAAATAGGAACACTTTCACTTATTGCATCAGCACTATTGGTAGGGTGTGGTAGTACAGATACAACTGCAACAGATACAACTGCAACAACAGGGTACTTTGTAGACGCAGCAGTACAGAACTTAGATTACGACTGTATAGCAGATGGAGAGTTCAATAACACAACAACTGAAGATGGAGCATTTACTTGTAACAATATGACTCAAGTTCGTTTTAGAATGGGTAACTTGGTACTTGGTGAAATTTCAGCACTACCTACAGATGGGTATGTAATGCCACAAGATATCGTTGGTGTAGACAGAACAGATATATACAACCAAAAAGTAACAGAGATGGCAAGACTTCTACAGTCATGTGACAGTGATTTTAATGCAACAAATGGTATCACCATAGATGATGCAACTAAAGAAGAGCTTTTAGCTAATTTGGAATTAAACACAACATTTGATGAAAATAGTACTAATACCTATTTAGAGCTTGCAAACCAAGAAAGCACAATGACACAAACACAAGCTAGAGCACACTTACATGAAACACTTCAAATACTTGAAACCAATGCATTGACACAAACTACAAACACAAGTACTGTAGGTATACAACATGGTTTAAATGGTATAGTCCCACAAACAGGTGCGATTATAGATGTGAATGCTTCACCTCTTTCAACATTGACAGAGGAAGCCAAAGAATCCATAGAATATATGGTTAATGAAGAAAAACTTGCTTATGATGTTTATATGAATCTCTATACTTATCATCTTGAAAATAACGGTACAGAACTGTTTCAATTTAAAAATGTAGCTGAGAGATCAGAGACGAGACATATGCAAACAGTAGAAGAGTTAGCCACAAAGTATGGTCTTGAAAAAGCAAGTGACTTAGAAAGTGGAACATTTTATGTACCTGAGGTACAAACACTTTATGAGGAACTTTATACCAAAGGTACTGCTTCACCTGTTGAAGCACTTCAAGCAGGATGTATGGTAGAAGTAACGGATATTAATGACCTTGAAGCTGATTTACTTATAGCAGAAGAGTCTAATGCTCAAGATGTTGTAGATGTACTTACTATACTTAGAGATGGTAGCTACAATCACTACTGGTCATTTGATAAAGCACTTATTGGTATGGGTGTGGAAGATGGTTGTTGTTCTGTTGGAACAGTTGATGAGGTAAATTATTGTCATCCCGAATATCCGCAAAACACAAATGGAAGACAATAGTCTTTTTTATATCTTTTTTCTCTTGCATCTACTTTTATCAGTAGATGCAGTCTACTTTTTTACATATAGTGATATGTTTTAAATTAATCTCTTCATCGTAGCTTTCTTAAAAAAAGTTTATTTTTTTGAATATGATTTAAATAATCTATATATGTCGCATCTATTTTTGGTGTTGCCACATAAACTAATGTTTGAGCCATATATTGTGACATATATCCAAACTCTTTGATTTCAATACCTAATAAACTTTTTATTCTTATCCATGACGCGCTTATAAAAAAATGGGCAGTATTTACATTACTCATATACTCTTTTTTCATTTTACCCATCTCTTCTTTATAAGCACTTATTGCTTCAGGTGTCTCTTTTTTCATAGCTTCAAACATTTTTTTATAAACTAAATCATTATTATTTTTAATTTTTTTTGATATATCAAGCATTAAATTTGGATAATTTATACCATATTTATTTACCGCAAACTCTTGATATGCCGATGCATTCCAAGTATCCAATAAGAACTCTTTTTCTCTTTGCATCGCTTTAAAAAAAGCATTTGTATCTATTGTAAATAGATTTTTGAAATGTTGTGTTAATTCAGAATTGATTTTAAAATTTTCATGTGCATATAAGAACTGAGTCAACCCCTCCCTCACAATTTGTTCTATGACTAAAGAATATATAATATGAAATATAGAGGTATCTTCTATATTTTTCAAGCCTTTAAGTATTTCTATATTTAGTTTTAACGATGCATCGATATTACCTTTATATTCTAAATATTTTGTATATGCGACTATAAATTGGTAATCTTCTTTTCGTAAAATAATTTTAGATATGGGAAATTTATTTTCTCTTGTAATTTCTTCTCTTTCAAAAGGCTTGTTAATCTTCTTCAAAATCTCAGGCATCACCCTTTTTGCATTAGAAACTATCAAGTTATTCAATGTTTTATTGTCTTCGTTCCATCCATTTTTTACTATATTTTGTAGTTGAGCTACATTTATATTTTGTGGAATATCTAATTTGAATTCTGCCCACAATGTTAAACTAAATAGCAATAGTAGTTTTATGATTTTCATAAGTTTATCCTTCTATTAAATTTTATTAACAAATATTTAACATTTGTCGTAGTTCCTATTTGTACTAGTATTTGCATATTTTATCGTTTATTTAAGAGTCTTTCTATATATTATTACACTTATTAAAAGGATAAATCATCTAGGCTACTACTATAAAAACCAAAGCTATCAGGCAACCAAAATCTAGCCTCAATGCTATTATAGCCTACACCTCCGAAACCGTTAAGCGGATGCTCTAAACAAATTTCATTTTGCTTATTTTGCTTATTTCCAATATTAAAAAATAATTCTGTTAAATTACATAGTGCTTCGGTATTTAGTTTAATGATGAGTTGGTCTGCATTAGAAGCTTTTTTAATATTTGTTGATTGATTATACCATCCAAAATAAAATGAAGGTGTGTTTTCAATTGGAATGCCATTTTCTTTTTTAAATGGAAACTTACTAATTGCTTCAGGAAAATAATGGAATGTTTTATATGTCCTTTCCACATCAATTTCTAAAATTGCTTGTGTTATTTGTTCTTTTTCAAGATAGAAAAAAAGTTGTTTTATATCAGAGTTTGAGTGCGTTATTTTAATTTCAATATAACTTTTAGACGTAATGAAAAATCTGTGAGGCTAAATTATAGTTTTTTGTTATAATTAACCAAGTAATCATCAATCAATTTAGACTTTAAACTCTTCGTTATTCCTTGGTGTATTTTTGTGAGTTTTTTA
>Ga0256840_1003032_pt1 | contig 14013 bp, 13 predicted proteins | sample 355202metaG_FD_185969 | JGI IMG/M metagenome (GOLD analysis project Ga0256840, IMG submission 185969) | Hydrothermal vent microbial communities from Mid Atlantic Ridge, Atlantic Ocean - 355-202 | ecosystem: Environmental > Aquatic > Marine > Hydrothermal vents | place: Atlantic Ocean: Mid...
CCAATATTGCACTGAAAAAGATTAATCAACTTTCTACTATTTTGCCTGTACAAGCTATGTCGGCTGATGTGGCTAAACAATATGCCAGTATTCGGCGGAGTCTTGAAAAACAGGGCAATATTATTGGCGCGAATGATTTGTGGATTGCTGCTCATGCATTGGCTTTGGATTTGACGCTAGTGACTAACAATACGAGGGAGTTTAGCCGTGTTGATGGGCTGAAGATTGAAAGCTGGGTTTGAGGCTTTACCTGAATCCGTGAGTCCACTACGGCACAGTGAATAAGCTATTGATTCATCACGGGTTTAAAAAATACCCGCTTAACCTAAGGGTGAAGCTAAGATTTTTTAAATCCCGTGCTAAACCAATATCTTACCCCCTGTTATCCGCATTGGACTCACGGATTCAGGGCTTTAGTCATGACTATTTCTCTGTTCCTAATTCACTTTGAGGGAGTTTATTTATTACGGCGTGTTCTTCGCTGAGTTGTTTTACGCAGTCAAACATAAAATCCAGTGCTTTGTGTTTGGTGAAATTCTAATCGACTTAATCAGGGTTTCCTTAGGAAGCAAAATTCTGAATTCATAATAAATAATAGGTACAATACAGTTTTAGTTATTGATAGTTTTACTTTATTCTTATGAAAAATAGATCTTTTTACTCTATACCCACCCCCCCCTTTTTTAGTGCTTTTTTATCATTGAAGGTAAAATATGTAAAAAAGGGGGGGGATGGGTTATTACTTTTTATTGCTTTATTATTTCTTCCGTTTTCTTTTGCTGAGGCTGAAAATGCGGGTGGTTGTTTAAAAGTGACTGAGACTTGTGAGGCTTATCAGTCATTTCGTAAGCAGACTAACCCTGGTAATGTTGAGATTAAAGAAGGGGAGCGTTATCAGATTCTTGAAAGAAGTCGCAAGTCAAAAGCCTTTCGTATTCATATTAAAGGTATTAAAAAATCTGCTCGCTGGGTATCAGGTAAGTGTGGTGAGGTTTTGACAAGTTGTGATGCTGATACTACTACTGCTTCTTCTTCTGATAAAAAACGTGGTGATAATCACAATGAGTCGGATACGGGTAAGGGGAACAGTAAAAAATCTTTTACTCAAAAATTAAAATCTGTCTTTAAGCGTAAAAAGAAAGCTCCAGAGTATTTGTTGGCTTTGTCTTGGCAAGCTGCTTTTTGTGAGACGCATTCGCGCAAGAAAGAGTGTCGCACTCAAACTCGTAATCGTTATGATGCTAGCCATTGGTCGCTGCATGGTTTATGGCCGCAACCTCGCGCTAATGCTTATTGTAATGTGAGTAATATGGATAAGGGTATTGATCGTAATAAGCGTTGGCACTTGCTTGCACCTGTTAAGCTTAGTCAGAAAACAGCGATGGAATTAGCATTAGTCATGCCAGGAGCATCTTCAAATTTACAACGGCATGAGTGGATTAAGCATGGAACTTGTTATGGCTCTAGTGCTGAGGATTATTATTCTGATGCTATTAAACTGACTAAAGCGGTTAATAATTCTATTGTGGGGAAGCTGTTTAATCGTGGTGTCGGCAAGCGTGTTACCTTAAAACAGGTGCGTGCTCATTTTGATAAGGCATTTGGTAAGGGTGCAGGGGATAAGGTCGATATGCGTTGTGATAAAAAAGGGCGCGTGAGTGAGTTGTGGATTAATCTAAAAGGTGAGATTTTAGATGATACAAAATTATCTTCTCTTCTTGAAAATAGTCTTAGGGCGGGTTCGAGTTGCTTTAAAGGTATTATTGATCCTGCTAATCGCTGATCATAAAAAAATAAAGCTGAGATATTGAGAATATAGAAGAATGCCATCTGAGAAAAATGGAGTGATCATCTATAAACGCCTTGCTGCTTATGCGTTTAAGCATTGGCGTTATTTGCTTATGGTGATTGTTGGTCTGGTTATTTCTGGTGTAACTATTCCGCTATTTGCTGTTTATATGCAGCCTTTGTTGGATGGCACTTTTATGGATAAAGATCCTGAGGTGATTAGCTGGGCTCCGCTTGCGTTGATGGTGATTTTTTTATTGCGGGGTATTTCTGGTTTTATGTCGAGCTATTCAATGGAGTGGATTGGTCGCTCGGTGGTTAAAGAGATTCGTAGTGAATTATTTGAGCGTTTATTGCATTTGCCAGTTGCTTATTATGATAAAACTAATTCAGGTACTTTGGTTACACGTCTTATTTATCATGTAGAACAGGTTTCAATGGCTGCTACTAAAGGCTTGAAAATATTGGTTCAGGATAGCGTTATTATTATCGGCTCTCTGGGGGTGATGTTTTATTATAGTTGGCAGTTAAGCTTGATTGTGCTGGTTGCCGCACCGTTAATTGCTGGGTTGGTTGCCTTTATTTCAAGGCGTTTTCGTAAGCTCAGTAATAAGATTCAAGAACAGGTGAGCGAGGTTACTCAAATTGCTCATGAAAGTATTGCGGCAACTCGTGAGATTCGTATTTTTGATGGTATTGATTATGAGTCAAAACGCTTTGAAGCCGTTAATACGCTGAATCATAAGTCTTATATGAAGCGTATTCTCACAGAAAGTATTAGTGCGCCGATTATGCAGTTTATTATGGCAGTGGCACTTGCTTCTGTTGTCTATTCGGCTACGCATGGCACGCTGATTGAAAATTTTACGCCAGGGCGTTTTATGGCATTTATGACAGCGATGATAGCCTTATTAGATCCTGTTAAGCGTCTGACTAATGTGAATGCTTTGTTGCAAGGTGGTATTGCAGCGGGGGAGAGTATTTTCTCATTGTTGGATGAAACGCCAGAAAAAGATTGTGGCACGCACCTTTTACAAGATATTCAGGGTAATTTTGAATTTAAAAATGTGACTTTTCGGTATAACAAAGATGCTGATGAAGTGCTTAAAGGGATAAGCTTTTCTGTTAAAGCCGGTGAGAAGATTGCATTGGTTGGGCAGTCGGGTAGTGGTAAAACGACGCTGGTGAATTTGTTGCCACGTTTTTATGATAATTGGGATGGAGAGATAACACTGGATGGAATCGCGTTAGAAGATATTAAATTGAGTAATTTGCGAGAACAATTTGCTTACGTGGGGCAAGATGTAACTCTGTTTAATGATACAGTGAAAAATAATATTGCCTATGGAAAGCTACAAAAGATAAAAGAAAGTCAGATAAAATCAGCCGCTGAAGCTGCTTTTGCATTAGATTTTATTGAGCAACTTTCAGATGGTTTTGATACTGAAGTGGGTGAAAATGGAACTTTGTTATCGGGTGGGCAAAAGCAACGCTTAGCAATTGCACGCGCTATTTTATCAGATGCGCCAATCTTGATACTTGATGAGGCGACTTCTGCTCTAGATACTAAATCAGAACGTCATATTCAAAAGGCACTGGAAACATTGCTGAAAAATCGTACAACGTTTATGATTGCACATCGTCTTTCGACTATTGAGAAAGCTGATAAAATACTCATGATGGAAAATGGCAGAATTATTGAGTCAGGAACACATAGCGAGCTTCTTTCTCAAAAGGGTGCGTATTATAAACTTTATGAACTACAGTTTGTAAATGACTGATAAAACTTCAAAATTGCAACGATGGCTAGAGAATATCTGGTATAACAACGGTAGTGGCAAAGAACTTTTATTGCCGCTGACAGGCTTGTATTGCTTGATTAATCAAGGGCAAAGATGGTTTCAAACTCGAAATCTACCTAGCTTGTCTTGCCCTGTCATCGTGGTTGGTAATATCACGGTTGGTGGAACAGGCAAAACACCACTGACTATTTATTTGGTCAAACTTTTGCAAGGCATGGGTTATAAGCCAGCCATTATCACACGAGGTTATGGTGGTAGAGCGGTGTATTGGCCACAATCGGTAGTAGCAAGTAGTGATCCATATATGGTTGGTGATGAAGCCGTTTTGATGGCAATCAGTACAGGTGTGCCTGTTTATGCGGGGGCAAATCGACTTGCTTCTATTAAAGACTGTTTAGATAAGCATGATTGTGATGTCATTATTTCTGATGATGGAATGCAGCATTATAAAATGCCACGTAATATTCAGATTGCTGTGATGGATGGAGAGCGAAAATTGGGTAATGGTCTCTGTTTGCCTGCTGGTCCGCTACGAGAGCCAAAAAAGCGCCTTGCTCATTGTGATTTTATTATCAAAAATGGGGGGGGATGGGATAAAGCTAAAAATCAGTGGATTGAAATGATTATGGCTGGTACAGAGTTAATGAACCTTAAACAAGAGAAAATAAAGCCATTAAAGAGTTTTCAGGCGCAAACAGTCAATGCGGTCACGGGTATCGGTAATCCTCAACGTTTTTATACAACATTAGAAAATGCTGGATTGAAACTTATAAAGCATAGTTTTCCTGATCATTATCAATTTCAGCAAGTAGATTTAGAATTTGACAATACTTTTCCTATTCTTATGACAGAAAAGGACGCAGTAAAATGTCATTCATTTGCGAGTGATAAATGTTGGTATTTGCCAGTGCAAGCCAGATTGGATAAGCACTTTGATAAACGGTTTATCGACTTGTTTAAAGCGCTTAAGAGTGCTTAAGGGTGCTTAGAGCTCAGTATTTGGGGTTTAAATAAGGAACTCTAAAGAGATTACTTGCTACGATAAGTAATTCTTCCTTTTGTTAGGTCATAAGGTGTTAGTTGAACGGTTACTTGGTCGCCCGTTAATATGCGGATATAATTCTTACGCATACGCCCTGATATATGGGCGTTAACCACATGTCCATTTTCTAACTCAACTTTGAAGGTTGTGTTTGGCAGTGTCTCCACTACTTTTCCTTCCATTTCTATACTATCTTCTTTCGCCATACTATTACTTTAAATCACTACTTCTTTAGGAATTGCCGTATTATCCATTACTCGCTATATATAACAAGCATTAATTGCAAAGAGTCTGACCTAAGCGGCAAATAAACAGACTATTACTCAATTCTTCAAATAAATACCGGCAATCTCACACGGATTCAGGTTGAAGTGTACTAATGAAAACCCTGCGCAATAGAATAACTATTACGTCTCACTTCATGAAAAATAGCGACAGGTTTTTCTACGCTAAATTCTAATCGACTTAATCAGGTTTCCTTAGGAAACCCTGATCAAGTCCAATTATTTTTAGCTTGCCAAATCTGCCGATATTTTCCATGAAGCTCGGCACAATAGAATAACTATTACGTCTCGCTTCATGAAAAATAGCGACAGATTTTTCTGCGCTAAATTCTAATCGACTTAATCAGGTTTTCCTAATATGATGTGGGCGATTTTTTCAATGACAGGTTTCAACTATGCAGTTTGCGGCAGTTTTTCCAGGGCAAGGTTCACAGTCAACAGGTATGTTAGCTGAGCTGGCAGAAAAGTACGATATTATTAAGGCTACCTTTGAAGAAGGCTCTGATTTATTGGGTAAAGATCTTTGGAAAATAGCAAGTCAAGAAGATAGCACTGAACTTAATCAAACTGAAAATACACAACCTCTAATGCTGGCGGCAGGGATTGCAGTTTGGCGACTCTGGAATGAGCAAAGTGGTTGTACACCTGTTGGCATGGCAGGTCACAGCTTGGGTGAATATTCGGCACTGGTTGCAAGTGGTACATTGGATTTTAAACAAGCGATGCCTCTGGTTGCTAAAAGAGCAAGTTTAATGCAACAGGCGATTCCTGAGGGTAGTGGGGCAATGGCGGCCATATTGGGGCTGGATGATAATATAATTGTGGATATTTGTTCTCAAATAAAGTCTCAGGGGGTTGTTGAAGCTGTTAATTTCAATTCACCCGGTCAGGTCGTTATCGCAGGAGATTCAAAAGCGGTAGATTCTGCTATCGAAAAATTAAATGTAGCAGGTGCAAAACGTGCAATCAAGCTATCTGTGAGCGTTCCATCTCATTGCAGTTTAATGATAGGAGCTGCTAAAGAATTAGATAACGTATTAGAAGAGATCGTATTTTCTGATTCTGATCTGCCTGTTGTGCAAAATTATGAAGCAAAAAGTTATACGTCATTGCAGGATAAACAAGCGGCGTTATCTAAGCAACTGTATAAACCTGTCAGGTGGGTTGGATCCATAAATAATCTCCACAAGGATTATTCTGCTGATACCATTCTAGAATTCGGGCCGGGTAAAGTATTGTTTGGTTTAAATAGACGTATTAATCGTAAACTGGGGAATATTTGCATTAGTGATTTAGCATCACTAGATAAAGCATTGCAAATGTGTAATTCGTAGTTCTCGAATATACTCTATACCCATCCCCCCCTTTTTTTACATATTTTACATTTAAGGAATAATCTATGATCAATTTAGACGGGCAAGTTACATTAGTCACTGGAGCTAGCAGGGGAATAGGGCGCGCTATTGCTGAATCACTAGGAAAGGCTGGTGCAACGGTGATTGGCACGGCCACAACGGATGCGGGCGCAGAATCAATTAGTAATTATTTTGCTGAAGCGGGTATTACAGGAAAAGGCATGACTCTGAATGTAACAGAGCCAGATTCGATTGATTTATTAATAAAATCAGTTATATCTGAATATGGTGCAATCACTGTATTAATTAATAATGCAGGGATCACCCGTGATAATTTAATGCTACGCATGAAGGAAGAAGAGTGGAATGATATTATTTCTACTAATCTGACATCTGTATACCGTCTGAGCAAGGCTTGTTTAAGAGGTATGATGAAGGCGCGTCATGGCAGAATTATATCTATTTCTTCCGTTGTAGGGGTCACTGGAAATGCGGGTCAGGCAAATTATTCTGCTGCTAAAGCAGGTGTTGTGGGTTTTTCTAAGTCGCTAGCCCAAGAAGTAGGTTCGCGTGGAATTACAGTTAATGTTGTTGCCCCTGGCTTTATTGATACAGATATGACACGAGAGCTTGCTGAAGAGCAACGTAGTAAATTACTTGAAAATATTCCTCTGCGTAAGCTTGGTCAATCAGAAGATATTGCAAATGCAGTATTATTTTTAGCGTCAGATATGGGAGCATACATATCTGGAGAAACGCTACATGTCAATGGTGGCATGTATATGTCGTAATAATTATGGATAAGTGGTAAATATATAATTGTGCAGTCACTAGAATTTCACTACAATGCCACCATAGTTTTATAAATTTTTTAAACAAAAGGAAAGAATTATCATGAGTGATATTGAAACGCGTGTTAAAAGTGTTGTTGTTGAGCAGTTAGGTGTTGATGAAGCAGAAGTTACTAATGCAGCTTCTTTTGTTGATGACCTTGGCGCGGACTCATTGGATACAGTTGAATTAGTTATGGCTTTAGAAGAAGAGTTTGGTACAGAAATTCCAGATGAAGAAGCTGAAAAAATTACAACAGTTCAATTAGCAATTGATTACGTTACTAATAATAAAGGCTAATAAATCTCGAAGGTTTTGAAAACCGCAGAAGCCATTGGTTCTGGGCTGTAAGCTCTAAAGAGGCTGTCTAATAATTCGATTGAAATGAAGATTTCAATCGAATTATTAGACCGCCTCTTAGGTTAATGGTCGATGCGGTTTTTTATGCAACTTTATGTGTCCTTACATTACATTTACTGTGAGGGATTAATCTGATTTAGAAATAGGACTACACTGTGTCAAAGCGTCGAATAGTTGTTACTGGTCTTGGAATTGTATCTCCCGTTGGATCAAAGCTTGAGAAAGCGTGGAAAAATATTACAGAAGGAGTCAGCGGTATTGATACAATTCCACCTGAACTTCTTGATATTGCAGATTTTTCTGTAAAAATAGCAGGTAATGTTTCTGATTTTAATGCGGATGAATATATCAATAAAAAAGATCAGCGCAAAATGGATCCTTTTATCCACTATGGTATTGGTGCGGGTACTGATGCAATTAATGATGCTGAACTTGAAGTAACAGATGAAAATGCTGAAAGAATTGGTGTAATTGTAGGTTCTGGCATTGGTGGCTTATCCACAATTGAAAAGAATTATTCGGCATATATGAAAGGTGGTCCTCGTAAAATTTCACCTTTCTTTGTTCCTAGTAGTATTATCAATATGGTATCTGGGAATCTATCAATTATGCATGGTTTGAAAGGGCACAATATGTCGCCTGTTTCAGCATGTGCAACAGCAACTCATAGTATTGGTGATGCTGCGCGTTTGATTGCCTACGGTGATGCGGATATTATGTTGGCAGGTGGTGCAGAAATGTGTACGGGTGTCTTAGGCATTGGTGGTTTTGGTGCTATGCGAGCACTTTCGACCCGTAATGATGATCCACAAGCTGCTAGTCGTCCATGGGATAAAGACCGAGATGGTTTTGTGCTAGGGGATGGCGCGGGCGTTGTTGTTCTTGAAGAATATGAATATGCCAAAGCGCGTGGTGCTGATATATACTGTGAATTGATTGGTTTTGGAATGAGTAGTGATGCATTTCACATGACTTCACCATCGAAAGATGGAGAGGGTGCGGCTCGCTGTATGGCACATGCTATGAATGATGCTGGAATCAATCCTGAAGATATTGATTATATCAATGCACACGGTACTTCAACTCCTGCGGGAGACTTAGCAGAAACAAATGCAGTAAAACGTGCGCTGGGTGATCATGCCTCTAAAGTTGCGGTGAGTTCAACTAAATCCATGACTGGACATTTATTAGGCGCGGCAGGTGGAATAGAAGCAGTATTTAGTATCTTGGCAATAAGAGATCAAATATTACCACCAACCATTAATCTTGATAATCAAGACCCCGAATGTGATTTGGATTATGTCGCTAATACCGCTAGGGATGCCAAAATTAATATTTCTATGAGTAATTCATTTGGTTTTGGCGGAACCAATGGTACTTTAATCTTTAAAAAGATTTAGAAATATTGTGATAGTTATTACTACACGGCTATTACTACGACTACTACACTACTACATACCCCTACACAATATTTAGATTAAACTTTATTGGGTTATATTACTTCGATAAGGAAAGCCTGATTAAGTCGATTAGAATTTAGCGCAGAAAAATCTGTCACTATTTTTCATGAAGTGAGACGTAATAGTTATTCTATTGCGCCGAACTATGTGGAAAATATCGGCAGATTTGGCAAGCTAAAAATAATTGGACTTGTTCAGGCTTTCCGTAAGTTAACCCAATCTTCTATGAGCTTGTCCCGCCTTAAATTGGTAGCACTGATTTAAGTCTATATTATTACTCGACAATTACTTTAAATGAAATTTATTCTCAAAGTTGTTTTGCCTCTGCTCTTGCTAATTATTGGGGCATTTGGTTTCTATGTATATACTCAGTTTGAACAGTTCAGACAAACTGAGCTATCTCAAGATATTGCTAGTTTTGAAATAAAAAAAGGTAGCCATATTCGTCGTGTTGCTAAATCTTTAAAGTCGAAGGGTGTTTTTAACTCTGACAATGCTGACTTATATTTTGTACTTTTAGCAAAGCTTAATAAGCAAGATAATAAAATAAAAGCAGGTGAGTATGCGCTTAAAAAAGGCATGAACCCCGATGACTTGCTTAATCATTTTACTAAAGGCAAAACACTTCAATATCAAACTAGAATACCTGAAGGTGGTACTTTTAAAGAGCTGGTAAAGCTGATTAAAGCTGACAAAAATCTGAAACAGACTCTTACTGATGCTGATTACAGTAATATCATGCAAAAGCTAAAAACGAAATATCAGCATCATCAGCCTGAAGGCTGGTTTTTCCCTGATACTTTTAGTTATCCTCGTGGAACGACAGATTTACAGTTTTTACAGCGCGCCCACAACGCTATGCTCAAAGTTTTAAATGATCAGTGGGAGAATAGAAAGCCTTTTAAAGGGGTTGATACCCCTTACGATGCATTAATTCTGGCTTCTATAATTGAAAAAGAAACAGGAAACTCCAAAGATAGAACTAAAGTAGCGCGTGTTTTTATTAATCGTCTGCAAAAAGATATGATGTTACAGACCGATCCAACGGTTATTTATGGAATGGGAAATAGCTATAAAGGCAATATTCGCAAAAAAGACCTCAAAAAAGATACACCTTATAATACCTATACCCGTAAAGGACTTCCGCCAACACCGATAGCCACTCCGGGATTAGCATCTATTAAAGCTGTTTTTGCCCCAGCTGATGGACAAATTCTTTATTTTGTTTCTAAGAATAGTGGCGATGGAACGTCATATTTTTCAAGAACCTACAAAGAACATCGAAAGGCAGTTATTAAATATTTATTGAATGGTAAGGCCAGTCGTTATAAGGGGAATAAATAAATGACTACTAAGCTTGTAAATAAAGGCTTGTTTATAAGCTTTGAAGGTGTCGAAGGCGCGGGTAAGACTACTAATATTTCTTTTGTTGCAGATAAAATTAGAAAAGCAGGGCATCAAATATTACTCACTCGTGAACCTGGTGGCACAACGACGGGCGAAGCAATTCGTAATATTCTTATTTCAAAAGAATTACCTGAAATGCATCAGATTACTGAATTGTTACTGATGTTTGCTGCTCGAGCAGAGCATATTAATCGAAAAATTCTTCCCGCTTTGGAGCAGGGAACTTGGGTGTTATGTGACCGCTTTACCGATGCCAGTTATGCCTATCAAGGTGCTGGTCGTGGTATAGAATTAGAGAAAATTAAACTGCTGGAAGATCTAGTGCAAGGATCTTTACGACCAGATATCACTTTTTTGTTTGATTTAGATGCCAATATTGGTTTAGCAAGAGCGCAAAGCAGGGGGGAAACTGATCGCTTTGAACAGCAAGATATAGACTTTTTTAATCGGGTTAGGTCGCAATATCTAAAAATGACCAAGAGTGAACCACAGCGATTCCGTTTAATTGAAGCTCAGTATGATCTAAAGCATGTACAAGGCCAAATTACTCAAAAGCTAGATGAGATTTTAAAGAAATGACATGCTTTTTACTGTCATATTCTTCATTGGTATAAAATTATCAAACAGGGTCTATTCTTTTTGCAAAATAAGAACCACCGTATTGAGGTATTATTTAGTCATGAGAATCGAGACATGAAAAGCCAGTCGTGGAAAGTATGACTCAAACAGACTACTCTTGGCATAGCAAAGCATGGGATCAGTTCGTTGCTGCCTATTCACAAAATCATCTTCCCCATGCTCTGTTACTCACGGGTTCTCAAGGGGTTGGTAAGTTAGCTTTTTCTCAACGGCTAATTACTTCTTTGCTATGTTTGAATCCCGATATAAAAACTAAGCAGGCCTGTGGTCAATGTCAGGCTTGTAAAACCTATGAGTCTGGTGCAAATCCAGACTTTATGAATATTCAACTTTTAGATGATAAGCAACAGATAGGTGTTGATCAAATTCGTCGGCTTTCTGAATTTTTGACCTATAGCAGAAGTTTTAATGCCTATCGAGTCGTTTTGATTCATCCTGTTGAACGAATGAACCAGAATGCAGCCAATAGTTTACTCAAGTCTTTAGAAGAACCAGCTAATAATACCGTTATTATTCTAACAGCTACTCATTTAAGCAAGGTGATGCCAACCATTAAAAGCCGCTCACAGTTGTTAAACTTGCCTTTACCAAGTAGACAACAGGCAATTGACTGGATTAAGCAGAAAAAACCAGATTTTAAAAACATTGAAGAGCTGTTGGAGATGTCTCATGGAAGTCCTTTGCTGGCAATACAAACATCAAATGATGTATTGGAAAAAAGAAACGAGTTAGCAAAAGATATACTGAATATCGTAGAAAAAAATAACTCAGTCATCGAGATCGCTAAGAAGTGGGAAAAATTTGATTTAGAAATGCTGTTAGATTGGCAAATTATCTGGTTGCAACAGTTTTTGAAAAAAATAAATGCACCTAATAGTAGTTTTTCTCAAGCACACTCTAAAACCTTGCAAAATCTTGAACAGATAATTGTTAAAGAACAGCTTTGGGTGCTGTATCAACAATTAATTATTAAAAAGAAAACCATCCATACATCTGTTAATCCTCTGATGAATATTGAAAATATGCTAACCTTGTGGCTACAGGCGAGCCCTTTATAGCCCTGAATCCAAGAGTTAATGTGGATTCAGGTTTAAGTCTTAAAGGCTCCTAACTAATAAAAACAACCTAGATTGATCAGTATGAATATGCAACAAAACCAAGTTCAGCAACAGCAACCTGTGCCGCAACAAAATCATGCCCCACAAACACCACCTAGACCCAGACAAAATAAAGTTGTGCCACCAGAAAAAAAGCGCAAGCTATTGAATCTTATTCTTAAAGATGATGCAGCTTTGCACTCTAGTTATATGCCTTTTATACGTGGTGGTGCAATTTTTGTGCCTACCAATAGTCAGAGTTTTCGCTTTGGAGATGAAGTGGTTGTTTCAATGCATTTGCAATCAACCAATAAGAAATTAGCAATTCCTGGGCAAGTTGTTTGGATTGCCCCAGCATCTTGTGAACGAGGGGAAGAAGGGCTTGGAATTCAGTTTGCAGGAACAACAAAAGCAAAAGTAAAACTAATTATTGAAACGATGCTTGGTAATCGAGCTAATGTGCCACCATTAGTGCGCTTTTTTTGATGTTTAAGGAAACTCTGATCAAGTCCAATTATTTTTAGGATTTAAGTAGTAAAAGAATACTGTTTTTCTGCTTGTTTAAATGAATATTTTGTTACAATCACAGAATTAAAATATTCATTGAACATAACATGCTAACAGATTCACATTGTCATCTAGACAAAATCGACCTTACACCTTTTAATAATAATTTTTCAGAAATGGTACAAGCGGCAGAGGACTTTGATGTGAGTCAATTTCTGTGTGTTTGTATTGATACAGAAAATTTTCAGAAAGTATTAAAACCTGCACAAGATTACTCCAATATTTTCTGTTCTGTTGGGGTGCATCCTACCCATGAAGACTCTCATCACCCAACTGAAGAAGAGCTTATAGAACTTGCTCAACATAAAGAAGTCATCGCTATTGGAGAGACGGGACTAGATTATTTTCGTTGTAAAGATGACGATATGAGCTGGCAACACGATCTTTTCCGTACTCATATTCGGGTCGCCATAAAAACGCAAAAACCGTTAATAATTCACACTCGTTCAGCCAAAGAGGATACGCTTAGAATTTTGCGAGAAGAACATGCTGAAAAAGTGGGTGGAGTCATGCATTGTTTTGCAGAAGACTGGGATACAGCTCAGCAAGCACTTGAATTAAACTTTTATATCTCATTTTCAGGAATAGTCACCTTTAACTCCGCCAGAGAATTGCAGGAGGTTGCTAAACAAGTACCTGCTGATAAGTATTTAATTGAAACAGACGCACCTTGGCTTGCCCCTGTCCCAAAACGTGGTAAACCTAATCAGCCAGCCTATGTGAAATATGTAGCAGAAAAAATGGCGGATTTACGAGAGTGTAGTTATCAGCAAATAGCACAGGAATCTACAAATAATTTCAATCAATTATTTAAAATTTAATTGATACCCATCCCCCCCCGTTTTTTGTGTTTTTTGTTATACGGAAAACCCCAACAAACCAATGTCTGAATCCTATATTTTGGGCTTCACCAAACTATTACCATTCTCTTTTATTATCACCTGGATCCGTGAGTCCACTACGGCACAGTGAATAAGCTATTGATTTATCATGGGTTTAAAAAATACCCGCTTAACCTATGGGTGAAGCTAAGATTTAGTGAGCTTCCCATCTGCGCTAGCAGATGGTGAACTCAATTATGCAGAGTTTTTTAAATCCCGTGCTAAACCAATATCTTACGCCCTGTTATCCGCATTGACCTCACGGATTCAGGTATCAGAAAAAATGCAAAAAAAGGGGGGGATGGGTATGTATATTCTTTTATTGAGTTTTATGGCATTGTAAGCCTAAAGCATATTCTTAAAAGTTATGCTGTACTCATTCAAAAGCTGATCTATAATTATCAAGTGAAATATACCTTCCTAATAAAATTATTCTTGTGTTTTTTGTCAATTATTTTTGCCTCAATGGCGGTTGCCGAGACACACTTAGAACAACAAAA
>Ga0256840_1003033_pt1 | contig 14013 bp, 14 predicted proteins | sample 355202metaG_FD_185969 | JGI IMG/M metagenome (GOLD analysis project Ga0256840, IMG submission 185969) | Hydrothermal vent microbial communities from Mid Atlantic Ridge, Atlantic Ocean - 355-202 | ecosystem: Environmental > Aquatic > Marine > Hydrothermal vents | place: Atlantic Ocean: Mid...
ACATCAAACTTTGGGTACAACACCAAATTTGAGGTATGATGAATTCAGCCAAAAACTGGCTGCTTAAATGAAATGAAGATTCTACTAAGCACCTGTCTTAATAGTGGGGTACAGCTCTTACCTCATGCATCATGACAATTTCTTTTTTATCAATACGGTTTTCAAATCGACACAATGTTGACTGACTGGCTAAAATATCTTCTTCATCAATGGCCGTTTGAAATGCAATATCGTTTCTCAATTGGGTATGATCATTGAGGTCCTCGTACCCTAAAGCTATTGAATATACGCGTTGACGCAACAAACTTAATTGGCTGTGTTGGATAAATTTTGGGTTTTTCGGATCGTTAATCACTTTATTTATGGCTTTAGTTAAACCAATCTTTCGGTCACTTTCACGCAACAATAACACACCCGCATCACTGGTTATGTCTCCTCCTGAAAATTCTCCTTGGATAATTTTACGATTTAATGCTTGAAATTCAATTGATTTTTGGTTATGATTTGTCATAGTGGCCTTTTTGTTTGTTTCTTTATAAGTAATTGAATTATAACATATTTACAAGGCTACCACGACTGTATTTTAACTGGGCTATGAAATATTCAGGCTAAAGCCCATGGAATTAACCCACAAGAATACTTGGGTTATGTCTTCAAAAAACTACCTTTGGTCGAAACTGTCGATGATTATGAAAAACTTCTACCATGGAATTTTAAAACATTGTAAATGTCAATAACGCTGTTTAGTTGACGCTTACTAAGAAGAGACTTATTAAGCGGCTTTTATTTTGGATATTTTTGACTTTTTAATCACTTTTGTGCGGTCAAAGGCATCAAAGTCAAAGTCATCTACATTAATCACATCCATCACTTGTGCGCGAACAACTTTAAGCTTGTCGTGCTCATCTTGACTGATAATGCCTTGTGCTAAGGCTTTAACCAGATTTTCATCAGGTGATATGGCACTGATTTCACCTGCTTTTAGGGCTTTAAGAATGCGGCGTTCTAAGGGTTCAACTTCGATGACTTTTTTCAATGTTTCATTCATTTTTGCAACAATGTTTTTGTCACTGACAGCTTTATCAATACCATCGGTTAAGCGGGCACGTGTTTCATTTGGATTTAAAATCAAACTAGCTGCCTTGTGACCCAACCGATCACCTGCTGGCAACTCGTGGTTTCCAAATGGCAACACCAAACGCCGTAAGATAAACCCTACCACTTTGCTTGGGTAGTTGTAGGTTAATAATTTTAAGGCTTGTTCGATTTTATAAAAATGTTGGTGTAATGACCAAGCAACCAAGGCTTGGTCGGCTTTTTGTGAGCCTTGGTCTCGGTAACGTTTGAGTACCGCAGATGCCATGTACAAATGGCTTAAGACATCCCCTAAACGAGCCGAGGTTTTTTCTTTTTTCTTTAGCGCTCCACCGAGTGTCAGCATAGATACATCGGCAGCCAAACCAAAGGCCGCACTGTAACGTGTGATACGGGCGTAAAACTTTTTACTAAAGTTGTCCGATGGGGCTTTTTCTAAACGCCATAAGCCTAAACCCATAAAGAATGAACGAACCGCATTACTGAAGCTATAACCGATGTGTTTGAATAGTATTTCATCAAACTTAACTAGGCGAGTATCGGCATCCTCAATATTTGCCGCTTCCATTTCTTTAAGCACATAAGGGTGGCAACGAATGGCTCCTTGCCCAAAGATAATCATGCTGCGGGTCAAAATATTTGCTCCTTCAACCGTAATCCAAATAGGCAAACCCATCCATGCACGACCGAGGTAATTTTTTGGTCCCATGATTATGCCTTTACCGCCATGAATATCCATGGCGTGTGAAATTATTGTGCGCGACATGTCGGTTGCGTGCATTTTGGCAATTGCTGATGGAACGGCAGGAATTTCCCCTTGATCCACAGCCAATGCTGTCATGGTCGAGGTAGCAGCCATTGAATAAGTCATGCCAGCAATTTCGCATAAGGCTTCTTCGATGCCTTCGAAACGACCAATAGGCATATTAAACTGTTTACGAATGCGAGCATAAGCACCGGTGGCAAAGGTTACCATTTTGGCACCGCCTGTTGAACATGAGGGCAAGGAAATTGAACGACCAACAGATAAACATTCGACCAGCATTTTCCACCCTTGACCAATCATCTTTTCGCCACCAATAATGAAGCTTAAAGGAATGAAAACATCTTTACCCTTAATTGGCCCATTCATAAACATCACATCAAGTGGGTTGTGGCGTCTGCCAATTTCCATGCCTTTAGTATCGCGAGGCAGTAGAGCTAAGGTGATGCCTAATTCATTTGTGTCACCTAATAAGCCATCAGGGTCTAACATTTGAAATGCCAAGCCAACAACCGTGGCAACGGGTGCTAAGGTGATGTAACGTTTGTTAAAGTTTAATAAAATGCCGAGTTGTTGTTTGCCTTCAAATTTGCGCTTACAGACAACTCCCGTATCGGGAATAGAGGTGGCATCAGAACCAGCAGTTGGCCCAGTTAAACCAAAACAGGGAATGTCCTTTCCTGCGGCAAGGTTTGGCAAGTAGTGGTCTTTTTGTTCTTGTGTGCCATATAAGTGCAAAAGTTCACCTGGACCTAAAGAATTGGGAACAGCAACGGTTGCGGCAACAGCGACACTGCGAGAGGCTAATTTTTGCAATACCATGGAATGACCTAAAGCAGAAAAACCCAATCCGCCGTATTTTTTGGAAATTATCATGCCAATAAAGCCATTGTCACGAATAAACTGCCACACTTCTTTGGGCATATCACCTTTGACGTGGTTTATTTCGTATTCATCAACCATTGAACATAATTCAGCAACGGGCCCATCAATAAAGGCTTGCTCGTCTGATGATAATTGTGGAGCTGGTATTTCATGCAGTTTTTTGAAATTTGGTTTACCACTAAAGAGTTCTCCGTCCCAACTAACCGTACCGGATTCAAGCGCGATGCGTTCGGTTTCAGAAAGTTTGGGCAAGGCTTTTTTATAAAACTTTAAAAATGGTGCAGTAATCAGTTGTTGGCGAATGGATTTGATGTTTAAAATCGCTGCAACGGCGATAAAAATAAGCCAAATAAGTGACAGTGATAGCCATCCAAAAGAAAATTTCCATGAGACCAAAGCCATAACAATGGCAGTGGCAATTGTCCATGTTTTTAAATTGGTTTTGAGATAAGAGCAGAGGAAAGTCACTGCTAAAAATGTGCCTAATAAAATTAAAAAATTCATTTTGAGTCTCCAATAAATAATACCATACGCTACAGTATGGAGTGGTTTTAGTCAAAAGTCAATACGCTTGCGTATGGATAAGACCAAAAACACCATGTTTTCCTTTCAATCATACCTTAATTAGTGTTAAATACATAACTATGAATGAAGTTGTTAAAAAGAAATCCTTAACGGCAGAAGATTGGCAAGATGCGGCTTTGAATGTTATTGCGCACCAAGGGGTGGCTGCTGTGGCAGTTGAACCGCTTGCACGTGAGTTGGGCGTTACCAAAGGAAGCTTTTATTGGCATTTTAGTAACCGCATGGATTTAGTCAAACAATCTTTGAAAAAATGGCGCTTAGGTGATAAAAAACTGGTTGAAGAAACGATACTGACCATCAAAAACCCAAAAAAAAGACTTCTGGCTTGGTTTAAACTCAGTGCCGAACCCATACAAACACACCTTATCTATAGCACTTTGCTAGCCGATAGATCACACACATTAATTTCCAAAATATTAAAAGAAATTACCCTAGAGCGCTTGAGTCATCTGCAACAATCTTACCGTGAAATGGGGTTTGATGAAAAATTTGCCAAAGCGCAATCTTTACTTGCGTATTCAGTTTACGTGGGGTTTTTACATATGTCTAAGACTTTATATGGCTCATTGCCTGACAGTAAACAAGCCGAAGAATATGCACAGTTTGTTGCTAAACAGTTACTCTCCTAAAACGCAAATCCCGATATAAAAATCACAATGAGAGCATAACCCCAGCTTTTCTGTAATAGATTATCTATTCTCGGAAAAGCTCCTAGCCCACACGGATGATACGACTAATTGCTTGCACTCTTTATTGCGATTCTAAATCGGGATTTGGGTAAAACCTTCTTATAAAACAACGTATCAACTTTCATAATTTCGAAATTATTTGGCAAGTTTGACTCTTTGACTCTAAAAAAACCATTCTTTTCATAAAAGCGGTGAGCGGCGTAATAATTTGGTACAGTGCCGAGATAGATTTCTTTAATGCTGTTGTTTTTGCATGATTTTTGTAAGGTATCCATGAGTTGCTGTCCAATTAACAAAGGCTTACCACGGAAGCCTTCTTTGACAAACATTTTTCGCAACGCTCCTTGTTGGTTACCAATATCTACTAATGCAATTGTGCCTACGACTTTGTTATCATCAAGTGCAACCCAAAAGTTACCTGCATTTTTTTGGTAATAATTTTCTATATCATTTAAGTCAGGTTGGTCTTCTGCCGTTATGGACACTCCAAATTCTTTTGCTTGAATTGAGACAATTAATTCGATGACTTGTTTTTCATAAGGTTTAGAAAAAGACTGTATATCAATCATTGTCTTCAATAACTTGAATAAAAGTTTCGCCAGATTTAATCATACCCATTTCTGAGCGTGCGCGTTCCTCAATGGCTTCTAAACCATTTTTTAAATCCTCAACTTCTGCTTTGAGCTTCTCATTACGAGCCCTAAGATTTTTATTCTTTTCAAGTTGTTCTTGATAGAGTCGCTGCTTTTCTTTTAAATCTTTTGAACCGCCATCGCCAAAAAAATGCAGCCATGACATGGTGACCAACAGCAGCAGTAAAATTAAATTAACTGTTTTCATTGCACTTGAGTTCTTTAAATAGTGAACTTGATTTTAAGTCAATCAGTTTGAAATTGTAAGACATAGATGCCATTCCCTTACTTCTTTGATAATTCGTAAATCTCGCGGTGATAAAAATTGGTTATTCTACCAATTCACTAAGGCAGTGACTAATAGCACATATAATATAATTTGAATAATGTTATTATATTTGTAATAAAACAATAAACCAATCGTTTTTAGCACAGCTAAATCCAATATTTTTAGGAAAAAACATGATAGAAGTAAAAAATTTAAGTAAATCTTTTGGTGCATTTGAAGCCGTAAAAGGCATTTCATTTACTGCCAGCACGGGGCAAATATTTGGTTTATTGGGTCCAAATGGAGCAGGAAAGTCAACCACGATAAACTGCATCAGTGGTCTGGTTAAAGCCACCAGTGGTTCGGTGTCAATTAACAACTTTAATATTGCCACACAAGCAGTCAAAGCGAAGCAATCTTTAGGAATAGTGCCACAAGAGTTGGCACTCTATGATGATTTATCTGCGCATGAAAATTTATCTTTTTGGGGTTCTGCCTACGGCTTATCAGGAAAAACACTGGAAAACCGCATTCAAGAAGTGTTGCTTGATGTGGGATTGGAATCACGTCAAAAAGAACCTGTCAAACAGTTTAGTGGTGGCATGAAAAGACGACTTAATTTTGCCTGTGCGATTTTGCACAAACCTTCAGCTTTGTTATTGGATGAGCCAACAGTAGGTGTCGATCCGCAATCGCGCGAGCATTTATTGCAAGCAACGATAAAACTAAAAGAAGCAGGAACGGCGGTTATATACACGACACATTATATGGAAGAAGCCGAAAGGCTGTGTGACCAGTTGCTTATCATGGATAAAGGACAAGTGATTGCGGCAGGAACTGTAGAAGCCTTGCGCCAACAGATGGGAGAGCGTGACTTAATTACACTTAAAGGGCGTTATCAAGAAGGAGCAAATATGCAATTACTTGAAGACATTGGAGCACAAGTGCTTGAGCTTTCACATCAAGAAGTGCGTATTTTGATTCCTGAAGCATCAAAATGCTTAACTAAAGTACTAGAGAGTGTTGCAAAAATAGGAAAAGTTCACCAGGTTAACATTCAACAAGCCAATTTGGAGAGCTTGTTTATTAAACTTACGGGACGAGCATTGCGAGATGCCGCATGATAAATCCATTAACAAGAACTATTTTGAAAGGCACCTTGTCCAAATTGTTGAAAGAAAAATGGCAATTGACCATGTGGTTGGTAATTCCTATGATGATGGCCGCTCTTTTTTCTTTGATGTCAGGATCAGATGGCAATGCTAAACCCAGTGGTATTTTGTTGATAACCGACAATGATGACAGCTTTTTGTCACAAATGTTTGTCCGCACCTTTAGCCAGGGACCACTTGATGATATGTTTACTCTTAAGAAAGTGAAGAAAGATGAAGGGCAAACCATTATGTCGGTAGGTGATGCCAGTGTGTGGTTAACGATAGAAAAAGGTTTCACGCAAAACTTTGTTGATAAAAAACCCACAACATTAAAACTGGTTAAAAACCCCAGTCAAAATATTCTGCCTGAAATCGCTGAGATAATGGTGACAACTTTGGCAGATACGGGTCATTATATTCAATTGTTATTTAGTGATGAGTTGTAGCAGTTCGATGACCTCATAACGGGCAAGGGTATTTCTGATGAGCAAATGGCAATGATGAGTGTGCAAATAAAACACACGGTAGACTTGTTAGAGAAACAGCTATTTCCGCCACAAATTCAGGCAAAGAAAAAGGTTAAAGCCGATGAAAGTAAAAAGACAGAATCAAAACATTCATTTATGTATATGATGTTTCCGGGTATTCTTTTTATGTCTTTGTTGTTTTCTGCCCAAGGTATGGCGCAAGATTTTTGGAAAGACAAGTCTCAAGGCATTTTGTCCCGTTTACTTTCTTCTCCTACTGGTTTTAAACATTACTTCACAGGTAAGTTATTATCGGCAATAATAATTTTCACTCTTATTGCTGTATTATTGTCGTTTCTTGGTATGTGGATGTTTAATATTAACAACCAAAAACTACTCATTATCATTCCTTGGGTCGTGCTTTCAGGGATTGCTATCTGGAGTTTTTTGTTATTTATTACCCTGAAGCTACCAACAAAAAAATCAGCTAACCTTGTGACCGAGGGCATGGTTTTTCCATTAATGATGTTAGGAGGCAGTTTCTTTCCCTTTGATTCCATGCCCAAAGCAATGGTAGCAATTGGTGAAAAATTGCCTAATGGTTATTTATTGCAGAGTTTTAATTCGTGGTTTATTAAGGAGCAAGCTCTTTGGGTATTATTGACTCCTGCATTGATAGCATTGGGTTTTATACTTGTGTCTTTCTATGTTAATCAAAAAACAACTCAACAATTTGCGAGGAACAAATAATGTTAAAGAATATATTTTTCATTGCAAAAAAAGACTTTAGCTATTCATTAAAAGATAAGTCTTTACTGGTGTGGATGTTTGTTATGCCCTTGGTGTTTTTTGGATTTATTGGTTCGACAACAAAAGGTTTGGGTGGGCAATCAGGGCCGCTAAATATTGCTATCTGGGAAAGTGTTGAAAACATGACACAAGCAAACCCATTGGCAAAACAACTTATACGTAACATAGCAAATGAAAATTACACCATAAAAGTCTTTAATAAAACCACAGCTACACAAGAAATGAAGTATCATTTTGGCAATTATACTAGGCAATTATGGTTGCCAAGTGATATTCAAAAAAAGTTAGATGAGGGTAAAAAGATAGAAATAGAATATTTGACTACGGCCAGTGGATTGGGGCAAGATAAAGATAAATTTGCCATAGAAAAAGCCATTTATAAAACCTTAGGGGATGTTTTGGTCTTTAAAAAACATCATGGCAATACGCAAAATATTAACTTTGATGATATTAATGCACTACCAAAAAACCTTATCGTTGATATAAGTTTGGCAGGAGAAAAAAGAGTTATCCCATCAGGCTTTAACCAAGCGGTTCCGGGTATTTTAGTGATGTTTATTATGATGATTGCTTTAAGTTATGGAAGTGTTACCTTATTTTTAGAGCGTCAATCTGGTGTGCTTAAACGCTTAGCTGCTACGCCATTAACTCGCACTGAAATTGTTTTGGGCAAATGGTTAGGCAAATGGTTTATCACATTTTTACAATTGGCTTATGGCATGTTGGTGGGTTGGTTGGTATTTAATATTCACTGGGGAAATCATCTATTTGTCATTGTGGTTATATTGTCAATTTGGGCAGCTTTTAATGCAGCATTAGCCGTTTTGCTTGGAAGTTTTGCACAATCTGAAGGACAAGTCAGTCTTATTGCAACGGTTTCTTCCTTGTTACTTGCGGCACTTGGTGGTTGTTGGTGGCCAATAGAAATAACGCCTCAATGGATGCAAAGCTTATCGCACTTCTTGCCAACAGGTTGGATAATGGATGTTTTGCATCAATTGATGTATTTTAGCGGTGGCGTTGCGGATGTTTCGTGGCAAATAATGGCGTTAATTATTATTTCAATTGTATCCTTATCAATTGCATTTAAACGATTTAAGTTTTTCTAATCGGTGTTTTTTAAAAATTTAATTTTCATGATATACTAAAAGCAATTCATTCATAGAGTAAAAAAATGCGTTGGAAAGGACAAAGACAAAGTAGTAATGTTGAAGATAGGCGTGGTCGCGGTGGTATGGCCCGTCGTGGTGGAAAGATGAGCCTATGGATGATAATTGGTGTTATTATTGTTTCTGTTATTACAGGAAAAAACCCAATAACTTTATTTCAAATGGTTGGTGGTGGACAGCAGCAAGTGGGTAATCAGCAAACAACAGCACCTGTGCAACGTTCAAAAGCTGAACAAGAGTTATATGCCTTTGCAGGAACAATTTTAGCCTCTACAGAAGATGCGTGGAAAAAAGAATTTAAACGAAGAGGCTCACCCTATCCAGCTCCTGGTATGGTTGTTTTTGATGGCAATGTTACCACTGCGTGTGGTGTAAATAATGAACGAACAGGTCCTTTTTATTGTCCAGGCGACCAAAAATTGTATTTAGCCCTAAGCTTTTTTAACCAATTAAAACGCATGGGTGCTCCTGGTGATTTTGCTCAGGCTTATGTTATTGCTCATGAAGTCGGACACCATATTCAAAATGTCACGGGAACAGAAAAAAAAATGCGCCAAATGCAACGTCGTGACCCACGTAATAAAAATCAATATTCCGTATTGCTAGAACTACAAGCCGATTGTTATGCAGGGGTTTGGGCAGCATTATCACAACAACAGAAAAACTGGCTGGACTCGGGAGATGTTGAAGAAGGCTTACAAGCGGCAGCCTCTATTGGGGATGATACCTTACAACGCAACGCAGGGCGAAGAGTGGATGTGGAATCCTTTACTCACGGTTCTTCTGCCCAACGCATAAAATGGTTGCGCAAAGGCATGAGCACTGGTGATATTGGTCAATGTGATACGTTTAGTCGATAATAGTTTTCAACAAAATAAAAAAGGCAACCCGATGGTTGCCTTTTTTAATGGGTAAAAGATAGGGTTAAAAAATCCCTAACTTAGCAAAAGCAGATGCGCCTGCATATTTGGCGTTCGCGCCCAGTTGGTCTTCGATACGTAATAACTGATTGTATTTAGCTATTCTATCTGAACGACACAATGAACCTGTTTTAATCTGAGTGGCGCTGGTAGCTACCACTAAATCAGCGATTGTCGCATCTTCAGTCTCACCACTTCTGTGCGAAATAACAGCGGTATAATTGGCTTTATCTGCCATATCGATGGCTTTTAGAGTTTCGGTTAAAGTGCCAATTTGATTCAGTTTAATTAATATTGAATTGGCAATGCCTTTTTCAATTCCTTCAGCAAAAATCTTGGGGTTAGTCACAAACAAGTCATCACCTACAACTTGGATGCGCTTACCTAATATATTGGTGTGGTATTCCCAACCCGTCCAATCGGCTTCATCTAAACCATCTTCAATGGAGATAATTGGGTATTGATCAACCCAAGAACTTAAAAAGTCAGTAAACTCATTGGAGGTGAATTTTTTGCCTTCCCCCGCTAGATTGTAAACACCATTTTCACAAAATTCCGAAGCTGCACAATCCAAACCTAAATATACGTCTTTACCAGGATTGTAACCCGCTTTTTCAATCGCATGCATAATGGTTTCAACCGCTTCAACATTAGAGCGTAAATTAGGAGCAAATCCCCCTTCATCACCCACTGATGTATTTAAACCTTTGGCTTTAAGAACTGATTTTAAACTGTGAAAAACCTCAGTTCCACAACGCAAGGCTTCACTAAAGCTTTCAAAACCTGTGGGTAAAATCATAAACTCCTGAATGTCGACATTGTTATCGGCGTGTTCACCTCCGTTGATAATATTCATCATTGCCAAAGGCAAAATAAACTCATCAACCGTCGCTATGCTTTTGTACAAGGGTTCGTGTTTTTCCGCCGCTAGGGCTTTGGCATTGGCAAGAGAAACACCCAAAATGGCGTTAGCACCTAAGTTGGCTTTATTGTCTGTTCCATCTAAATCAATCATCAAATTATCAATACCTGCTTGGTCGCTGGAATCTTTTCCTTGCAAGGCACTGGCAATAGTGGTGTTGACATTATTCACCGCTTTGGTGACGCCTTTGCCAAGGTAACGCGATTGAACACCATCGCGTAATTCAATGGCTTCGCGTGCGCCAGTTGATGCACCCGATGGCACAATAGCGTGCCCAAAAGCCCCTGATTCAAGAGTGACTTCGGCTTCTAAAGTTGGATTTCCACGTGAGTCAAGGACTTCACGTGCGTGTATTTTTTTGATAATTGACATTTTATTGATTTCTAGCTCTTAAGGTTGTGTGTATGGCTTGTGTAATAAAGAGTGGAATTTTATCACTTCGTTGATTTGATTTAAAGTTGTAAGCACATCAACAGTGATATAGTTTTATTCACTCTCAAATCCCGATATAGAAAAGACGTTCTTTAATGAACGTCTTTTCTATTATATCGCGGGGTTAATAATGCTTTATTACAAACTGTACCCACGCTCATCGTGGCTGGTTATATCCAAGCCTTCGATTTCTTCCTCTTCAGGAACGCGAATACCGATAATTTTGTCTATCACTTTAAGGATGATAATGCTTAGTACACCTGACCAAACCAACGTTACAATAACCGAAATGGCTTGAGCACCCAATTGTGCCGCCATGGTTACACCTTCGCCGAAACCAACACCACCAAGCCCAGCCGAAACAAAGACACCCGTTAATAATGCACCAATAATTCCGCCAATACCATGAACGCCAAAGACATCGAGAGAGTCATCGTAGTTGAATTTATTTTTCAACACCGTTGCACCCCAATAACAACCAACACCTGCGGCAAAACCAATGACAATTGCACCAGTTGGTCCAACCGACCCTGATGCGGGTGTGATAGCAACCAAACCACCCACCGCACCTGAGGCAATGCCTAAAACAGAAGGCTTACCGTGTTTGAGCCATTCCACAAACATCCACGTCAAAGCAGCCATGGCAGTGGCTATTTGGGTCACTGCCATTGCCATGCCTGCGGTGCCATCGGCGGCTAATTCACTGCCTGCATTAAATCCAAACCAACCGACCCATAACAGGGCTGCGCCAATCAGTGTGAAAGTTAAATTATGCGGTGCCATTAAGACTTTTTTGTAGCCCTTGCGTGGACCAATCATAACCGATGCCACCAGTCCTGCTACAGCTGCATTGATATGAACGACTGTACCACCTGCAAAATCAAGTGGCCCCGTGGATAATTGACTGAGCCAGCCACCACCCCAAACCCAATGACAGATGGGTAAATACACAATAGTTCCCCAAATTGCCATAAACCACAACATGGCAGAAAACTTCATGCGTTCGGCAAAAGCACCAACAATAAGTGCTGGTGTAATGATGAAGAAGGTCATTTGAAAGGTCATAAATACCGTTTCAGGAATGGTTCCAGACAGAGAGTCAACGGTAATATTGAGCAACATAAAGTTATCCAACCCACCAATCCAACTATTTAAACTTCCACCATCAGAAAAAGCCAAGGAATAACCATAAACCACCCACAAAATACTCATCATGCCAGTGATGGCAAAACATTGCATCATTACCGATAAAACATTTTTACTGCGAACCATACCTGCATAAAACAAAGACAACCCAGGAATGGTCATTAACAAAACCAAAGCCGTTGCGGTTAACATCCAAGCGGTGTCGCCAGCGGACAAAACATCTTCAGCAAAAGCAAGATTAGGTAAAATTAACAATGTTAATACAGGCAAAAGACTTTTTAGAGGTCTTTGCAACTTTTTAACAGGTTCCACGACTAGTAAAAATACCTCTTTTCTTCTATAACGCATCATTGCCCGTCTCTCCTGTGCGAATACGCACCACTTGCTCTAAATCACTGACAAAAATCTTGCCATCGCCTATTTTTCCTGTTGCTGCTGCCGAAATTATAGATTCGATTACTTTCTCAACCAATGCATCATCCACAGCGATTTCTAATTTAACTTTGGGTAGAAAATCCACCACGTATTCCGCTCCTCGATAGAGCTCCGAATGGCCTTTTTGTCGGCCAAATCCTTTAACTTCCGTTACTGTAATGCCGCTAATGCCAATATCTGATAAAGCTTCACGGGCATCATCCAGTTTAAACGGTTTTATTATTGCACTTACCATTTTCATTGTGATTACCTCGTTTAAAATTTTAAAGTCTTAGACCATGCCAATGACAAAGTTGTGTCATTTACATTCTCAAGACCTGTTGTTGTATCAATGGCTAAGGTAAAATCCGACTTGCTCGCACTTAAATTTAAGTGGCTGTAATCATCTCCTAGCGCGTGATCGAAATCGTATCGACCAATTGTTGCGCCTAACTCTATGCCATTTTGTAATTCTTTAGAATAAGCCAGCGAAAAATATAAATCTCCTTGACTAAAAGCGACCCCTGTATTGTCTTGCGAGCCAATGGTATAAGCTAAGTTTGCAGTAAATCCAGCTTGACCAATACTGAAATAGGCTTCATTAAAATAATCGTTATCATTGGGGTACTGGTAACTGATAATGCCCATATCGTAGGTAATATTATCAATTTGGGTGCTAAAACCTCCATACAAATCCAGTTCATAACTTCCGCTTGAAAGTGTTGACGCCCAAGAACCTAGGTAGAACCCAGAGTTGTTAGTGTAATCAAACCCACCTGAATCGGAGATATGTTTATTGCTTTGGGTAATACCGCGCCAAAGGTAATTGCTGGCTATGCCAAAGTTGGCAGAAGTTTGTGCGGATGTTATGCTTGGTGAGGTCAAACAAAAAGCACTTAGAAAAAGTGCAAGAGTGAAAGTATTAAGTTTTAACGAGCTTAATTTCTCGTTCATAAGTGAGGGTTCTGGGTCATTATCGACCTTAATCAATCTCATAATATTCTCCTAGTTAATTAATAAAGTGACTTCAATAAAAATTTTAAAGTCGCCTTAATGCTAGGACAAATTTATCATCATTAAAAGTAATGATTGTTTATACAAGTCATAAATATAATTTATGCACACTTGCTATCTTATTGAACTTACAGGAAATTATTATTTTCAGTGTTTTCTTGATTGATATGAATTAACTAAAAAGAAAGGCGGAATAAATATTCCACCTTCCATAAAATAAACAGTTTTGACCTTATATTAACCCCGCGACATAATACCGCACTACAGTCTAAGCCTATTTGTTCTTGGCAAGGCATCAGCATGCAGTCCTAGTCATTCTAAAGCAAATGCTGATAACGCAGTCCAAGAGCGGATAGGCTTAGACCATTCACAACAAAATCAACAAGTTGGGACTACAAGAAACCCCCATTTCTGCATCAAATTATTTTGAGATAGACGACTAACCCTACAATAATTTTCTTTGATATGAGAATTTCTTGTAGTCCTGAATTACGGTATTATATCGCGGGGTTAATAGAGTCAGTTATAATTATTTTAGATATGATGTTTTGACCTGTCCATCCTAATCTACGTGGATTATGAAAGGCAGTATAATATATTGTCTTTGCATACCATAATTTAGGGGACAGGTCATGAACCATATTACCA
>Ga0256840_1003034_pt1 | contig 14009 bp, 15 predicted proteins | sample 355202metaG_FD_185969 | JGI IMG/M metagenome (GOLD analysis project Ga0256840, IMG submission 185969) | Hydrothermal vent microbial communities from Mid Atlantic Ridge, Atlantic Ocean - 355-202 | ecosystem: Environmental > Aquatic > Marine > Hydrothermal vents | place: Atlantic Ocean: Mid...
AACGGCAAAGTCTCTAAAAGTTGTCTCACATGAGACAAATCAAGAGATGGCGGACACAGAGGAAATCGGAAAAGGTCTCACGCTTGAAGGTATTGAAAATGCTGATGTGAGTGATGAGGAGAAGGAGCGTATGCGCGATGATATGGCATATTATCAAGATATGAATACGGAACCTTCAGAACCTTTGAACGACGCACAAATTCTTGAAGTCATAACTAATGATTTAAAAAACAAATGAAGGAAATTAGAATGAAAAAAATAATTATGGGAACACTTGCAATTGCAAGTATTGTAACAATGGCTAATGCAAGCTGTACAGCAACTGGTTGTACAGGAAAAATTACTAAGCTATATATGACAAATACAGGGACTCTATATGTAGGGACTGATGGTAATGAGAAAGCGCTTAACTGTGCAGGGGGTGCTGGTAATGGAGGCGTTTCAAATGTATATATGTCTCTTAAAGAGGGAGATGTTGGTAAAAATGCAATGTATTCCCTTCTTTTGACAGCAAAAACTACGGGTCAACCAGTTAGTGTAAGAGTGCAAACTGGTACAGCAGATTGTAGAGTACTGTACGTAAGTAATTAAAATCAGAATTTAAAAACTGGTGAATTCGCATTTCTAGCGAATTCGCCACTACAAATTTATTACAATTTGTAGTTTTGTTATCTCAGAATAAGTCTCTTTCTTGACTTTTTTGTGCTTGCTTGATGGAAATTTGGGAATGTTTATACTTATATTCATTTGGATAGAGTTTTTTGTATTTTACGGAAATAATTGAATGGTAATAATGAGGTTACTAAATTTTTTTGATATAATTCTAGTGATATTAATTAAGTAATTAGGATATTTTAATGCCAAAAAAAATAGCAATCATAGGTTTAGGTTATGTAGGTCTACCACTAGCACACGCCTTCTCTGAAAAATATGATGTTGTAGGACTCGATATAAACCAAGAACGCATCGAAGAACTAAAAAATGGTTTTGATAGAACCTTAGAACTTACAGAAGAGCAGGTAAAAGAATCACTTAAAAACAATATGGTATTTACTACCAATATAGAAGACACCAAAGCGTGTAATATCTATGTTATCACTGTCCCTACCCCTATAGATGAGAACAACGAACCAGATTTAACGCCTCTTATCAAGTCATCCCAAGCCGTAGGAAAAGTGCTGAGTAAAGATGATATTGTCATCTATGAATCTACAGTATACCCAGGAGCTACAGAAGAAGTTTGTGTACCTGAACTTGAAAAAACATCAGGTCTAACGTTTAATGAAGACTTTTACTGTGGTTACTCTCCTGAACGTATCAACCCAGGGGATAAAGAACATACCGTTACCAAAATACTTAAAATCACAGCAGGTTCTACACCTGAAGTGGCTAAAAAAGTAGATGATTTATATAAAAGTATCATTACAGCAGGCACACACTTAGCCCCTACCATCAAAGTAGCAGAAGCTGCCAAAGTCATAGAAAACACCCAAAGAGATGTCAATATCGCTCTTATGAATGAACTCGCTATGATATTTGATATGATGGATATCAATACATCAGATGTCCTTGAAGCTGCAGGTACTAAATGGAACTTCATCAAACTCTCTCCTGGTTTGGTTGGGGGACACTGCATAGGTGTAGATCCTTATTATCTTACGCATAAAGCCAAATCATTAGGCTACATGCCTGACCTTATCTTGGGTGCACGACATATTAACAATGGTATGTCAAAACTCATCGCAGACAAAGCTGTTAAATACATGGTAAAAGAAGACAAAAAACTCAATGGTGCCAATGTACTGGTGATGGGTGTGACCTTCAAAGAAAACTGTCCAGATATGCGTAACACCAAAGTAGTAGACATCATCTCAGAACTACAAGAGTTTGAATGTAACGTAGAAGTCTATGACTACTGGGTAGATGAGAGTGATCGTGTAGCTAAAGATGTTAACTTTATAGATGCACTGCCGTATGAGTCACATAAGTATGATGCCATTATTGTTGCTGTAGGGCATGATGAATTTAAAACAATCACAGCAGAACAATATGCAGGGCTATCCAAAGGTGAACCTATCGTCATAGACGTCAAAGGGATTGTAGAAAATCCAACATGGAGACTATAATGAATAAAAAGAATTTTGCACTCATAGGAGCTTCAGGATATATTGCTCCAAGACATATGAAAGCTATAAAAGAGACAAACAATGAACTGGTTGTCTCTTATGACCCTTATGATGGTATAGGGATTATGGATAGCAACTTTCCTCAAGCAGACTTTTTTACCGAAGCTGAGAGGTTTGAAGATTTCTTAACATCATGGAGCCGAGACAATGGCAAGAAACTAGACTACATCGCTATTGCAAGTCCAAACTATCTACATAAAAGCCACATAAGATTGGCTTTACAAAATGGAGCAGATGCTATTTGTGAAAAACCTTTGGTTTTAAATCCTACAGATATTGATGCCCTTAAACTTGTGGAAAAAGAGACAGGCAAAAAAGTCTATAATATCTTGCAGCTTCGCTTGCATCAATCTATCATAGATTTGAAAGAAAAAGTAGCCAAAGAACTAAAATCAAACCCAAATAAAATGTACGAAATTGACCTTACCTATCTTACAAGTAGAGGTAAATGGTACTTCGAAAGCTGGAAAGGCAAAGAAGAGAAATCAGGTGGTATAGCCTCTAATATTGGGGTACATTTTTATGATATGCTCACATGGATATTTGGTGAAGTGGAAGAAAATGTAGTACATATAAAAACAGCAGACTGTAATGCTGGCTCGTTTAAACTCAGAAATGCCAATGTCCGATGGTTCCTCTCTGTCAATTATGACTACATCCCACAAGAGATAAGAGACTCAGGTATGAGAACCTATAGAAGTATTACTGTAGATGGTGAAGAGATAGAGTTTTCAGGTGGATTTACAGACTTACACACTAGAAGTTATGAAGAGATACTCAAAGGTAATGGCTTTGGACTTGATGAAGCGTATGGCTCTATTGAAACTGTTTCAACGATTAGAAGATTGCCAGCTATAGGATTAAAAGGAAATTACCATCCTTTTTGTAAAAAGGTTTTTTAGGCATGAGAGATTTTGATGAATGGAATACCCTTAAAAAAGATGTTCATCAAAAAACAAAGTGTATCTATGTGAAAGAGAGAGATATTGTTTTTGTACATGCTGGGCGAAATGTCGGGTATGGACAAAACGGTAAAGGCGATTCCTTTTTACGACCTGTACTTGTAGTAAAAAGTTTTGGTCGTGATTCATTCTTATCGGTAGGGCTCACGAGTCGTGAAAAGAGTGGTACTTTTTATTTTTCATTTAGCTATAAGGAAAGCACAAAAAGTGTTGCTGTGCTTAGTGCTGTGAAAAGCATGGATATCAGAAGAGTAAAATACAAGAGTGGTACTATGAATAAAGATGATTTTAAAAGACTGAAAAGTAATATAGGGGATTTGTTAAAAATTACTCCATCTGAAGATGGAGAGTCCCGAGGGAAATTTCAAGAACAAGTATATCATAACAATTTACCAAAGTCAAGTTTTGCACATGAGACTGCTATTGTAGATGCCAATGTTACAATTGGTGAAAACACCAAAATATGGCACTTCTCTCATATCTTATCGGCTACAAAGATAGGTAAAAATTGCTCCTTTGGTCAAAACTGTGTGGTAGGCCCCAAGGTAAACATAGGTAATGGTGTAAAAGTACAAAATAACGTTTCTATCTATGAGGGCGTAGAGGTAGAAGATGATGTCTTTTTAGGTCCTTCTATGGTCTTTACCAATGTCATCAATCCTAGAGCATTTATACAGAGAAAAGAAGAGTTTAAAAAGACACTGCTTAAAAAAGGATGTTCCATAGGTGCAAATGCAACTGTAGTCTGTGGTGTAACCATAGGTGAGTATGCACTCATAGGTTCTGGAGCTGTGGTCAACAAAGATGTGAAACCTTATGCCCTTATGGTGGGGGTTCCAGCTAGGCAGATTGGCTGGGTCGGTATTTCAGGAGATACTTTGCAATTTGTAGATAATAAGGCAGAGGATGAGTTTGCTAGTTATCAAAATGTAAATCATTCACTTTTGATGAGTTATAAATGAAACGTGAACTATTTAAATCATTTATAGTATCTCTTGGATTATCACTCATTTGGCTTGCTACACTACTAATAATGAATTATTCAAACACTAATACTATTACATTTAGATATATGGGATTTTAAGGAGAGCACATGAGAGAATCTATAAAAGAAAAAATTATTTCAGAAGTTGAATTATTAGCATCAAAAAAAGTAGAAAATGATGATTTTGAAATTTTTAGTCAAGGATATTTGGACTCATTAAATGTCTTACACATTATTATTTTTATGGAGTCAGAATTCAAAATTCAAATTAACCCTTATGATATTAGTATTGATGCATTAAGCAGTATCAATAAAATTGTTGATTTTATTCTTAGCAAACAATAATTAATAGGTCATTTATTAGTATGCTAAAAGATTTTTTTCAATTGCAAGTAGATAAAACCCCCTTTCTACTTGTTAAAAATAAAGTTATTTCTAGAAATTTTTTTATAAAAAGTGTTGAAGCTATTCGTATTCCTTTACAAAACATGAATTTAGACAATGAATATATTTATCTTCATGTTGCAGAGAGTTTTGATTTTTACACTTCACTTATAGCCCTATGGGGACTCAATAAGAAAGTTGTTTTTCCTACAAAAATTAATTTAGATAATAAAATAATCCCACAATATTGTAAATATATTTTCACATTAGAAAACAATCAACCTTCAATTCGTACAAATGATAAGTTTGTAAAATTACTTGATGCAGGAGACACAATTTTATTTTCTTCTGGGAGCACAGGAGAACCAAAAGGGATTGTCCATAACAAAGAACATTTTCTTATCAATGCACTTGAAACATTAGATAACTTTCAAATGAAAGATATAGTTTCTATAACATACCTTAAACCTTACTTGGTAAGTGCGTTAAGTCATTTTTTGGTACATTGGTACAGTAAATCACTTCTTATATTTGATGATTATCAAAATATAAATAACTTGGGGGAGTACAAAAGTATATCTCAAGAACTCAATATTGTTGGTTCACCTATGCATGTTATATCATCTATTTCTCCTTTAAAAAGAGCATCTATACTACCTAGGTTCTTCTTTTCTTCTGGGGATACTATTAGTGATACTATCATTGAAGATACATTAAGAAACTTTAATAATATAACATTTTTTAAAGTCTATGGTCTAGCGGAAGTAGCAGGACGTTTATATGTAAATAGTATAAAAAATATAGAAGAGATACCACATATAGGTGTTCATTTACCCTCTATGGATGTTGAAGTTGAAGAAGAGGAAATTATAGTATCTTCTGATATACTATTTTTAGGGTATATTAAAAACAATAAGTATACAGAAAGACAAAACAAATTCTATACTGGCGACTTAATCATCATTGAAAATGGAAATACTATACTTAAAGGTCGAAAAAATGATGAAATTAAAGTTGCAGGTCAGAAAGTGTCTATTAAATATTTAGAGAATATTGTCAATACTGCATTAAAAGATTTAGATATCAATATCATAATTATTGTACCCACTCCACATAACTTATTTGGAAATATACTCAATATGATTATCGATAATCCTTCACTAACAAGAGAAACAATTGTCAAATATTTACAAAATAATTTAAAACCATACCAGATACCCCATAGTTTTTATTATATTAATCCTCAAGAAATACCTTTTACTCAAACGATGAAGATAGACAGACCCGCACTTAAAGAGTTACTTTTGAAAAATAAAGTAGAAAAAATAGTATGATAAAAATCTTTTTTCTTTCTTTAATTCTTTTAATTACAGAAATATATTTTTTAGAGAGTTACTTAAGTAATGCAGCAAAATACTCACTATGGAAAATTGATTTTAAACAAAACTCTCAAAGAAGAGCATTTAAAGTTATTAATTATCTGCTTACTTCTGGTGAAAAAAGTATATTTATGTTTGGAGGATCTGCCTCCAGAGAATTTTATAGTTCTGATATAAACATGACAAAAGCATTACATTCCCCCTTTTATAATTGTGCTACGAGCAATCAAACTGCTTATGATAGCTTAAAAATGCAAAATTTAATAAAAAAGAATAATATAATTATTTATGGAGTTCATCCAAAAAGTTTACAAGATCCTGCTTTTGGGGAACACCAAATCATTGATGGCATTTATTTTGGTGGTCAATATTATAAGTATCCTGTAAAAATTTATAGAAAAGGAATAAAGAATTATTTAGAAGATGCAAATATTTCTACAATACATAAAATTTTTCCTATCACAAATTCCTATATTTATCTCCTAAAAGAATACTTCAAAAACCATACATTATCAGATTTAAATTCTTTTAATTTAAATGATAAAATACCAATACAATATAATTATCTTAATGAACCAATGCCCTACGAAAAACTTGTGAAAAAGCTTACAAAATGGCAAAATGAAAGTAAAATCACAGGCAAAAAACATATGCTTCTTAATTTTAAACTTATAGAAAAGATGATCCTACTTTCCAAGGAGCATCAGACAACGTTTATACTCTGGGAATTACCATTTAGCCCTATGATAAAGAAATATTTTCACAATGAGTTGACACTATATTATCAACAAATTGAAATATTAAAAAAACGGTATCCAAATATGATTTTTATTTCAAATAAAAACTTTAAACCTTCAAAACAAAACCTTTTCTATGATAGTATTCATTTACGTCCTATAGGTAGAACATACTACTATCAAGATACTATTGATGCACTCACTAAGGTATTAAGATGATTGAAAATATCTTATTTTATTCTATACTCTTTTTTATTACTCTTATTGTTTTAGAGAGTATTGGTACACTAAAAAATACTTATCTTAAAAAAATATTTGTCATATTTGTTTCGGTACTATTAATCGCATGGTTAGATATATATTCTCTGCTTTTGCTTACGGTGTACTCTACCTCTATAATTTATGTCATCAAACAAAAGAAAAAATGGTTTGATAACATTTTGTATTTTGTCATTTTAAATATTCTATTACTTATCTTCATTAAAGATTACTATCTATTGTTTGATTTAAGTACAATGTATGTCCCACTTGGTGTATCTTACTACTTTTTTAGACTTATTGCACTTGTTATAGAATATCGAAAACATAAAACACATTATGAAGATATGTCTTTGCTTGATTACTATACTTATGTATTCTTTTTCCCCATATTTCCAGCAGGACCAATACAAAGATTCCGAGATTTTTATACTTTACAAAATAGTCTTACAATCAAAGAAAGACAAAATACATATTTGTTACTCTTTTTTGTTATTTTTCTTAAGTTAGCAGTGGTAGATACCCTGTTATACCCTTTTGCTTATGACACAATGTATAATCACGTTATTAATAATTTAAAATCACATACCATAGATTATAAAATATTTATATTTGGATTTACTGCCTTTATTCATGCTTACTTAGATTTAATGTTATACACTGAAATAAGTAAAGCACTTGCACGCATACTTGGTTTTTCCAAATGTGAGAACTTCAATAGACCACTATTAACTACTAACATATCACAATTTTGGCAATCATGGCATATGTCATTATCTAATTGGACTAGGGATTACGTTTTTTTCCCTACATTAATTAAAACTAAAAAAGTATGGGTATCTACTTATGCCAGTATGCTTGTTATAGGCATCTGGCATTCTGCATCGTTCAGCTGGATTTTATGGGCATTTTTACATGCCAGTGCATTAAATATATATATGTTATTCAGAAGTACTAAAACTTACAAAACATTAGTGCTAAACAATAAAATGAAAATGATACTATCAATTACAGGTAATATTATTACTATCGCTTTTGTAGGTACTGTTTTTATTATTGTTGCATTACATGAATTTAAATATACAATTGAAATTATAACTATTCTTATACATAAGTTTTAGAGCAAAAAGGATACATTAATTATGGAAACAAAAATCAATATTCATATTACTCAAGGTAAACAACAGTTACCTCATGCCGATTTCAATATAATTATCGATGTTATACGTGCATTCACAGTCTCACACTATGCTTTTTTCAAAGGAATAGAAGAAATAATTTTAATAAATGACATTGCAACAGCAATATCTTTAAAGAAAAAATATATGCCAGCTATAACATCAGGTGAAATAAAGGGATATAAAATTACTGAATTTGATTATGGAAATTCGCCATATGATTTATCTGAAGCAACACTATTAGATAAAACATTAATACAAAAGACAACAAATGGTGTTTCAGTTACTTTGGCATCACTAAATGCTGATCATATATTTGTAACAGGCTACAGTAATGCAGAAAATACAATAAAATATATACAGAAAATGATAGATGGTATGAATAAAGAATCAATTAATGTAAACCTTATTGCATCACATCCCTCTGGAGATGAAGATATTGCATGTGCAGAATATATGAAATTCTTACTTTTAAACAGTAGCTCCAAACAATATAAGAAAGCTGAAGAAGAAACAATCTACCGAATACTACAATCTGAAGCGTCTGTAAAATTTATTGACCCAAACAATAAGGACTTTTCTCCCTTAGATTTGGTATTATGTACAATAAAGAAACAAACTGATTTTGCTATGAAAATCAAAATAGAAAATAAATTAATTAAAATAGAAAAGGTACAAATTTATGAATCTCACCCTACCCACTAGGATATCTAAACCTCGAGAATCTGGCATAAATGTCTTAATTGACAATGGATATCCCATAAACTTCTTTAAAGATGTTGTTGAAAGTTTTACAGAAGAAATAGATTTTATTAAATTTGGGTGGGGTACTTCTATTGTTACAAAATATTTACAACAAAAAATTGAAATTTTAGTACATCATAATATTCCTTATTTTTTTGGAGGTACTTTATTTGAAAAGTATTTACAACAAGAATCCTTGGACTCATATAAACAACTTCTTAGTAAATATAATTGTGACTATATGGAAGTATCTAATGGTACGATTGATATAGATAATACACTAAAAGTATCATATATAAAAGACTTTTCAAAAGATTTCAAAGTCTTTAGTGAAGTTGGTCTAAAAGATTCAATTAAATCTGAAGAGATGTCTCCTAAAAAGTGGATTCAGTATATACAAGAAGATTTAGAAGCTGGTGCAATTAAAGTCATTACCGAAGCTAGAGAAAGTGGTACAAGTGGTATTTGTAGAAGCAATGGAGAACTAAGAATAGGTTTAATTGAAGAGATTCTTGATTCTAAATTAAATATTGAAGATATTATATTTGAAGCACCAAATAAAAAACTACAAACTCATTTTATAAAAAAACTAGGAACAAATTGTAATCTAGCCAATATTTCATTTTCAGATATAATTGCTTTAGAGACATTAAGACTGGGATTACGTTCAGATACATTTTTCACATTTAACCTAATTAAATGAAAGTAAAGGAGTTTAGTATGCGAAATCCAAACAATGTATTTCATTTGGCAATACCGTGTAATGATTTAGATGAAGCGTACGATTACTATATAAAAGGTCTGGGTTGTAAACTAGCAAGAAGATACAGTGATAGAATAACCTTAGATTTTTTTGGGGATCAAGTTGTTTGCCATAAATATCCGGAGAAAACCACTAAGGATAATGAGATTGAAATGTACCCGAGGCATGCCGGAATCACATTTTATGATAGAAAGGATTTTGATAATTTAATCAAATTAGTTGAATCAAGAAGTTTGACTTATTATGAAAAACCTTTTGTGAGATTTCAGGGGACCGTAGAAGAACATATCACTTTTTTTCTTATCGATCCATCAAACAATTTACTCGAGTTCAAATATTATAATGATCCACGAATGATGTATTAAAATTTATTTCCATTGCTATGCCATTAGGAACAATACAATGTTATATGCAGATGATGATCATCATAGTATAGATGGATTACTAGTGCAGGCAAAATATTTTATAAAAAAGATATTTAATAAGTATTAACTTTCACTTTATCAACATTGTTTTTCACAAGTTCCAAAGTAGCATTACACTATAATATCAATTATAATATTCTTAAGGTTTTACCATAATGAAAATCGATTTCGCGAACCTCCAATACCAATACCAACTTTATAAGACAGAGATAGATGAAGCAATTCATGCTATATTAGATAAATCTAACTATATCATGGGTGACGAAGTGAAAGAGTTGGAAGGGAACTTACAAACATTCACAGGTTCCAAGCATGCCATTACTTGTAGTAGCGGTACAGATGCCCTTCTTTTGGCTATGATGGCTCTGGATATACAGCCAGGTGATGAGATTATTACGACACCATTCACATTTATAGCTACTGCTGAGACCATAGCATTTTTAGGTGCTGTGCCTGTATTTGTAGATATAGATGAAAAGACTTATAACATTGATTCAAGTAAAATAGAAACAGTCATCACAGACAAAACCAAAGCTATCATGCCCGTTAGTCTCTATGGACAACCAGCAGATATGGATGCTATTCGAAATATAGCAGACAAGCATAATTTAAAAGTCATCATTGATGGAGCTCAGAGCTTCGGTAGTACCTATAAAGGGGAAACTGACTCAAACCTAGGAGATATCTCTACCACATCATTTTTTCCTGCCAAGCCTTTAGGGTGCTTTGGTGACGGTGGAGCAGTATTTACAAACAATGATGCTTTAGCAGAGAAGATTAAGTCACTTAGGGTGCACGGACAGTCAAAACGTTATCACCATAAATACATAGGTATGGGTGGGCGTATGGATACCCTTCAGTGCGCTATAGTCAATGTTAAGTTAAAACATTATGCAAAAGATTTAGCATTACGGCAAGAAGTTGCAAGTAAATATACTTCTGCTTTAGAAAAGAAAGATTTGATAGTGCCATTTGTTCATGGTAATACGACTTCTGCTTTTGCCCAATACTCTGTGAGAGTTCAAAATCGTGATGAAGTACAGATAAAACTCAAAGAAGATGGCATCCCAACTGCGGTACACTACCCTATGCCACTTCATATGCAAGAGTGTTTTGAATACTTAGGATACAAAAAAAGTGATTTTCCTATTTGTGAGAAAGTGAGTGATGAGATTATGTCTTTGCCTATGAATCCGTATGTGACGGATGAAGAGATAGCGTATATTGCAAATAATTTATAAGCAGTTGTAGTGAAAAAAGACTTTATTCTTACTTTTCTAACACAAATTATTGTACTTATAAGCGGTCTGCTTGTTTTTAAACTGGCTATGACTCAATTTGGAGATATTGGATTTTCAGAGTTTTCTATCGTTAAAAGGAACTTGGCCTATTTATATACTTTAATATTACTTGGACTGGGTGTTACTGTTCCAAGGTATATTGCCAGGGAATTAGGCACAAAATCTGGCAATGAACATCATGTATTTCTTTCCGCATTAAGCATAATGACTTTCTCTTTGCTCATTACCGGTATAATACTTTTCTTTTTTCAGAATAAAATTTCTTTCTTATTGTTTGGGGATCAGAGCTATACTAAATTTCTTTTCCCAATTTTTGTATCTATTGTAGGTCTTTCGCTACATAGTATGATTTACTCTTACTATCGTGGAAATATGATGTTTAATCACTCAAATTTTCTACAAATGATCAACATGGGTGTTGTACCTCTTTCAGTTTTTCTCTTTGCCAAAAACATTGAAGAAGTTTTTTTATATACCGGTCTCATAGTATCTGTCATAAGCTTAGCTGTCCTCATAAAAGTTTTTCTCTCACAAAGTTTTGAATTTAATAAAATAAAAAATTTTATACCAAAACTTTTAAAATATGGGATCCAGAGATTACCGGCAGACTTTGGTCTTGCTTCTTTAATAGCCCTTCCTGCTATCTTTTCTGCTCATACAGAAGGACTTGTTGTTGCAGGATATGTTGCCTTCTCCATATCTCTTCTAAGTCTGAGTGGTCAGGCAGTAGCACCTATTGGTTTGATTATGCTTCCTAAGATCAGTCATCTGCTTGGTGAAAAAAACTTTATAATGATTCAATACTATGTTAAAAAACTATTCATATTTTCTATAGCTGTCTCCATAACCGGTACAGTGGTTTATCAACTTTTTGTAAAAGAGATGCTGCAGCTCTATTTGGGAAAAATTGAGTTAGATTTAATCACTATTAGTAAAAACATCATGTGGGGAGCATTGTTCTATCCTTTCTATGTCACTATGAGAAGTGTCGTCGATGCATATTATGTCCGTGCATACAATACCCTTTCCATACTTGTCTCATTAGTTGTATTTTTAATCTTATATATGATTACTAAAAATATCTACAATTCTTTAATTGTTGCGTTGGTCGCATTATCATTAATAACTTTTTATTTTATAAAACCATTGCTGCTTAGGACTCAAAAATGAAGCTCTATGAAGTAGAAAAATATGTCATTGTAGATATTATTGGCATCATTCTGTTTAAAATCGTCTTGGACTATTCCTATATAAGTTTCGTAGTGCCCTACTATGAATATATGGGCTTTACGCTTGATTTCAACCTGATCAAATATTTGGAAGGGTGGATAGTCTACTTAGTACTTTTTGCACTTTTAAGCCGACACAAACAACATGTACTCTATATGACACTGCTGATCTCTTTTTTATTGCTTATTGTGCCTACCATTACTCTATACTCCTTCAAAAGTGAACTTTCAGAATATTTTTACAGTATGATGATTCCTTATGCTGCTATGCTACTTGCAATTACGACAAAAAGAATCCGGCTATATTACTTCCCTTATGGCAAACAAATAGCGATCACGGTTTCTCTATTAATGGTTGTTATTGTGTTGTTGCATTATTTTTTAACTGTGGGAATTGGGCATATTAATTTTGATTTGAGCAAAGTCTACGAGTTGAGAAGTGAATACGGTCTAGCAAGCAATGCAGGTATTTTCGGCTATCTAAACTCATGGGTGACTAAAGTCTTTAATATTTTCCTTATTGCCATAGCACTATTTCGTAGAAAATATATTTACGTACTTCTTTTGGTATTGGTACAAATCCTGCTTTTTGGTTTTTCTGGGCACAAGGCAGTACTTTTTTCAGTTATCTTATTAGCTGGTTTGTATTTATTTGACAAGGCAAAACACCACTCAACGATTATTATATATAGTACACTTACGACTATAAGCCTATCACTTATCTATTTTAATCTTTTGAAAGAGCTTATGTTACCTTCCGTACTAATTAGGCGTGTGTTTTTTGTCCCCAGTAATCTTAATTATGTCTACTTCGACTATTTTTCCTCTTATGACTACCTTTATTGGTCTAATAGTATTTTAAAAAATATTTTTATCTACCCCTATGAGGTGTCACCACCACTAGTCATTGGTGATTACTTGGGTTATCATGAAATGGCAGCCAATACTGGTATTTTTGGCTCCGGCTATATGCATTTAGGAATAATTGGTATAATTATTTATATATTTATTTTTACATTATTGATTAACCTTGTTCAACAGTTTAATAAACTACCTCACTGGCTAATTAACGCTATAATACTGATGCCATTTCTCACAGTATTTGCTAGTTCTGATCTACCAACTACACTTCTGACTCATGGATTATTAATGGCAATAGTAATTATGTATTTGTATAGTACACCTGAGAAGAAAGAATTAAACAAAAAAAGAGGGGCAAATGATAACTATCATTGACTATGGCATGGGAAACTTGGGTTCTGTTAAAAACATGTTTAAAAAAATAGGTGAAAACGCTATTATCTCTTCGGGCAAAGAAGAAATTAAAAATGCGAGTAAAATACTATTACCAGGAGTCGGTGCTTTCGATAATGCCATGACAAACTTAAATGAACTTGGTCTTATAGAAATCATAAAAGAAAAAGTGTTAATAGAAAAAACGCCTATTATGGGTATTTGTCTTGGTATGCAGCTTTTGA
>Ga0256840_1003035_pt1 | contig 14007 bp, 14 predicted proteins | sample 355202metaG_FD_185969 | JGI IMG/M metagenome (GOLD analysis project Ga0256840, IMG submission 185969) | Hydrothermal vent microbial communities from Mid Atlantic Ridge, Atlantic Ocean - 355-202 | ecosystem: Environmental > Aquatic > Marine > Hydrothermal vents | place: Atlantic Ocean: Mid...
ATAAATCTGACCTTTAAATCCAATGGCCTTTAGGTTTTGCAAAATAATATTGCCTATTTTTTGAGGATGGGTAGATGCGCCAATAACTGCAATTTCCCTGGGTTCAAATAAATATTTAAGATTGGTGTTCATAATTTTTCTCCTAAAAATTTAACTAAAGCTGTAAGGGTTGCGCATTTTTATGTTTATCCAAGACTTCTAGACGTTGCCAATTTTTAAGCCAAGAAAAAATTGGGTCAACAAAAATAAAGAGATTTAAAAAAACTCTACCTCGAAAAAATAACCTTTAAGTCAATAGATGTCTAGAATTTCCAAGTCAAAAAAGTCAATGAAATTACTCTAAAAATTAAATTTATTTAAAAAATAAGCTGATTATTTTTAATTTTTTTTAACTTTAACCGCCTTAAATTGAGATTAACAAAAGTTAATCAATAAAAACAAATGGTTATCCTAAAAAAACAACTTATTTTTTGAGAAAAATAAAAATTTTCTTATTTTTTTTGACAAAAGTTCTATTTTTAGTGTAATGGAGCAAGAAAAAAGTTTGTCAGTTTTTAATTTCAATCAACGTATAAGTGTTTCGAAAAAATAACACTTATACAGTTTTTTGATTATTAACAAGGAGGTAGAGATGGCAAAAGTAGGAGTTTACGTGTGTTACTGCGGCACCAACATCGCCGGGGTAATTGATGTTGAGGCCGTAAGGGAGTTTGCCGAAAAACTTCCCAACGTGGCCGTGGCCAGAACAAACTTATTTATGTGTTCTGATGCCGGCCAAGAGGTGATTAAACAGGATATCCGAGATGGCCTGGTGGATCGAGTGGTAGTAGCTGCTTGTACGCCCAGAACGCATGAACCAATTTTTAGGGCTGCGGTAGAGGCTGCTGGCCTAAACCGATATTTGTTTGAAATGGCCAATATCCGGGATCAGGGCAGTTGGGTTCATCCGCACGAACCAGAGGCTGCTACAGAAAAGGCCAAAAAACTAGTAGCATCAGCCGTTGCCAAGGCCGCTCGTCTGCAACCTTTGGAAGAAAAATTTGTCGATGTAACTCAGGCTGCTTTGGTTATAGGTGGTGGTATTGCTGGAATGTCCTCAGCCTTGGAGTTGGCTGAAATGGGATATAAAGTCTATCTAGTGGAAAGGGCTCCGTCCATTGGCGGGGTAATGGCCCAGTTGGATAAGACCTTTCCGACCAATGACTGCTCTGCCTGAATACTCACACCTAAAATGTCCCAGGTTGGGATGCACAAAAACATTGAGCTTTTAACTTATTCTGAAGTTGAAGACGTAAATGGTTTTATTGGTAATTTTAAAGTAAAAATTAGAAAGAAACAGACTTACATTGATTGGAATAAGTGCACAGGTTGTGGAGACTGTGCCGAGGCCTGTCCCGTTAAGGTGCCTGACGAGTTTAACGCTGGTTTGGGCAAAAGAGGTGCTGCCTATGTAATGTTCCCTCAGGCTGTACCCAAAAAGGCAGTCATTGACATTGATAACTGTCGCAATTGTGATGGCCGTAAATATGGTGAAGAACCAAGAATCAGCAAAAAAACTGGCAAACCAATCCTAGCTCCCTGTCAAAAGGCCTGTAAAGCAGGTGCTATTGATCGCGGACTTAAACTTGATCCCAACGGCGAGATCATTGAAGTAGAAGTTGGTTCTATTATCGTTGCCACTGGTTTTAAAGTAATGGAAAAGGATTGGTTTAAAGAGTTTGCCCCCAAAAATCCAAATGTTATTACTGCCCTACAATTAGAAAGAATTATGTCCAGTATTGGGCATACCGGTGGCAAGCTGTTACGTCCTTCAGATAATGAAAAGCCACATACCATTACCTTTGTTTCCTGTGTTGGCTCTAGAGATAAACGTTACCACACCTACTGTTCTAGAATTTGCTGTATGTATATGATTAAACAAGCAAGACTAATCAAGGAAAAATATCCTGATATCAATATAAATATGCACTTTATTGACGTTAGAACTCCGGGCAAAGGTTATGATGAATACTATACAGGCGCCAGAGAAAAAGGGATAAACATTTTTAAAGGCAAGGTTGGCGGCCTAGAGGTATTGCCTGGAGATAAGCTGCGGGTTTTAGCTTATGACATGGATCAATGTACGCCCATAGAGTACGAATCTGATCTAGTTGTTTTGGCCACGGCCATAGAGTTGCCTGATGGAGCTGAAGAATTGGCTCAAAAGCTGGGCCTGCAGTTTTGCGGCAGCCACTTCTACCGTGAACTTCATCCCAAACTTGGTCCGGTGGAGACCTCTGTAAGTGGCATCTTTTTGGCTGGCTGCTGTCAGGGTCCCAAAGACATTCCAGATACTGTAGCCCAGGCCAAAGGAGCTGCAGCAGTAGCAGCCGTGCCTTTAGCTCAGGGCAAAGTCAAGGTAGAGCCTTTAATTTCTGAAGTAAACGTAGATAAGTGTAGTGGCTGTGGAATTTGTGTGCCTTTGTGTCCTTACAATGCCATCTCTATGCAAGAATACGGAGGAGTACCCAGGGCAGAGATTAATTATAGTCTGTGTAAAGGCTGTGGTGTATGTACATCAGCTTGTCCTTCTGCAGCAATTACCTTGCACGGATTTACAGATGATGAAATTTTTGCCCAGATAGATGCTTTAACTGCATAAGGAGGATTCAATGCAAGCTTTAAAAATAGATGATGCCAAGATCAAGCAAGCCATCGAAACCATTAGTCAATTTGGCGGAGAGGCAGTAATTAAGTGTGTGCAGTGCGGAGCTTGTTCCAGCGTATGTCCTGGGATCAAGGCTGGGATGGATGCCTTGTGCAGGTTGTTGATCAAAAAGATTTTAACCGGCCAGTTGGAAGAAACCATAGAAAACATGTCCACCTGGGGATGTCAGGCCTGCAACCGCTGCACTGAAATTTGCCCACAGGGAGTTAGGCCCATGGAAATAGTCTTTGCCTTTAGACGTTATCAAGCCTCAGAACTGGCCCTATCTACGTCAGCCTTTGGTCCGCAGATGAGTCTTTATGAAAAGGGACACGCGGTTACTGTTTCTGACGAGGCCGTAAGCAACAATAGAACCAAGGTCGGTCTGCCCCCAGATCCGCCTACGGCTTTAAAAAACGAGCAGGCCCAAAAAGAAATTCAGACCTTATTAGACAACAGTCCTATGGCTGAACTGGGGATTTTTTAATTAAACCTGAGGCAAGGAGTAAACAATGGAAAAAATAGGCTTATTTTTAGGATGCAATATTCCTTTTAAGGCACCGGATATAGAGCAATCTTTTCGCAAAATTTTGCCAGAATTTGGCATAGAGCCCGTCGATTTAGAAGGAGCTAGTTGTTGTCCCTCTTGGGGTACTGCCCCTTCTTTTGACTTGGACACCTGGCTTTCTCTGTCGGCTAGAAATATTTGTTTGGCTGAAGAAAAAGGGGTTGATATTACCACGGGTTGCAATAGTTGCTTTGGAGTGCTGAGCGAAGCCAAGCATATGATCGAGCACAAGCCAGGCAAAAAAGAAGTGATTAACCAAAAACTAAGTCAGATTGGCAAAGAATTTAAAGGCACATCCAAAATTTATCACATTATGCACCTTTTATATCAGGAAATTGGTCCAGAAAAGATCCAAGAAAAGTGTAAGTATGACTTATCTGGTTTAAAAGTGGCAGTTCAAGAAGGTTGTCATGCCCTTTGGCCAAGTGACGTAATGGAAGTCAAAGAAGAAAATCCTTTTTTTCCTACTCAATTAAGAGAGATCGTAGAGGCAACTGGGGCTGAAGCGCCGTATTATAGCCGCATCGAAGATTGTTGTGGAATGGGGGCTATGCGCTCTACTGATCCTGAAAAGTCTTTTTTGACCTTTAAACGCAAACTGGAATCCATAAAACAAGAAATTGATCCTGACGTCGTAGTTACGGGTTGTTCTTCTTGTTATTTACAATTTGATGGCGCGCCAAAGATCTTGCAAGAAAAAGGTGAACTTGACTTTGCTATTCCGGTTTTACACGTAGTTCAATTTTTGGCTTTGGCTATGGGTTTTGATCCCAAGGAAGTAGCTTGTATTAGTCAAGTTCCAAGGGACGAGGTTATTGCCAAGATCCAAAGCAAAGAGCGTCAATAATTTAAGGAGGTAAAAATGGAATTCGTTCCCAATATAATAGGTTTTGCCTGCCATTGGTGTACGTATGCAGGTGCTGACTTGGCTGGAAGTTTGCGTTTAAAATATCCCCCGACCATAAAACTTATTCGCGTGCCCTGTTCAGGGAGAATTGAGCCCGAATACATTCTGGACGCTTTGGCCAAAGGCGCCGATGGGGTTTTGGTTGGTGGATGTCACTTTGGGGATTGTCATTATAAAGACGGCAATTACAAAACTGCCCGCAGAATGCTTCAATTAGAAGAAATGATTAAAGAAATGGGCTTGGAACCAGAGCGGTTTCGTTGGGAATGGATCTCTGGTTCTGAAGGGCAAAAGTTTGCTCAGGTAGTTACAGAATTTACCGAAACTATTAAAAAATTAGGTCCTAGTCCTCTGAAGGGAGGTAATTAAGATGGCAGATAAGATCAAAATTGCAATTTTATTGGCTGGTGGTTGTGCTGGCTGTGAGATGAGTTTGGTGGATATGGGAGATACTCTGGTGAATGCCCTAGAACACTTGGAAGTGGTTTTTTGGGCGCCTACCGTAGCTGACGTAAAGTATAAGGATCTGGAAGAGATGCCAGATCAGTCCATAGACGTAGGCTTTGTTGACGGCATGATCAGACTGAGCGAGCAAGAACACATGTGTAAGGTAATGCGGGCCAAGTGTAAGGTCTTGATTGCCTATGGGATCTGTGCAGGATTGGGCAGTATTCCCGGGATGAGCAATATACACTCAGCCGAGGAGCTGTTAAAACAAGGATATATGGATACGTTTAGCACGGACAATCCCGATGGAGTGTTGCCTCAGCCTGAATATACCTTGGATGGCAAGTACGACTTAACCTTGCCCAAGTTTATGAGTGACGTGCGCGTCTTAGATGAGATCGTGGATGTAGATTATTACATCGGAGGTTGTCCTCCTCATCCTGATTTTGTGGCCAAGGCCGTTCAAGCAATCATTGCAGGTAATTTGCCTCCCAAAGGTTCTTGGATCACTTCGGGCAAGGCCGTATGCGACGTTTGTAAGCGCAATCCACGCAACAAAGGCAAAAACAGAGAATTTGTAGAGCACGTCTATAGGACATGGGAAAAAGCTCCTGAAGATGACCGCTGTTTGTTGCAACAGGGTATTTTGTGTTTTGGACCATTTACCCAGGGAGACTGCAATGCTTCCTGTTTAAACGTAAACATGCCTTGTCGAGGTTGTGGAGGTCCAATTCCTGGGGTCAAAGATTATGGGGCTAGAGCCATGAGCGTAATTGGATCCATTTTGGGTTCAGAAGAGGCAGTAAAAGAGCTGGCTGAAAAATATCCAGTTTTGGCCAAGTTTTATTATCGCTATTCCTTTGCCGGTTCTTTACTGGAAAGAAAGCGTAAGGCAGTAAAAGGAGTAAAATAAAAACTTTTGGGACCAAATTGATGAAAATAGAACAAGTTTTTGCCAAATATTTTGGTCAAATCCCCAAAAATAAAGGGAGGAATAGTCAAGTGAAAAAGATAGAAATAAATCCTATTACCAGACTGGAAGGGCATGGTAAGATTGCCATTTTTTTGGATGACAATGGCAATGTAGATGATGCCTTTTTTCAGGTAGTTGAGTTTAGAGGTTATGAAAAGTTTTTGCAGGGCATGCCCATGGAAGAGGTGCCCCGTACAGTCTCTACGGTGTGTGGAGTGTGTAGAGGCGTGCATTTTACGGCTTCAATGAAGGCCATGGATCAAATCTTTGGAGTAGAGCCTACGCCTACGGCCAGGAAACTTAGAGAGATTTACTTTATGTCCCATTACATTGAGGACCACGCTGCTATTTTATACGCCTTGGGCTTGCCTGATTTTGTGGTCGGGCCTGAGGCCGATCCAGCTGTTCGCAACGTGGTTGGCTTAATTCAAACGGTTGGGGCAGAAACAGGTAAAGCCGTTTTAAACAAAAGAAGATTGGCCGTAAAAATATTTGAGCTGCTTGGAGGCAAGCCCAATCATCCTGTAGCCGCTTTGCCTGGGGGGTGGTCCAAAACCTTGAGTGAAGAAGAGCGCAAGATGGTAGATGGCTGGGCCGACGAACTAATTGACTTGGGTAAGATCACCTTGCAGATCTTTGAAGATATTATTTTGAAAAACGAAAAATACATGGCCTTGGTAACCGGAGATATGTACAAGGTCGTGGTCAATTACATGGGAAGCGTAGCTGAAGACGGCAAAATTGCCTATTATGACGGTTTGCAAAAGGTAATTGATCTAAATGGCAATGAAATTGGCACCTTTAGAGGTAAAGAATATCTGGATTTTATTGCTGAAAGAGTGCTTCCTTGGTCTTATATGAAGTTTCCTTATCAAAAAAAGCTGGGCGATTGGCAAGGGATAAAAGAAGGAGAAGGCACTAATTTGTACGCCGTGGGTCCACTTCCTCGTTTAAATATAGTCAGTGGAATGGATACCCCAGAAGCGCAAAAACATTTTGAAAAATATCACGATACCTTTGGGGCAAAACCAGTTCATTTTGTCTTGGCTTATCACTGGGCAAGGGCCATTGAGATGCTCAGTGCAGCTGAGCGGATTAAAGAATTGATCAACGATCCAGAAATCACCAGCAAGGACAATTGGAACAAACCTACCCAAGTGGTAGGCGAAGGTGTAGGTATAATTGAGGCTCCTCGGGGCACACTCATTCACCACTATGTAACCGACGACAAAGGTATTGTCACCAATGCCAACTTGATCGTCGCTACCACCCACAACAATGGGCCCATCAATCTGGCCATTAAGAATGCTGCCAAACACTTTATCAAGGATGGCAAGGTTGACGAGGCCGTATTAAATTACGTAGAAATGGCTTTTCGACCTTACGACCTGTGTCTGGCTTGTGCTACCCATACGGTTACGGGAGTTATGCCTTTGGAAATGGAAATATACGATTCTGAAGGCAAATTGCAAAAAAAGATGCGCAATTTCTAAAACCAGTTTTAAGGTTGACTTTGGATCTGATTTAAGGCCAAGCTTAGAGGTGAGCTTGGCCTTTTTATTTACCAAAGAGGAACTACATGAAAACAATTGTAATTGGTATTGGCAATCCTTTTTTGGCGGACGATCGGGCCGGAATAGTTGTCGTAGAATCTCTAGCCCAAGAAAAACTAAAGGCAGATTTTGAAATTCTTTATACTGTTGGCTTTGAACTGTTGGACAAAATTTTGGGCTATGATCAAGCTATAATCGTAGATGCCTGTATGCTTGGAGGTAAATTGGGAGAGATATTTGAGGTAGGCTTAGATGATATTTTTCAGACAAAAAGCATGCTCAATTCACACGCCATCCACATTGGCACTAGTTTGCGTTTGGGTATGGACCTTTATCCAGAACTTATGCCCAAACAATTAAAAATTTTTTTGATCGAAGTAAAAAATATTACTGAATTTTCCAACCAGTTTACCCCCCAGGTCAAGGCGGCTGTAGAAAAGGTTAAAACCAGGATAAAAAAATTATTATAAGACATAACTGCAAAAAACAAAAATTTGTTTTTCTCTCAATGATTTGGCACATAACCATAACTCGTTTAAATAATTTATTTTTTTTAGATTTTAAGACGAACTGGGCAAAACAAAGTTTTTGCAGGCCCGTCTTATAAGCGTGTTGTTTGAATATTCATAGATGCTCTTTTAAAAAAATTTTGATTGGCTTATCGCAACTATCAAATTTAAGATGCCCCTGCAAAAAGTGTTTTAGGGAGAAATTGATAAAGTTTAACGTATAAAAAAAATAGTTTCAGCTTATTACAAGCGAACGGTTTTGTCAAAAAACACAAGTTTTGGCTTCTTGCAGTTACGTAATTTAACCAAGTTGCCAATATTTGTTGGGTAAAAAAAATTTAATTTTTTAAATTACGTTTTAAGATGTAACTGTAAAATGGCATTTTCTCCAAAAATTTTCTTTAAAAAAGTTGTAACTTGTTTAAACAATTAAATATTTATGTTATAATTTTAAATTGGGCTGAGAAAAACAAAGTTTTGCAGGAGCATCTTTGAAAAAGTCTTTTTCTTGAGATTTTCTATTTAATTGGATAAAATTCAAAAAAAATAAGGAGACGAGAATAATGACCGAAGTTATCGTCATGGGGGCCCGAGGAAGAATGGGTTCAACCATAGCCAAATTAGCCAAGGCAGATCCAAAGTACAAACTTTGCGCCTTGATCGAAAGGGAAGATCAAATAACAGAACTTAAAGAAGACGTATTGGTGAGTTCAGACCTTAAAGTTGCCTTAAAACAATTTCCTCAAGCCGTAGTTATTGATTTTACCCAAGTAGAGGCGAGTCTGCACACTATAGAGGTATGCGTTCAAACCAAAGCCAAGGCCGTAATAGGCACTACTGGATTTAATCAAGAAGAGCTGGTTCTTATTAAAAAAGCTGCTCAAAAAATTCCCTTGCTTTTGGCTCCTAATATGAGCATAGGTATTAACGTGCTTTTAAAAGTTTTACCCCAACTAGTTAACCTGCTTGGCCCTGACTACGACTTGGAACTTAGTGAAATTCATCACCGTTTTAAAAAGGACGCCCCTTCAGGTACGGCTCTCAAGCTGGCTGAATGTTTAGCCGAGGCCAAAAACACTACTTTAGATAAAGTAGGCAAATTTTGTCGACATGGCTTGATTGGCGAGAGATCGTCTCAAGAAATAGGCGTTCAAACCTTACGTGGCGGGGACGTAGTTGGGGACCATACTGTTTATTTTTTGGGACAAGGAGAACGCATAGAAGTTACTCACCGTGCTCATTCCAGAGAAACCTTTGCCCGTGGCGCCCTTAGAGCTGCTCAGTGGTTAAAAAATCAACACCCGGGTAAATTATATACCATGGCTGAGGTCTTGACCTAGAAAACTTGGGACAAAACGGTTAAAAATGGAGGTCCAATGCAAGAAATTTTAACCAATAAAACCTTATCTGACCTGGACCCACGCATAATTGCCTACATAAATGAACTAATTTCCCAAAAACTTGCTGAATTTGTTCAAACCAACGAACTAAGGGCAAAAGAATTGAGCTTGATGGAAAGAGTAATCAAGGTTGAAGAAGAACTAAAAGCCTTTCGAGAAATTGAACAGGCCCGATTTGAGGTCATGGAGCGCCGCTTTGAATCTCTCCAACGCGAAATGGAAGCCAGATTTAGGGCCATGGAAGATCGCTTTGAAGCCATGGATAAACGTTTTGAGGCTCTCCAGCGAGGAATGGAGGCCAAATTTAAGGCCATGGAAGATCGCTTTGAAGCTATGGATAAACGCTTTGAATCCATAGACAAACGGTTTGAAGCGTTGGATAAACGTTTTACTTTTATGCAGTGGGTGATGGGCATAGGATTTAGCGCGGTAATCGTGGTAAGTTCTATCTTGCCTATTGTTTTAAAGTTAATAGGTTAACCTTTAAGGTGAAAATTCTTGTTTGGCAAACAGCCTTTTTAGGCGATTTGATCTTATCAACTTCTTTGATCTCTGGACTAAAAAAACTATACTCCCAAAGTCTAATTTCCGTAATTTGCAAAGACTTTGGACGGGACGTATTTAAGTTTAATCCTCAGATAAGTGAAGTTATTATCTATGAGAAAAACAGGGATTCTTTTAGGCAATTGATCGTTGAACTTAAAAAAAAAGACTTTGACCTTGCTATTTGTCCTCATCGTTCGCATCGAGCAAGTTTGGGCTTATTTTTGGCTAGAATTCCCCATCGAATTGGATTTAAACAGGCTGGTTTTTCTTTTTTGTTCTCACGAAAAGTCGAACACTCCTTTTTAGGTCAACACGAAATAGAGCGTAATCAAACTTTGCTTACTCCTTTAGGAGATGATGGCCCAGCATCTCCTCCTAGACTTTACTTAAAGTCGTCAGAGTTAAAATTTATTAATCGCTTTGACTTGCAACCTCAAAAATACGTCGTTCTGGCGCCAGGAAGCAAGTGGCCAACCAAACGCTGGACCAAACAAGGTTTTGCAGAGGTCAGTGAATTTTGTGTCCAAAAAGGATTTATCCCGGTTTTAATTGGAAGCAAGGAAGAAGCAGTCCTCTGTAAACAAATTAAGGCCATGGCCAAGGTAAGCGTTTTAAACTTGGCTGGCAAACTTAACTTAAGAGAGTGCTTTGCTTTAATTGCTCAATCTAGGCTGGTTTGTTCCAATGACTCAGCTCCCGTGCACATGGCCGTAGCTCTAAACAGGCCGGTTGTAGCTATATTTGGTCCCACAGTAAAACGATTTGGTTTTTATCCATATCAAAATGGAGTAGTTGTTGAAAGAAATGATTTGTCTTGCAGACCTTGTGGTTTACACGGTCACTTACAATGCCCCCAAAAACATCATCACTGTATGCAAAAAATAACCAGTTATCAGGTTATTCAGGCAATGGATAAATTTTTGGAGAAAGATTTATGCTCAAAAGAAAAAAGACCAGAGAAGTAAAAATAGGGCGAGTTGGAATTGGTGGCAACAACCCTATTCGCGTTCAATCCATGACCAATACTGATACTAGAGACGTTGCAGCAACAGTTGCCCAGATCAAGTCTTTGGAAGACGTTGGTTGTGAACTTGTTAGATTGGCTGTGTTGGATCAAGATGCAGCTAAGGCTATTTCTAAAATTAAGGCTAAAATTTCTATCCCTGTGATTGCCGACATTCATTTTGATCATCGCCTGGCTTTAATCTGTTTGGAAGAAGGTATCGACGGTCTTAGAATAAATCCTGGCAACATTGGTTCAGAAGACAAAATAGATAAGGTCGTAGAAAAGGCCAAAAACCTGGGAGTACCCATTCGGATTGGAGTAAATGGAGGCTCTTTAGAAAAAGACCTTTTACTCAAATACGGTGAGGTTACTCCAGAAGCTATGGTTGAAAGCGCCCTTAGACACGTGAAAATACTTGAAGAGCGCCAGTTTTGGGACATAAAAATTTCTCTTAAATGCTCTTCGGTCCTAAAAACCATTGCTGCCTACCAACTCTTATCCAGTAAGGTCAATTATCCTTTGCACATTGGCATTACTGAAGCAGGAACTTTTTGGCGGGGCACGGTCAAAAGCGCAGTGGGCTTGGGGATTTTATTATTTCAGGGCATAGGCGATACCTTACGCGTCTCTTTAACGGCTGATCCAGTCCAAGAAGTGCAGGTAGCCTGGGAAATCTTAAGAAGTTTACAAATAAGACAACGCGGTCCAGAAATAATTTCTTGTCCTACCTGTGGGCGCACTGAGATTGACTTAATCCAATTGGCCAACAAGGTAGAAAGGGCCCTGCAAAACAGATCAGAAGTTTTTAGCGTAGCCGTAATGGGCTGCGTAGTAAATGGTCCTGGCGAAGCCAAAGATGCAGACATTGGGCTGGCTGGCGGCAGAGACTGTGGAGTAATATTTGTTAAAGGCAAAATTAAACGCAAAGTACGCGGCGAAAAAAATTTACTTCCTGCATTGTTAAAGGAAATAGAGCTTTTTTTACAAAACAAAAATCACTCCAAGCGATTAAAAACTGCAAGCAATAAAAACTATTGTCCTGAACAAGATTTAAGAAAATAAGTTATATTATGTTCGTCCAAAAATGTTTTAATTTTATTTTTTAAAATTAAAACGTTTACAACCCAAATATCCCATTTGGCCGAAATAGAAGTAGGACCTAAGGTTATTTGAGACAAGTCTTTTTGGATTACTACTCCATCTAATCGTGATAAAAACTTATCAAAATTATAAAGATCATTTACGACTATCCAAGAAGTAGTATTTAAACACAATCTCTTGGTCAAACCGTCCAGAACCTCAGGCAGGCTAAAATAAGCAGACCAGATCCTCGTCCACAAATCCTCCAAAGAACCACTCTCCTCCACAATTCTACCCTTAGACCAAACCAGTTCCCCTTGCCAAAGATTATTTTCTTGGCTAATGGTCAGCTGCAAATCTGCCTGAGGATCTAAATAAAGACCACTAATTACCTGCAGTTTGTTTAAAACCATTAACTTTTCAGGATCAATTGACTTTAAAATCAAATTATACGGAATTTTTTTATCTAACGTAAAAAGTAATCCGAATTTTTTTAACGTTTTTTGGACCAAATGCTTATCAAGAACACAATCTACTTTTAAAACCACCTCATTCTTATGTTCAGTTAAATCTATTTGTCTATAACCATAAATTAACTGTTTAATTTGCGGGGCGATAAAATTTTTTAACAATTCTATCCTCTGACTATCTGTTCTATTGCCCAATTCAGCTTTTACTTCCTCTTCAAAGGCCTGTAAAAATGCTTTTTTTAACAAAACATTTTTGGCACATTCAAGATCAAGGGTACAATTTTTATCCACGCACTCTGTACAGTTCATTTCTTTTTTTAAACTTTCAACGTCCTGAGATACACTGACTACAATGCCGGCATAAACAACGTGGGCAAACCAAAAATAAACTAAAAAGATAAACGTTGATCTTTTAAGCATAATAAAATTCCATCTTCTTTTTGGGTTTAACTTTTACAATACTTTTTTTTGTGAATATTAAAAAAGTTTAAACAAGTAAAAAAATAAGTGATTTCAGTATATTACAAACAAACCATTTAATCCAAAAACGCAACTTCTAACTCTTTACCCTTAAGTCTTTTAACCAATTGTCCATTATAATAATCAGCTTATTTCTCGATTGTGGCTTTTGCCAGTGAACATCTTTTTCTTTTTTAAACCAGACCAGTTGTCTTTTGGCATAGGCTCGCGTACTTTTCAACCACAAAGATTTCATCTCATCCCAGCTAAGTTCCTGCTTTAAGTAAGCCAAAATTTCTTTAACACCTATGGAACTAAAACCAGGCAAAGATGAATCTTGATACCTTGACCAAAGCCCTTTTACTTCTTGGACTGCGCCTAGCTCCAACATTTTGTCAATTCTTTTTTCCAAATGTGGTTCTAATAGGTTTAAATCCATTTTTAAACCCAACTTGAGGTAATTATACGGACTTGCCTTAGGCGTACGTTTATGCCAAAAAGAAAAAGGTTTTTCCGTCTGAAAAAAAACTTCAAGGGCTCTGGTTATACGCTGTCGGTCATTGGGATGAATTTTTATGGCATAACCTGGATCTACCTGTTGCAAAAATTGATATAAGCCTTGAAGTCCCTTGCTCTGAAAAAGATCTGCCACCTTTTGCTTAATCTTAGGTTCAACCCTAGGAATAGCCGCCAACCCTGAGATCAAGGCCCTTAAGTACAACCCTGTACCGCCTACCAATACCGGCAGCTTGTTTTTAGCGACGACTTGGGCAATTTTTTCTTTGGCCAAGCGAACAAAATCACCGGCATTGATTTTCTGATCCGCGCGCAAAAAACCATACAAATGGTGAGGACAAACAGAGCGTTCTTCCAACGTGGGCTGGGCCGTTACAATGGGCAATTCTTGATAAACCTGTCGGGAATCAAAGTTGATCACTTCCACGGGCCATCTTTTAGCCAATTCCAGGGCCAGATCCGTTTTACCTGTGCCTGTTTGCCCAAGAATACAAACCAGGGGCAATTTATCGTTCATACTTCTGGCGTAAGGCATCTAGCACACACTCTGGCACCAGTCCGCTTACGTCACCACCCAGTGACGCTACTTCTTTGATAATAGTCGAACTAATGTAAAGCCACTTGTAATCAGTCATCAAAAAAACCGTTTGAATGTCCAAAGAAAGTTTGCGGTTCATCAAGGCAAGCTGAAATTCGTACTCAAAGTCAGATACGGCCCGAAGTCCACGCAAAATAGCTACAGCCTTTTTGCTTTTTACGTAATCAATCAGCAGACCTTTAAAGGTTTCTACCTTGACCTTGGGCTCTTGGGCAAAGACTTCATTGGCCAGATGAAATCTTTCTTCTAAAGAAAAAAGAGTTTTTTTGGGAGAATGGTAGGCAATGGC
>Ga0256840_1003036_pt1 | contig 14005 bp, 11 predicted proteins | sample 355202metaG_FD_185969 | JGI IMG/M metagenome (GOLD analysis project Ga0256840, IMG submission 185969) | Hydrothermal vent microbial communities from Mid Atlantic Ridge, Atlantic Ocean - 355-202 | ecosystem: Environmental > Aquatic > Marine > Hydrothermal vents | place: Atlantic Ocean: Mid...
TTTATTAGATTTTTCGCAAAACCCAATATATCAAAAAGCGAGAGGCTTTTCACGTTAATATGTAATTAATTTAGGTGGTTGTCATGTTTTTATGGCTGCTGTCGATTAAGTCCGAAACTTGAGTTAATAGAAATCGAAATTTTAATAATATATCAAATCGTAACAATATTTACAGGGGTAGTGGACAGAGAGCCAATATTCAAAATACGATTAACTCCCGTACTGTAAGTCAGGTTAATCAACAGAATATACAAAATAGAATGACGACGGGCAATCAGGGCGGGAGAGACGGTATCGGAGCAGCAGGAGGAGCAGCTGTTGGAGCGATGACAGTGAAGGGTCGAGCCAATGATGTCATGGTCGACAGGGATGGAAAGGTTCTGCGGAATAATAATGGCCAATGGCAGGAATGTGGCAATGGGCAGTGGCAGAACAAGGTCAGCTCTGGGAAAACGTCAACAGCCCGTTCCAATGTTCAGCAGCGTTCTTCCGGGTACAACAGAGCCTCATCTATTGATCGCCAACAATACTCAAGACAGCGCGCAACCCAAAGGACACAGAGTTACAGCAGGACCAGTGGTCGTTCTTTTAGTGGCGGCGGGACCCGCAGAAGTGGTGGTGGACGGCATCGCTGATATTTAAAGACGCCAGCAAATCCTGGATATTCAAACAGGCCATCACGGCCTGCCGGATATCGTTGAAGGATAGGAATGCTTTCCTTCTGGCAGATAATGGTGGAACAGGATATCAGCTCAAAAATGATCCGGCCTTGTGGCTGAACACGTTGAGTCATGCTGATAACGGTTGAAATCCAGTGCCACCAGCTTGGAATATATCCCTCCGCGTTTCAGCAGTTCATCATGGCTGCCCTGTTCTATAATCCTTCCTCTGTCGAGGACTATGATTCTGTCAGCACGTTGAACTGTTGAGAGGCGGTGGGCGATGATGAGTACGGTCTTCTCCTTGAAACAGTGCTCAAGCGGATATTCCAGGAGTTCTTCAGTTCTGGAGTCTATGGCGGAGCTTGCCTCATCAAGTATCAACAATGAAGGGTTTCGGCACAGCACCCTGGCGATGGCCAGGAGCTGTTTTTCACCGGTTGAAATATCCTGTCCACCATCGCCAAGAATGGTATCGAGACCAAGTGGCAGTTGGTCTATGAATTTGTCCAGTTGAGTTAATTCGAGAAGTTTTTCAATATCTTTACGGCTTTTTCCGCTGTTCAGCGTAATGTTTTGAAAGAGGCTGTCTTGAAGGATGAGCATTTCCTGCATGACAACGCCAATTTCTTTGCGGAGGCTGCTTTTTGAAAGAGTCTGCAGGGGCTGTCCTCCAAGCTTGATACTGCCTCTGAGCGGGTCATGAAAACGAAGCAGGAGATTGATCAGTGTTGATTTTCCGCTTCCGGTGGCTCCCACAATTGCAACTGTTTCCCCTTTTTTTATGGTAAAGGAGATATCATGCAGTACAGGTTGTCCTTTGAGGTAGGAAAAGCTAATCCTATTAAAGACAATGTCTCCTGAAACTGCAGTGTCCATTTTTTGTTTCCTGCCGTTCACATGCTCCGATTCAGTGTCCAGTAAATGGAATATACGCTCTGCAGAGGCAAGGGCGGATTGTACAATGGAATATTTCTGTGATAGTTCTCGAAGGGGCTGAAAGAACAGTCTCATGTATGATAGAAAAGCGACCAGCTCACCAAGTGTGAGCTGGTTGCGGATCGTTTCCCCACCGCCATACCAGAGAATTATTGCTATGGCCACGGTTCCCATGAGTTCGGTGAGTGGCATAAAAGTACCAAAGAGCTGGATTTGCTTTAGGGTCTTTTTCAGGTAGCTGTCGTTGAGGCGTGCGAATTGTTCGTTGAGATCTTCTTTTCTGCCGAATAATTGAACCAGGGTGACTCCGGATACGGTTTCCTGAATAAAACTGTTGAGGCGTGACAGCTGCTTGCGGATGGATTGAAAATGCTTCCTGGCCATTCTGGAGAAAAGGATGGTGACTGTTGCTGCAAGGGGGACAAAAATACAGAGTAGGCCGCCAAGACGAGGATTGATATAAATAAGAAGAGCCAGGATACAGAACATTCGCAGCAGGTCATTGAAGAGAGTAACCATGATAGAGGAGAACATTTCATGCATGTTCTGAACATCGTTAGTTACCCTGGTGACCAGTCTTCCCACTGGCTGTTTACTGAAAAATTCGACCTTTACACTCAGCAAGTGGCCAAAAAGTTCTTGTCGCAATCTGTGCATGATGGATTGCCCTATCCACTCAAGGACAAGGACCTGCAGAAAAGCAGCAACAAATCCTGCGCAGATAAGGATTCCATAGAGAATCACGTTTCCTGTGAGCCCTGCTGTCCGCTCTTCAATGGGTAAGGCAGGGTTGGTGATATAGAGATCAATGGCCTGCTGCATCAACCATGGAAGTCCCAGCGCTGATGAGGTAACCACCAGAGAGAGGAGGATGGCAGCGGTAAAAGGGAGGCGGAATGGGTGTACATAGCGAAGTATCCGGCGCCAGAGTCCTTTCTCAGAGATGGATTGATTGTAGTCTTCTTCAAAATAGCCAAAGTTACGCATTCTTTCCGTATCCGTTTTGAAAATGCTGGCGGCGATTGATATCCTGCACAAAGGAGTTATGTCCAAGCAACTTTTCATAAGGTCCGACATCACGCATTATCCCCTGTTCCAGGACAAGTACCCGATCTGCCCGTGCCAACTGTTTCACCCGTTGACTGACCCAGATAACCGTTTTTGAGGCGAGGTATGGGGTGATGTTGTCAATGATGTCCTGTTCTGTACTGCTGTCTACTGCCACCAGCCCATCGTCAATGATGAGAATGGGACGATTGGAGAGAAGGGCGCGTGCCAGGGAAACTCTACCGCGTTGCCCTCCAGACAGGGAAACCCCTTTTTCACCGATCATGGAATTATAGCCATCCGGGAGCAACATTATTTCGCCATCTATGGCAGCAGCATTTGCGGCTTCCCGAATTTGGTCGAGATCTGCCTCTGGATTGCCGAAGGCAATGTTTTCTCTGAGACTGCTGGAAAAGAGGAGAGGCTCTTGGCTCACATAGCTCACCAGATTTTGCACTGACTCGGGGGCAATAGTGTTCACGTCAAGGTCTCCCAGGAAAAGGCTGTTGTCGGGGACAGGATAAATACGTGCTAAAATTTGACAGAGGCTACTCTTGCCAGATCCAGTAGGGCCGGTAACACCTAGGATGCCTTTCGGGATCTCAAGGTTAAGTGAATGAAGAATAATCCTGTCGGATTGAGGGTAGCTGAAACTGAGATTCTTTAATCGGAACGAAAAGCTGTCAGGAGTAACAGGTGGTGCGCCCAAGCTGATCTGTGATTTTTCAGAGAGCAGAAGATCGATGCGGCGCAATGATGTCAGGCCGCGCTGGGAGAGGTTAGCCACCCACCCGACTGCCATCATTGGCCAGATCAGCATGTAGAGGTAGGTGATAAAGGCCACAAAGTCTCCCATGGAGATCATTTCACGCATAACAAGGGTGCCACCGAAGTAGAGAACCAGCAGCATGGCGCTGCTGCCGACCAGAGTGGCAATTGGAAAGAGCAGGCCTTGAATAACCGCAACCCCAATACTTGATTTGACATACTCTCGACCAAGATTGGCAAAGCGTTCGGACTGCGATTCCTCAAGGGTGTATGCCTTGAGAAGGCGGATGGCAGTGATGGATGATCTCACAAATTCGGTCATGACAGAAAACTGCTCCTGAACCCGATCAAAGCGCTGGTGGAGGCGACCTGAAAGGATGCGCGTTGCAAGGGCCAGGATCGGCATGGGCAGCAGTGCAAGGAGGGTGAGGCCCGGATGGATGTGAATCATAAAGGCGATGGCAGCGATGGACATCACCAGTGCATCTATTGCGGCTACCATACCCATGCCACAGGCCATTTGTATGGCAGCGAGATCATTTGTTGCATGGGCCATAATGGATCCGGTGGAGTATTTGGTATAGAAACTGCCATCCATATTCATGCTGTGATTGAATATCTTTTTCCGGAGGTCGCGTTCAAGGTGGCGTGAGAATCCGATGATGAGCCAGCGCCAGCAGAAACGCAGGACAGCGGCAGAGCACCCGATGAGGCAGATGAGAAAGCCGAGTTGGAGTAGATCTCCCTGGACAGCACTTCCCTGAGACAGGGCATCGATTCCTTTTTTGAGGAAGCGTGGGATAGTGAGTTGAAGAAAATCGACTCCGAGAAGTGCAATAAGACCGAGAAACAATCGTTGACGGTGTCTGTTGAAAATGGGAACCAGCAGCTTCACGACTTTTCCGACGGGTGCTGGGCTTTTCTGTGACGTCTTCTCTTTCAGGGTAAGTACCTTCGGTTGAAATTTGAATCCGTGACGGCTTACGTGATTGTTTTTCGTAACATGTTGAAATATGGGGTAATGCCGAAGGCATCCTCCTTGATAGTAGCACAGTTTTTATCAAGGGACAAACGGCAAAGCCGGGTTTCCTGAAGTGAATGGCCAGTTTTTGTCGATCATTACATCATTGTAATGAACAGGAAAGATTTCGGTAATGTTTCCTTGTTATTTTACAAAAATATTATAGCAAACATCATACCAACAAAGAGAGAAGGAGCTTATATGAACCCGCAAAATGTGTCATCTCCAGCAGATATATCTTCATCCGTAATTGTGCCGCCGGCACCAGGGACCCAGCCTGAAGGATATACTTCCATTCAGGCGATTAACGAATCTGTGGCGGCGAGTTCTGCCTGGGTTGGTTTGCTTCGGCAGGAGATGGCCAAGAGTATCATTGGTCAGGAACATCTTGTGGAGCGACTGCTGGTGGGATTGCTCACTGGAGGTCATATCCTCCTGGAAGGTTTGCCGGGGTTGGCGAAGACCCTTGCCGTAAAAACCCTCGCCATGGCAGTTCAAACGGATTTTCAGCGTATCCAGTTTACTCCTGATATGCTCCCGGCAGATATTATCGGAACCCAGATTTATAATCCCAGAGATACCCTGTTTGAAGTCAAGCAGGGCCCTATTTTTGCTTCGCTTATCCTGGCTGACGAGGTAAACAGGGCTCCCGCCAAAGTGCAATCTGCCATGCTTGAGGCCATGCAGGAAAAACAGGTGACCATAGGGGATGAGACTTTCAATCTGCCGAGACTGTTCCTGGTACTTGCTACTCAGAATCCCATTGAGCAGGAGGGAACCTATCCCTTGCCCGAGGCCCAGGTGGACAGGTTTATGCTCAAAGTGGTGGTGGATTATCCCAGCATCACTCAGGAGCGCATGATACTTGACGCCGTTGATCACACCGATTCCAGAACTATGGTGAATCCTGTGATAGGTCCTGACGATATCCTTGCCTCCCGTAAAGTGGTGGACAGCATCTATATGGATGACAAGATCAAGGATTATATCGTGTCACTCGTCTGTGCCACCCGCGATCCCAGAATTTTTGGCCTTGATATTCAGGACTATATAGAGACAGGAGCATCCCCCCGGGCCACCATTAATCTAAAGACGGTCTCTCGTGCGCTGGCTTTCCTTGCTGGCCGAGGTTATGTGACTCCGGATGATGTGAAATCTGCCGCTATGGATGTGATGCGGCATCGTATCAGGATCAGTTATGAGGCTGAGGCTGAGGCGATCACCAGTGAAGATATTATCAGGAAAATACTGGATACGGTTCCGGTTCCCTGATTTGCTGAGTTGTGAGGTGTAGGTGGAAAGGGAAAGTGGTGCTATGTGTTTTGAAACTGTCTGAAAAGAGATAAACTTGTAATGGAAGAACAGGTCACAAAAGAGATACTGAAGAAAGTCCGTCAGGTGGAGGTACGAACCAGCAGGTTGGTAAATGATACCCTTGCCGGGAGTTACCAGTCGGTGTTCAAAGGACGGGGTATGAACTTTGATGAGGTGCGGGAGTATGTTCCGGGTGATGAGATCCGCACCATTGACTGGAATGTTACGGCGCGTACAGGAATCCCACATATCAAGAAATTCACTGAGGAGCGTGAACTTACGATCATGCTTCTTATTGATATCTCGGGTTCAGGAGATTTTGGATCGGGAGAAAACTCCAAACGTGAGATCATGGCAGAACTCGGATCCGTTTTGGCATTTTCGGCGGTGCGCAATAATGATAAAGTCGGCCTGCTGCTTTTTTCGGATTTTGTTGAGTTGTATATTCCACCTAAAAAAGGGCGTTCTCATATCCTGAGGCTGATAAGAGAAATTCTTTTCTTTCAGCCACGGGGGCGAAAGACAGATCTGATTGTTGCTCTGGACTTTGTAAATGAGGTTGCCAAACGAAAATGTGTCACCTTTCTCATTTCAGATTTTTGCCTGCCTGGTAATTTTGAAAAGGGACTAGCTGTTCTTCAGCCTAAACTGCAGGTGAGTAACAGTCGCCATGATCTGATCACTATGATTGTATCAGATCCGCGTGAGCACAGTCTTCCGGATGTGGGATGGCTTACCCTTGAAGATGCTGAAAGCCGAGTTCAGGTAGAACTTGACACGTCTGACCCGGCTGTACGTCGCGGATATGCAGAATTGGCATCGGACAGAAAGAAAAGTCTCCACAGGATTATTCGTTCCGCTGGTGTGGATCTCCTTGATCTTTCCACGGATGAATCTTATGTCCCGCCACTGCTGAATTTCTTTGGGAACAGAAGAAGGAGGAACAGCAGATGAATCAGGAACTTGTCTTTTTACGTGACATACAGCCACCGCTGCCCTTGCCGGAGGAGCCTGTCTATATGGTTTATTTCCTGGCTATTGTGGCAATTATTCTTATTGCTGCTCTAGTTTACTGGCTTTTTCGCAGGAAAAACAAAGCTGTCAGGTTTCCTGCCGCACATGAGACAGCACTGGCTGCTCTCTCCCGGGCGCGACAGACGATGAGTGTTGAGCAGGGGGTGCAGTATGCTACTGATGTCTCTGGAATCCTGCGGAAATATATTGAAGAACGTTTTTGTATTCAAGCCAGCAGGCAGACTACAAGGGAATTTTTTGATTCAATCACAGAGAGAACTGACCGTGGTACCGACATCTTCTCCAGAGAACACCGCAGTCGTCTCAAAGAGTGTCTGAGAGAGTGTGATATGGCAAAATTTGCTCGTTGTACACCTGATATACAGAGTATGGAGAAAATGGAATCAGCGGTGCGCGATTTCATTGAAGAGACTCATGGGTATAGGGAAGGGGGAAAATAGGATCATGCGCTTTCTCTATCCTGAATTACTCTGGCTTCTGGCTTTTCTACCGTTGCTGGCACTCCTCCGTGGTCGTCGCAGTGCAGCTCCGGCATTAATTTTTTCATCAACGAGTCTTGCCGCCTCTATGGCTGCCGGGAGAAAGGCAGGACCGGGGAGCGTGGTTGCAGCGTTACGCTTTATGGCGCTGGTGCTTCTTATTCTGGCTGTTGCCCGTCCCCAGCTAGGGAATACCACAACAGAGATAGAGGCTAGTGGTATTGATATACTGCTGGCGGTGGATGTGTCCGGCTCCATGGAAGCTCTGGATTTTACCCTTGATGGTAAGGCTGCCAACCGCCTTGATGTAGTGAAGTCAGTCATGAATACCTTTATCAAGGAGCGGCCCAATGACCGGATCGGTCTTCTGGCATTCAGTGGGCGGCCCTATATGGTCAGCCCTCTCACCCTTGACCATGACTGGCTTTTAAAACGACTGGAGTCATTGTCCATTGGAATGGTGGAAGATGGTACGGCTATCGGAAGTGCCATAGGCAGTGGTTTAAATCGCCTTCGTGATCGTGATGCAAAATCGCGCATTATGATTTTGCTCACCGATGGCATGAATAATGCTGGAAATGTTCCACCCCTGGTTGCAGCTGAGGCCGCCGAGGCGCTGGGCATTAAGGTCTATACCATTGGCGCGGGAACCAGGGGGGAGGCTCCCATGCCGGTATTGGACAGATTCGGCCGTAAGCATCTAAGGCGTGTAAAGGTCGATATTGATGATGAAACACTGGGGAAGGTTGCTGAAATGACTGGTGGTCAATATTTCCGGGCCACTGATACAAAATCCCTTGAGAAGGTATACAAAGAGATTAACAGTATGGAAACCACCACCAGAAATATCAAAAAATTTGAGAATTACCGTGAACTTTATCCCTGGTTTATCTTTGCTGCATTGTTTTTTCTGGGAGTTGAGATTGTGATGGGGAGGAAACGTTTGCCATGAGTGAAATGATCACATTTGGAGCGCCTCTGTGGTTCCCGGTAGGTGCTGTTGTCATGGGCCTGTTGTTGCTTTTCTATAGAAAAATGGCAGTAAATAGACAGCTGGCTCTGCAGAAAATCGCAGCTTCCCACCTGCTGGGGAAATTGTGCCGGAATGTTTCATTAAGACGGCGTATGGTAAAAAAAACGCTTGTTCTTATTGCCATAGGCTGCTGTTTTCTTGCCCTTGCCCGGCCTCAGTATGGTTTTAAATGGATAGAAGTGAAGCGCAAGGGGATAGACATTCTTTTTGCTGTGGATACTTCCAGGAGTATGCTAGCTGAAGATGTTCTTCCCAACCGTCTCAAACGTGCTAAATTTGCCATCCTTGATTTTGTGGGCCAGCTTGAAGGGGACCGGGTGGGATTGATGCCCTTTGCAGGAACAGCCTTCCTCATGTGTCCCATGACTATTGATTACAGTGCCTTTGAGAACTCTCTTGAGGCAATAGATACGGAAATAATCCCAAAAGGAGGGACAGATATAGCTGTGGCCATTAAAGAGGCCGAGGCCATTCTTTCAAATGAGGCTAATCATAAAATATTGATATTGATAACAGATGGCGAAAACCTACAGGGTGATGCTCTGCAAGCGGCCAAGGATGCTGCTGAAAGGGGAATGACCATTTATACCGTTGGTGTCGGCACCAGTGAGGGTGAATTGGTACCCATAAATAGAGGTGGCAAAAGCGGTTTCGTAAAAGATGAGGCGGGAAATTTTATCACCTCACAGCTAGATGAAAAAACGCTTACGGAAATTGCCAGAGCTACTGGTGGCCTGTATGTCCCATTAGGGAGAAGCGGTGAAGGGCTGGAAACCATCTATCAGAAAAAGCTCTCCCTTGTGCCCAAAGAGGATCTGGCGGAAAAACGTCACAAGGTAGCTTTGGAGAGGTTTTCCTGGCCTCTGGGCCTTGCCATATTGCTGCTCATGATTGAATTTGTGGTGAGTGGCAGAAAATCGAGTCGGTCAATCCGTATTCCGTTTATCAAGACTGCTGGGCGCAGAAAACGACGCCAGGTCGCATCAGGAATATTGCTGCTCAGTATCCTGTTTTCGGGGGTAGACAACGTGCGGGCTTCTGAGGGAGAAGATGCCTATGCAGCTGGTGATTATATTTCCGCATCAGAGTTTTATGATGAGCAGCTGAGCAGCCATCCGAATGACCCTATGCTTTATTATAACTATGGTACGGCAGCCTATAAGAATAATATGTTTGAGGATGCTGCAAAGGCATTTTCCGAGGCCTTGAAAAGTACAGATCTGCAGCTGCAGGAGAAGGCGTACTATAATCGAGGTAATGCCCTGTATCAGAGAGGGAGTGAAACTCTGCAGACTGATCCCCAGCATACCATGGACATGTGGGGAAAAGCGGTAGACTCTTTTGATGGAGCTCTGCAGCTTAACTCAATGAATGATGATGCGCGGTATAACTTTGAGCTGGTTAAACAGAAACTTGAGGAGTTGCAGAAACAGCAGGATAAGCAGGACCAACAGCAGGAAAAGCAACAGGAGCAACAGGATCAGCAGCAGAAGAAAGCTGACAAATGCGATCAACAAAAGAATCAGGATCCTGGAGATGAACAGGGTTCTGGGCAAGATGACCAGGCGGACCAGTCAGCGGGCGAGGATTCCAAGCAGCAGAGTGGTAAAGAATCATCTCAGGGGCAGGAACAGAATGATGAACAATCCGCACAGGATAATTCAGCTAGTGATGGTGGTGATAACGGTCAGGAGCGGCAGGATGCAGGGGCTACCACTGCTGAAGAAGGGATTGGAAAAGATAGCGCAGATGCCGCAGTAAGTGAAGCACAACAGGCAGAGGCTCGGGATGAGGCTCGCAGGCTTATGGGGAAGATGACCGCGGCTGAAGCCAGAGAGTTACTGAATAGCCTGCAGGACGAAGAAGGTGAATTGAATTTTGTCCCTTCAAGAGGAATTAGAGGAACCAAAGAGCAAAAGATATTAAAGGATTGGTAATGATGAGTAAGAGATATTTTTCTAATAAGAGCTATGGGACTTGTTTTTTGACACTTGTGCTCATTCTGTCACTGGCTGCTTCTCCGGCACAGGCCGCAGTGCAGGTCTCTGCTTCAATCAGTGCTCCCGAATTTCCACTTGACAGAGGGGTGATGTTTACCATCACTGTCACTGGTGCAGGATCTTTTGAGGCGCAGATGCCAGAGGTTGAAGGGCTGGTTTTTTCTAAGCGAGGGCAGTCCAGCAGCAGAGAGTTTGTTAATGGCAATTATTCAGCTTCTTTTTCTGCCATGTATATAGTGGAGGCCCTCCATGAGGGGGAATTTACGATTCCGGCTATCCCTGTTCTGGCCTCAGGTGAAACGCTGTTGACCTCGCCTGTCACGGTTAAGGTTACAGCGCCAAGGACTGCAGTTGCTTCGTCGCTCGGGCAGAATCCGGGGACTTCTTCCTCCACAGCAAGACTTCGCTCAGGGGATGCTGCCAGCGTAGCCTTTATGAGGGTGTCTCCTGTCCGGGAAAAGAGTTACAGTGGAGAAATCGTACCAGTGCAGATAAAGGTCTATTTTCGGGAAGGAATCAAGGCAAACCTGAATAGTCTTCCACAGCTCCAGGGAGAAGGATTTGTCCTGCAGCAACTGGATCGGGAACCTGCTCAGTCGAGAGAGATTGTTAATAATACTCCGTACACCGTATTGACTTGGGAGTCTGCCCTGTCTGGGATAAAGGAAGGTATTCATAAAATCAGTTTTGAGATCGAGGCAACTCTGTTATTGAGGCAGCGAGTCAGGCAGCCACGGCATCCTTTTATGGATGACAGTTTTTTTGACAGCTTTTTCGGTTCTTATCAGGAGAAAGAGGTCAAGATTGCAAGTCCCATTTTTGATATGAGTGTACTTTCTCTGCCGGATCAGGGGAAACCTGAAAACTTCAGTGGTGCCATCGGTTCGTTTTCACTTGATGTGACAGCCCGGCCCCGTGAGATTGCATTGGGAGATCCGATAACTCTTGTGATGACAGTGAGCGGTAAAGGGAATTTTGACAGGGTACGAGCGCCGCAATTAACTGACAGTAAAGGATGGAAGACCTATACGCCTTCTTCAGAATTTTTGAAAGATGGTGGTTCCGGGTCAGGTAAAAAGGTTTTTGAGCAGGCACTTGTTGCAAAAGATCCGACATTGAAAGCTGTACCCGTCGTAGAGTTCAGCTATTTTGATCCGGTAGCGGCATCTTATAAAACTTTGAGTACCAAACCCATTCCCTTAAGGATTGAAGGGCATGGGTCTGGGACTCCACCACCTGTATCCGTTTCTTCTCAGAAAAAAGAGCAGAGTGGTAGTCAGGTTCAGCAGGAGGATGCTGCGGTAGTGGTAAATCCGCCCTTGGCTGCCCTGGCACCCTTGAAGAGGGATGGTGGGGAGCCGAATCAGAACCTGACACCCCTGTACGGAAGGAAATGGTTTCAGATTCTTGCTATACTTATTTTTGTCGGATTGATTGTTGCGATTATACTCAGGGTACGATCAGCGCGTTTTGCTGCAAATCCGGTGTTGCAGCGTCGTCAGGCAATGAAACATATTCTGGCTCTGCGATTAACAGAGATAGACAAGAGTCTTGCAGAAGGAGATGTCCGCGGTTTTCTTCTTTCCTGCCGGCAGGCTATTCAGGAACAGTATGGTCTTCTCTGGAAAACAGAGGCCGGAGCCATAACCAGTGCTGATTTACAGAGCAGGCTTCCTTCAGATTCTGTTCTGATAACTGTATTCAAGGCTGCAGATGAAAGTGTTTATGGTGGTCAGCTGCTCAGCCATGAGAGGATGGAGGAGTTGGCCCATGGTGTGAAAAAAGAACTGGAAGGATTATCATGAAACAGTCAGCCTCGGTAACAGTTTTAACTCTTGCCGTTCTTTTTACTCTGGTACTGGGATATGGGAGGGCCATTGCTCAGGATGATCAATCCCTGTTTCAAGATACTGTATCTGCCTATGACAGAGGGGATTATGAGGAGGCAATCAGGGGGTTTGAGGCCCTGGCTTCCAGTGGAGTCTCTGCCTCTCTGCTATATAACCTTGGTAACAGCTATGCCCGGGCGGGACAGAGTGGTCGAGCCATCCTTAACTATGAACGGGCTCTGCGACTGGCACCGGGTGATCCGGATATCCGAGCCAATCTGGAGCTTGTTCGTAAGGAAAAAGGGCTGTTTCAGAAAGAACAGCCTTTGGGCCAGCGTTTTATTGGAGCACTGGGGTTAAATCAGTGGACTGGTCTGGCTTCAGCGACTTTTGTGCTGCTGGCCCTGATTTTGCTGATACCTGACTTTCCCTGGTTGAAACCGTCGCTTCGTCACGGAATTGCTGCTGTGTCCCTGGTTGTAACAATAACAGCAGTGACAGGGGCTGTGGCACGATATCAGCACTGGTCTGATGCAGTGGTGGTGGTGCCGGATGCCCGGCTGCGGGTGTCACCCTTTGCAACAGCGGCATCCGTGGGAGTGATTCAGGAAGGGAGACTGTTGCGCCCCGGAAAGAATCACAATAACTTTGTCCTAGTAGTGGATGAAACTGGACGCAGTGGCTGGTTGGAACGGGAGGCTTTTGAGCCTATTTCCACTCATTGAGCTTTCTGGTGATAAAATCAATTACCTTCTGATGCTCCTCTTTCCCTTTCCCGGTCACCGTCATTGGAGCATCGAAGGCAAAATGGGTTGAGACCTCCGGGCGAATTTTACCAAGATCCTTGAGTATCTTTCCATTCGTCCAGGCGTCAGTCTTCAGAGCAAGGGGGAGTACCGGGACCCCTGCCTTCTGGGCCAGTTTTACCCCGATGCTGTTAAACTGTTTCGGGTCAAAGCGGGTTCCTCTGGTTGTCTGTGGAAAGACACACACGGATACTCCTTGATCCAGTCTCTTTCTCCCTTCACTAAACACAGTCTTTAGATCTTCTCTGGGGTTGGTCCTGCTAAGTGCGATTGGGTCGCGGGAGTGCATCACATGCTTGAACACCGGATACTCCAGCAGGCTTTTTTTTATAATAAAAGTTATGGGGCGCTCTTGGGCTATGATGGCCGGCAGGACCACCGTATCCATCATGCTTACATGATTGCCGACGATGACACAGGCACTGCTTAAACTCTGTAAATGCTCTACACCGCTTATAGATACCTTGAGTCCGGTTCTTTCAAGAGCCTGGAGTACCTTGAGGCTTGAAAGTCGCCAGGCATCGGTGTCGTATGTACCTTTTCGAGCTTTTCTACTGGAAACGTATATGTTTACAAGAAAGCTGGCGTAGAAGGAAAAAGACGGGAAGAGTCTTCCGAAAAAAGAGCTGGAGTCAGCGGTGGTTTGGTAATGGTAGTTTTTGTATTTTAATTGTTGCATGGCTCTGCCATTTACTGAGTATGAGTGCTGATAAAAAAATGACAACCACAGATTACCTTGAATATTCATTCTGAACAAGCAGAATACGATCTGATTCTCTGTCGTTTATCTGTTACGGGATAAGCTGATTTTTGTCCTGATGAATCGTTCAACGCTGGAATAGAGCGGTGCATAGGCACATGAGAACAGTAGAACCAGTGCAAATGCCAGAGGGGACTAGGGATGCCATTTATTGAAGGCCTTCATGAGAAGAGCTATGATTGTTCCATGGATCACTGCTGTCCGGTTAAGGAAATAGATACGGCCTGAAGAGCTGCTTTTGTGTATAGTATTGTTACCGCTAACAATCTAACATGAAAGGAGATTCAGGCCATGAGTCATAGTAACACGGTGCTT
>Ga0256840_1003037_pt1 | contig 13999 bp, 10 predicted proteins | sample 355202metaG_FD_185969 | JGI IMG/M metagenome (GOLD analysis project Ga0256840, IMG submission 185969) | Hydrothermal vent microbial communities from Mid Atlantic Ridge, Atlantic Ocean - 355-202 | ecosystem: Environmental > Aquatic > Marine > Hydrothermal vents | place: Atlantic Ocean: Mid...
CTTGGGGGGTAACTGTTATCTTGTGTTTTTTTAACTCTTGTTCCATTAACTTTATCCAGATTAAATGCAATAATCTGCGTTGATATAACTTTTTAACGGTTGAAAGCAGATTTTGACTGTCTTGCAAGTCAAAATCGTCATCTCCCAAAAAACTACTTTCTAGTTCGTCCAAATAGATGTAATCTCCATTAACCACGGCCACCACCCCCTGGGGATACGTGTGCCAATTACATCCACTAAAAATCATTAACCCCATCAAAAAGCACAAAATAAATAAGCAATTTTTCATTTTAAGTTATTCTTTATTTGATACATCTGCAAAAACTTTATTTTTCACCCTGACTTAAAATTGCCAAACAAATACTTAATTGTTTAAACAAGTTATAAACCAGCCATTCTGGGATAAAATGCAAATTTTTGTTTTTTGCAGTTGCGTTTTATTTGATGTCCCTGCAAAAAGTGTTTTGGGGAGAAATTGACAAATTTTAACTTATAAAAAACCAAATAATTTAATCTTGTTACAAGCAAACGGTTTTGTCAAAAAACACAGTTTTTGATTTTTTGCAGTTATGCCAAATAACCATTTTTTCAATTTATTTTTTAACTATGCCCTGTTAACCATCTTTTCAAACGCAACTGCGTATATTTTACTATTTGCAGTCGTTATGTTTTTTACTGGATCATAAAAGAGTATTTCGGCTTCTGCAAATTGTGATACTAGATCAATATATCCTTTATATTTTTTATTATCAAAATATCCATTGCTAATTATTTTTTTAATAACAAACTTAAACTTTTCAACGTCTTTGTTGCTTAATTTGTTTTTTTGGATAAAAAAATCGATCTCATTTTCAGTAATTTCCACCATTTCTTCCAAATATTCTTTTAATGAGCTGTAATACTTATATTCATCTATTAATTTTTTAATGTGAGCTACGCTTCCTCCTAGATATTTATAAATAAAAGCAATTTCTTCCAAAGTAAATAATTTTTTTGTGCTTAACCACGTTTTAATGTCTTGATAAGATAAGTGATCTATCAATTTGAAACTGCTTGTAACTTTCATCTTTGCATTATTGTAGATTTCATTTAAAAAGATAGTATTACTCGTTAAAATCAATACGTGCGATAGGTGAGTCTCTTTGGTTAAAGCAGCACAAAAGTTTAAAAATTCATTTAGTAACAATTTATCTCCATTGATATAAATATCTTGCAAGGATTGTATCTCATCAATTATAAAAATATTTTTTCTTTGTTCCTTTTGAAATTCTTCCAATAAATAATTAAATAGATTTTTTTTATTTTCTTTTATTTTTTTTAACGTTCTGGCTTCAAGTTTAAATAGGCCAAATAAATTATAACTTCTATTAAGTTCAGTTTGAGTTTCATTTTCGTCTTTTTCTTCCAAAATACTTTCAATAAAATTATTAAAACTTCCAACTAATGTTCTTCTAAAGTTTATGTATTTAATACTATACGCTCTCTTGGCAAAGAGATAATTTTCTATGATGTACTCGATCAAAGTCGTTTTGCCCGTGCTTTTAGGTCCATATACCCACAAAACTCTTTTGGGATTTGTGTTAAAATAATCTAAAAAAAATTCAATTTCTTTATCTCTATTGATAAAATCTTCACCTCTAAAATTTTTAATTATCATACCTGTTCTCCACTGCAGGACTCAAACGTAATTCAAAACGTTAGATAAAAAAACAGTGTTATCCAAAAGCAATGTTTTATTGAGACAATTTTCATTAAGCAATACACCTATAAAAACTTTGTTTTTTCCAGTTCGGTTTAAAATTGCAAAACAAACGTTTAATTATTTAAATTAGTTATAATCCAAGTTGTTGAGAGAAAAGGCAAATTTTTATTTTTGCAGTTACGTCTTAAAATAGTTGCACCTTATCCAGAATTTAAGAGTTGTTTTTGCAAAGAAATGATAATATTTTTAGTTTGAACCAAGACGTCTTTCTCTTTTTCTAGTTTGATTTTTACCTCTCCGCTCGGTAAAAGTTGAGCTTGTTGATTTTGAATCCAGGTTAGTAATTCTTGCAGTTCAAAGCTAAAACTTTGTTCCTCCCACTTCAGGATCAAGTATTCGCCTTGTAATTTGATTTTGTCTATGTTTAGCTTGCTTGCCTCTCTTTTAATTTGAATTAAGCCAATAAAATTGTTAAATTCTTCTGGAAAATGGCCATATCTATCTTTAATTTCGGCTAAAATGGGCTCTAGTTCTTTTTGGGCATCAGTAAGTAGCCAGTAGTAATTTATGCGCATTTTTTTGTCGGCAATAAACTCTTCAGGAATATAAGCAGGCAAGGGAATGTCCAATTCTGGCTCTTTATACGTGGTAACTTTTTCACCTTGCAACACTTTTATCTCTTGTTCAAGCATTTCCAAAAACATATCTAGCCCTACTTTGCCAATTTGTCCACTTTGGGCTTCTCCCAAAATATTGCCTGCCCCTCTTAACCGCAGATCTTCCATGGCTAATTTAAAGCCTGCTCCCAAGTAATCCAAAGACAAAATAACCTTAAGTCTTTTTTTGGCTTTTTCTGGTAAATTGCGCAAATTAGGCACTACAAAGTAAGCAAAGGCCTGCTCTTTAGAACGCCCAACCCGGCCCCGCAATTGGTACAGTTGTCCTAGGCCAAAAAGATGGGCATTATCCACGATCAAGGTATTGGCATTGGGAAAATCCAGCCCTGCTTCAATAATCGAAGTGCAGACCAAGACGTCTATTTCTTTTAAGTAAAACTTGTGCATAATTTCTTCCAGCTCCTTGCCTTTCATTTGACCGTGGGCCATTTCTACCTTGGCCTGAGGAGCCAGTTTTTGGACCAAGTCTTTGACTGCTGCCAGACCTTGGACCCGGTTGTAAACCCAAAAAACTTGACCTTGGCGCTTTAATTCAAATTCTACAATTTCCTTAAGTCTCAGGGGATCTCGTTCAATGAGATCCGTTTGGACTGGTTTTCTTTCTGGTGGTGGCGTTTCAATGACACTTAAACTCCTAATGCCGGATAAAGACAACTGTAAAGTGCGGGGAATAGGCGTAGCCGTTAAGGTTAAAACGTCAACTTCCTTGCGCAGTTGCTTTAATTTTTCCTTGTGCCGTACCCCAAAACGTTGCTCTTCGTCCAGAATAAGCAAAGATAGTTTGGGAATATCTACGTCCTTGGATAAAAGGCGGTGCGTTCCAATAATTACGTCTATCTGGGACCGTTTTAAATCATTTAAAATTTGTTTCTGTTTTGAAGTAGGAGTAAACCTGCTCAAAACCTCCACTCTAATCCCAAAAGGCTCCATTCTCTTTTTAAAGTTGTGATAGTGTTGCTCCGCCAAGACCGTAGTTGGACAGAGCACAGCCACCTGATAGCCATTACTTACGGCCCTAAAAGCCGCGCGCAAGGCAATTTCTGTTTTGCCAAAACCAACGTCTCCGCAGACCAGCCTGTCCATGGGCTGAGTTGATTCCATATCTTGCATAACCTCAGAAATGGCTTTGGCTTGATCTGGTGTTTCTTCAAAACCAAAACTGGCCTCAAAGTCGTAATAGTCGCCGTTTAATCCAGCATAAGCATGTCTTTTGGCTATCTTACGATAGGCATAGACTTGAACCAAGTCCTTGGCGATCTTGGCAATGTCTTTTCTGATCTTGGCCTTTAGATTTTTCCAACGAGTTCCTCCCAACCTATCTACAGGCGGAACGATTCCTTCTGGTCCTTTGTACTTTTGCAAAAGATTTATCTTTTCTACAGGAAGATAAAGTTTGTCGTTGTTGGCATAGGTTAAAAGCAGGTACTCCCCTTTGATCGAGCCAATTTGCAAGCTCTTTAATCCCTGAAAAATACCTACTCCATAACCCCGATGCACGATCAAGTCACCTTCGTCCAAATCGTCGTACTGCTTTAACCCAACAAACTTTCTGGACCTGACTTTTTTTCCCCCACCAGCAAATAAATCTCCGCTTAAAATAAGACTGTTATCCCATTTTAAACGATAACCCCCTCCAACAGGAGCTAAAAGGGTAAAAAGTCCTTTGGTTCGAAATTGATAGGTCATCTTAGGAGCTGCACCTAAGACGTCGTCAAGGATAAATCTAAACTTTTCTCTGGCCTGTTCAGAGTTAAAACTGAAAATAATCTGTTGATACTCGTCCAACCACTTGGGCAAGTATTTTTTCAAACTGGAAATAGGACGCATTTTTTCTTGAGGACTCCAAAACAAGTCCTCGTAGTTAGTTATTTTTTCTTCTTCTAGGTTGATGCCAGGGACTGAAGAAGGTATAAAGGTAAAAAAAATTTTTTTAAACTTGCTTAAATTAACTTTAAGTTCGTTAATTTGATAAAAAAGATAAACGTAAGGCAAATTATCTCGCTTACAAAGGTCTAATAACTTTTGTTCACTGTTTTGCAAGTCAATAAAAAAATCTTCAGCAAAAGAAATGGCCAATAAGGGACGATCAAACCAGTCCAAGATAGAAATTAAATCTTTTGCAAACAAACCGTAAAAATGAGCTTGTTCTTCTTGTAATGTAATAAAATCTGCCTTTAATTCACCAGTCCGTTGCAATTCTTGCAAACGTGGAGTTTGACTTAGGCCAAGTTGATAGGGAATAACTAAAGCGGATTGAATAGACTCAATGGACTTTTGACTAATGGGTTCAAATAGACGAACGTCTTCAATAAGATCGCCAAATAAAGATATTCTAATGGGATTAGTTAGCTGAGGAGAATAAATGTCTAAGATATCCCCGCGCAAAGAAAAATCTCCAGGCTCACTGACCTGCAAAACGCGCTGATATCCTGCTTCAATCAAACTATTGGTTATAGCGTCTAGATCTATTTCTTCGCCTGGTTCAAACCTGAGTACCTTTTGCCTGAAAAAGTTTTTGTCAGGGATCCGCCAAAACAAAAAAGAGTGCGGGATAAAAATCAGTTTTGTTTTGGACTCAAGACTCAAACGAAAAAAACATTGATTTAACTGAACCCAAAAATTTTTTTCCCCACCCTTAAAGTCAGGAAAATAAACTATTTCTTGTTCCGGATAAAACAATTTGGCCAAGGCCAAGTACTCTTGCACGTTTTCTTTATAGATAAAAATAACCGGTTGATCTTTTTTCCGGCTAAACCACGAGCAGACTTTTAGTTGAGATGCACATCCACTTTTGTGAACGTAAACTTCACTTTTTTCTCTTAAAAGGGATTCAAGCTTAACCAACATCTCTCGTTTTTAACCTTTGGTGAAGAAATAAAATCTTGTCTAACTATTTTTTATTATTGTTTAACGTCGTAAGTATTCTTACTTAGCAATCAGAAAATTTTTTTGGCGACTATAGAGAGGAATGACTAGATGGTCAATGTTCAATCTGTGACCATTGGTCTGGGATCAGTGTCTGTCCTGAGTGATCTGAAAGCAATGAGCAGAAAATTTTAGAGGTTGTAAAGGTTGTAGAAGTCGTAACTGCAAAAAATAAAAAATCTGCGTTTTCTCTCCCCAAGTTGGCTTATAACTTATGAACGTTCGTTTTACGATTTTAAGCCGAACTTGAAAAAACTCTTTTTTGGTTGGAATTGACAAACGTTAAAAGGTAAGAAACAAATAATTTTAGAAAGTTACAAGAGGAGGGTTTAAAAAACGCAATTTTTGACTTTTTGTAGTTACGTCTTAAAAATAAACTTTTGCCTCACAATTCGCTTTAACTGACCGTTATTTCGCTAAGTTCCATAGCGGCTGGTTGAGCTTGGTCGTTAGTGCTTAAAAACAAACCAGGTGCCTAATCGTCCAAAAGAAGACAACTTAAAATTTGTTTTTTGTAAATTTGGTGGAGGCGGCGGGAGTTGAACCCGCGTCCGGGAATGTTCGGTCCAAGGCTTCTACAGGCTTAGGTTGGGTTTTGTTTCTTACCTCTGGATTTGCCCCCAACCAGGCGTCCAGAGGCCAGCCTGAAAAAGTTTCATCAGTAACCTCTCAGGCAAAGGTTACTGACTAGCCTGATTTGTTTTTCGCCCTTATTCTCCCCTCAGGCTAGGGAGAATAAAGACGTGGCCTTTAATTAAGCGGCCAATGCGTATTCGTAATTATCTTCGGCATTTGTACTTTTGCTGCGTGTTTTACGAGGACCTCGCAGCACCTCGGCCTGCAACCTTGGCCTCAACCATCCCCGTCGAAGCCGTTTCGCCCCCTGCATTAAGGGCTCTATTTTCAAATCATATAATTATTTTTTCTTGGATTGGCAAGTTTTTTGTTTTAGCCTTATTGGGATGAGTTCTCCTTTAAACTTTACGGACATAGAATAATTTTTTACTTTTTTGGGGAATTATTTTTTTTACATTTTTGGTTTTTAGACACAACTGCAAAAAGTCAAAAACTGTGTTTTTTGACAAAACCTTTTACTTGTAATAAGCTGAAATTATTTGGCTTTTTATACGTTAAACTTTGTCAATTTCTCCCAAAATAACTTTTTGCAGGGGCGTCTTTTTATGACGTAACTGCAAAGAATAAAAATTTGCGTTTTTTTCAATGAGTTTGGTTGCAACTTGTTTAAATAATTGAATTTTTATTTTTCGATTTTAAGACAAACTGATAAAAACAAAGTTTTTGCAGGCACGTCTTTAAATTGTCTTATTTTTGTATGTTTGGTTTTTGATTGATTTGTTATCTAAAGCGTGGCGCTAGTTTTAGTTGTCTGCCCAATTGGATTTTGCTTGGAGTGATAATGGCTTGAAAGGAATAGACTTGCACTCCTGCGTCAATGGCCTGCCAAAAAAGTTGGGCAAACTGTTTGTCTATAAAGTCCGCTGGTCCAAAGCATTTGCCATCAGGCCGTTGAATCAAATAAAAACAGGCTGCTTTTTGTCCTTGTTTAACCAAGTGGATCAACTTTGCCAAGTGCTCTCTGGCTCTTTGGCTTGGCGCATCTGGAAAATAGGCAATGTCGTCTTCTACTAGAGTAACGTTTTTGGCCTCAATCCACAAACTGCCATGGACACCGTCAAGTTTGGCGTCTATTCTGTGCTGGCCCAATTTGACTTCAGGCTGAAAATAGGAATAATTGGTCCATTCGTAAATGAGCTGGTGCTCCCAAATAAGTTTTAACATTTTATTGGGAATACTCGTATTTACTCCTACCCAAAAATTATTTACTTTTATTAGCTCCAGGGTAAAGGGGAGCTTGCGTTTGGGATTGGTGGCTGGGGAAAGGAGCACGGTATTATTGGTTTTGAGCAGGCCAAGCATGGAACCAGAGTTGTTGGTATGGGCTAAGATGGTTTTATCTTGTTTTTTGGCCACAATGGTAAAACGTTTGACTCGGGCTTGAAATTTGGCTTGAATACAATTTGAGGGCAATTTAATAGATACACTCATACGTTATGGATAACAGGAGGCGAAAAAAATGTCTAATCATCTTTGGCTTGGTTGTGGGGATATCCACGAAGATTTTGGTAAGGTTTTAAGTTTGCCTGAACTAAATCAGGCAGATGGTATTTTGATCGCAGGAGATCTTACCAACAGGCCTTGTGTAGAAAAAACTAGAGGTTTTTTATTGACTCTAAAAGAACGCTGTCCTAACGTTTGGGCTCAAATTGGAAATATGGACAGCTTTGAAATTGAAGAAGTTTTGGACGAACTAGGGATAAACGTCCACTTGCAAGTGGTGGAATTAATCCCTGACCTTTGTTTGGCCGGAGTAGGTTATTCTACGCCCACCCCTTTTAATACGCCTTCAGAAGTTTCAGAAAAGGCCATGGCAAAGTGGTTACAAGAATTAAAACCAAAGCTTAAGGATAAAAAACACGTTATTTTTATGACCCATACTCCACCTGTAAATACCAAATGTGATATAGTCTTGTCAGGGGCACACGTGGGCAGTCAGGCGGTAAGAGAGTTTGTTGAAGAGGTGCAGCCAGATATTTGTTTGACCGGACATATTCACGAATCCAAGGGCATTGATGAAATTGGCCAAACCTTGGTGGTTAATCCAGGTCCTGTTGGGCAGGGTGGATACGTGAAAATCTGGTATCGGGATCAACGCTTAGAAGTGGAGTTAAACTAAAAGTGATCTTTTATTCCTGGAACGTCAATGGATTTAGAGCCATTATCAAAAAAGGTTTTTGGAACTGGTTTTATAATGTCCAAGCAGACGTGATCTGTTTGCAGGAAACCAAGGTCCATCCTGATCAATTATCTCCAGAAGACCGGGAACCAAAAGGCTATATCGGGATTTGGAATTTTTCCAAAAAGAAAAAAGGCTATTCTGGGGTAGCTTGTTTTTGTAAACAAAAGCCCCTTGGTTTTAATCTGGGATTTCCTGACGGTAAATTTGGCGGGGAAGGACGTTTAATTACCTTGGAATATCCTGAATTTTATTTGTTAAACGTTTACTTTCCCAACGGTCAGATGAATGAACAAAGATTGGCTTTTAAATTGGCCTATTACGAACATTTTTTGCTTTACTGTCAAGAACTGCGCAAATCCAAGCCGTTGATTATTTGTGGAGATTTTAATACAGCGCACAAGGAAATAGATCTCAAAAATCCAAAACAAAATGAAAATAGATCTGGTTTTTTGCCAGAAGAACGCAAATGGCTGGATAAGTTTATTGCCCAAGGTTACGTAGATACCTTTAGAATGTTTGTCTCTGAAGGAGGGCACTATACTTGGTGGGATTACCGGTTTAAGGCTAGAGAAAGAAATGCAGGCTGGAGAATAGATTATTTTTTTGTTTCTGAAGAATTAAAGGACAGGGTAAAAAGAGCCTGGATTGAAGATAAAGTTTATGGCTCTGACCATTGTCCTGTAGGATTAGAGGTGTTGATTTAAAAAATTTTTTGTTTGTTTTACGCAAGCAAATTTTAGAGTTGAGGAGGAGATATGAAGGCAGAAGGTTTGGTCAACGTAGAGTCAAGAAAAATAGCAGCCAGTTTAGACGTGCTTCAGGCGCTAACAGGATTGGGGCTGGCTTTATTTATGTTTGCGCATACTTTGTTTGTCTTTAGCGTAGTGTTTGGTTCAAAGGTGTTTGACAGTTTGGCTGCCTTTTTTGAAAGTACTGGCTTGGCTCAAGCTGGGGGGGTAGGCCTTGGAGCTGTTTTTTTGTTGCACTTTATTTTGGCCGCTAGAAAAATACCTTTTACATCTCAAGAACAACGTATTTTTAAAAGACACGTATTGCAATTAAATCACTTAGATACGTGGTTGTGGTTAGTTCAAGTAATTAGTGGAATGATCATTTTGCTTTTGGGTAGTATTCATATATGGGTTATTTTAAACGATCTTCCCATTACTGCAATAAAATCCAAAACATTGGTTCAGCAAGGACTTTGGGTTTACTTTAATTTATTGTTTTTGTTTTGTGTTGCTTTACATCTAGGTATTGGTCTGTACCGGATAGGTGTAAAGTGGGGTTTTATTCTTAGAGCCAACAGGGGAAAGATGCAAAAAATAATGTGGGGAATTATTGGAATGTTGGTTGGTTTGGACCTGATTAGTTTGATTGCTTTTTATTTCTTTTAAAATTTTGGAAAAAAGTTTGAGGAGATTTTTATGGCGGAGATTATTTATACGGACTTTTTAAGCGTAGGCGCTGGTTTGGCTGGCGAAAGGGTGGCAGTAGAGGCTGCTTCAGCAGGATTTAAGTGTATCTGCCTTAGTTTGGTCCCAGCGCGAAGGTCTCATTCTTCAGCAGCTCAAGGTGGCATGCAGGCTGCTTTGGGCAATTGTATAAAAGGTGAGGGAGATAACCCCGAGATCCACTTTGAAGATACGGTCAAGGGTTCTGATTGGGGGTGTGATCAGGAAGTGGCTATGTTGTTTGCTAAAACTGCTCCTATTGCCATTAGACAGCTTGCTTATTGGGGGGTTCCTTGGAATAGAGTAGTGCCGGGAAAATCTATTTATTATAAAGGCGGCAAACAACTGGAAAAGGAAGAAAAGCAGGAAAAATGGGGCCTTATTACTGCGCGTGACTTTGGCGGGACAGCCAAGTGGCGGGCGTGTTATTGTTCTGACGGCACAGGTCATGCCATGCTTTATACTATGGATAGTATTGCCGTAAGCAAGGGAGTAGTTGTCCACGACCGGGTGGAAGCCTTGTCTTTGATCCACGATGGAGAAAATTGTTTGGGAGTAGTGGCTAGGTGCTTGCGCACAGGTAAGTTACGCGTTTATTTGGCTAAGGCGACTTTGATTGCTACTGGGGGATTTGGCAGAATTTATCGAGCTTCTACCAATGCCGTGATCAACGAAGGTGGAGGCTTAATTATTGCTTTAGATACTGGAATAGTGCCCCTAGGCAACATGGAGGCAGTTCAGTTCCATCCTACAGGCATAGTTCCTGGGGACATTTTAGTTACTGAAGGGTGTAGAGGTGATGGTGGTACTTTGCTTGACGTTAATGAAGAAAGATTTATGCACATCTATGAACCTGAAAAGGCAGAACTTGCTTCGCGGGACGTAGTTTCCAGGCGTATGGTTGAACACATGCGCAAAGGCCTAGGCGTAAAAAGTCCTTATGGAGAACACTTGTGGCTGGATATTAGACACTTGGGTGAAAAACACATTACGACCAAATTGCGTGAGGTTTATGACATTTGTATGAATTTTTTGGGAATAAATCCTGTCCATGAGCTTATCCCTGTCCGTCCAACTCAGCATTATAGTATGGGCGGGATCAGGACCAATAAATACGGTGAGGCTTACGGCTTAAAAGGTCTGTTTGCTGCAGGTGAGGCTGCCTGTTGGGACATGCACGGCTTTAATCGTTTGGGAGGAAATTCCTTGGCTGAAACGGTAGTGGCCGGAATGATCGTTGGGCAAAAAGTAGTAGAATTTTTAGAGTCTTGTCAGGTGAGTTTTAAAACCAGTTTGGTTGACCAGGAGTTAAAAAAACAGCAAGCAAAATTGCAAAGACTTGTCTCTGGCTCAGGTAAAGAAAACGTGTATGCAGTCCGTTCGGCTATGCAGGACATTTTAATGGACTATGTGGGTATTTTTAGAAACGAAAAAGACTTGCAACTGGCTGTAAATAAACTGGAAGAAGTTTTAGAACGGGCAAGAAACGTTAAGTTGCGTTCCAATGGTCTGGGGGCCAATGCAGAGCTGAGTCTGGCTAGCAAAATAGAAGGCATGGTTAAACTTGCCTTGTGTGTGGCTTATGGTGCTTTGGAGCGCAAGGAAAGCAGGGGCTCGCACGCCAGAGAAGACTTTCCCTATCGCAATGACCGTGATTGGTGGGTAAGGACACTTGCTTATTTTAAAGAGGACGCAACCTTGCCTGAGCTGAAATACGAACCAGCTACCAAAGAGGTTATTTTGCCGCCAGGTGATAGAGGTTATGGAGGGGCCAAGATTATTCCTTATGATTATCCCAAAGACAAACCACTACCCAATGAGAAATAAATAGAGAGGTATGAGATGGCTAGAATGTTACAAATCAGTATTTTTCGGTACAATCCTAATGATCCTGCTTCTAAACCACGTATGCAAACCTATTTTTTGGACGAAACGCCTAACTTAAACTTGTTTATTGCCTTAAATAGACTAAGGGAAGAGCAGGATCCTTCTTTAATCTTTGATTTTTGTTGTCGAGCAGCTATTTGTGGAGCTTGTGCGATGGTCATTAACGGCAAACCAGGTTTGGCTTGTAAGACCAAAACCAAGGATTTGCCCGAGCAAATTACTTTACTTCCCTTGCCAGGATTTAAGTTGATTGGAGATTTGGCCGTGGATACGGGAGTATGGTTTCGGCAGATGAACGAGAAGTTAGAGGCTTGGGTGCATCAAGACAAGGACTTTGATCCTCAAGCCGAAGAAGAGAGAATGGACAACCAGCTGGCTGAGCAGATTTACGAATTGGATCGGTGTATTGAGTGTGGCTGTTGTATAGCTGCTTGTGCTACGGCTCAAATGCGGGATGATTTTTTGGGGGCAGTTGGTTTAAATAGAATTGGCAGGTTTATGGTGGATCCCAGGGATAAACGTAAGGACAAGGATTATTTTGAGCTTATTGGCACAGACCAGGGAATTTTTGGCTGTATGGGACTGCTGGCCTGTGAGGACGTGTGTCCCAAAAACATTCCTTTGCAGGATCAATTGGGATATTTGCGGCGCAAAATGGGATTTTGGGCCGTAAAAAATTACTTGTTTTGGCGTAAAAAAGATAATGAGGACCTAAAATGAGGATAATAGATGCTAAAATTATTACGGAAAGTATAGCCAAACTTGTTGTTGAGGCTAATCTTTATTTGCCTGAAGATGTAAAGCAGGCCTTGGAAAGTGCTTTGCGCCAAGAGACAAGTCAATGCGGACGGGAGATTTTAAGTCAGCTCATTGAAAACTACAAATTGGCCGAACAAACAGGCTTGCCCTTATGTCAGGATACAGGGTTAGCTATTTTTTTTGTGGAATTGGGAGCTGAAGTCAAAGTAAATGGAAATTTAATGGAAGCTATAAATGCCGGGGTAAGGCAAGGATACGAACAGGGATTTTTACGTAAGTCTGTTTGTGACCCCTTTACTCGTAAAAATACGGGGGATAATACACCGGCCTTAATTCACGTAGATTTGGTCCCTGGTGAACAATTAAAAATAAAGTTTATGGCCAAAGGTGGGGGCAGTGAAAATATGTCCAGAGTAACTATGCTTGCCCCAGCTCAAGGATTTGCAGGGATAAAAGAATTTGTTTTAAAAAGAGTAGCTGAGGCTGGGCCAAACCCATGTCCCCCTATTATCGTAGGTGTTGGAATTGGAGGAAGTTTTGATTACGCACCAATTTTGGCGAAAAAGGCTTTATTTAGAAGACTAGATCGTTTCCATCCAGATCCCGATATAGCAGAAAAGGAAGCAGAACTTTTGCAAGCTATAAACGAATTAGGAATAGGACCTATGGGGCTTGGAGGAAAAACTACCTGTTTGGGCGTAAAAATTGAAATCCATCCCTGTCATATTGCATCTTTGCCCTTGGCTGTAAATATCCAGTGTCATTCGGCTCGGCATAAGGAGGTAATTATTTAATGAGTGAACACAGACTACAAACTCCCCTTACTGAAGAAGACGTTTTACAATTAAAGGCTGGGGATAAGGTTTTGCTTTCTGGTCTGATTTATACGGCTAGAGATGCAGCCCATCAAAGATTGATCCAGGCCATAGAACAGGGCAAAGAATTGCCCTTTCCTGTGCAAGGGGCAGTTATTTATTACGTAGGTCCTACGCCTGCTCCTCCAGGCAAGGTTATTGGTTCGGCCGGACCCACTACCAGTTATAGAATGGATAAGTACGCACCAAAGTTGTACGAATTAGGAGTTAAAGCCACCATTGGCAAAGGTAAGAGAAGTGAAGACGTAAAAAAAAGTATGCAAGTGTATAAGGCCGTGTACCTTGGAGCTACAGGGGGAGCTGGGGCCTTGCTTTCTTCTTGTATCAAGCAGGCCAAGGTTATTGCCTATCCCGAACTTGGGCCTGAGGCTATCAGGGTTCTTCAGGTGCAAGATTTTCCGCTTTTGGTCATAAATGATGTTTTTGGTCACGAGCTTTATGTTCAGCCAAAGATATAATTTGTGTTTTTGGTTTGTTGGGAGAGTAGCTATACTCTGAATTTTACATAAACGTTAGGTATAAAAAGTTGATGTTTACGAGTTCAAATTAATTTTAAATATTAAAAAATACGCCTCCAAAAAGTGTTTTTGGGAAAAATTAAAAAAAGTTTAACGTATAAAAAGTCAAATAATTACATCTTGTTACAAGCGAACGGTTTTGTTAAAAAGCACAATTTTTGTAGTTACGTCTTAAAAATTGATTTTTTCACAAAGTTTTCGTTTTCAGTTTAGCTTGTCAGCAAGAAAGACTTTTTTATTAGTAGTCATCAGTTAATCAATGCGGATAATATCTTTGCTTACCGACTTTGGCCTACGCGATCCATACGTAGCTGAAGTAAAAGCGCGGATTTTAAAAGATTTGCCTGAAGTTATGTTTTTGGACCTTTCTCACGAAATTGATTC
>Ga0256840_1003038_pt1 | contig 13990 bp, 10 predicted proteins | sample 355202metaG_FD_185969 | JGI IMG/M metagenome (GOLD analysis project Ga0256840, IMG submission 185969) | Hydrothermal vent microbial communities from Mid Atlantic Ridge, Atlantic Ocean - 355-202 | ecosystem: Environmental > Aquatic > Marine > Hydrothermal vents | place: Atlantic Ocean: Mid...
CCATGCAAGATAATATTCAAGCATTAAGTATTGATGAGAAAAGCTTGGTGAAGGTCATGAACTATGAATATGGTTTTGGGCATACTTTATTTAAAGTAATGGACAAAGACCCAAACCTCCTAAGTACAATCGAAAATAGTAAAGAGGGTAACTTACCAGCATGGGTGAGCAGAATACTATTTAAGCCAAATATGACATTGAATGCGACCTTCCCTGTCTTGAGAAAAGTTGGTCAAGATTCACTACTTACATCAAAAGAATTCGCCTTGAAGATTGAGAACAATGAGCCTGTTGAGATAAGAAAATCAATGATTAGGAATTATACGGGTACGATATTAGGAAAAGTGGGCATTGCTAATTTTAACCCATATATTGCACGTGTATTTGCTTTGGATGCCAAAATACATCTCTTTAATAAAACTGCCAATCAAACAAAACTGCCTACAACACTAAGCCACATCAGCAATCCATTTTATGATGATAAATTGGCTTATTATTCTGAAGACAGGAAAGCCATTTGTTTTGATGTTCCATTGCTTGAAAAGCGTAAAGATTATCGTTGTTTGAGAGTAAGATAGAGCAGGATATTTGTTAGCGTTATGCAAGCACACCCCCCCACTTTTACATGATGTTTATCTAAACATCATGTAAAAGTGGGGGGGTGTGCTTGGGGAAATATAATATACCGTCATTCCCGAATATTTTTATCGGGAATCTTTCTCGCTATAATAAAATCCTCATTTAAAGCATATGGGAATGACGACTTTATATTAGGGCTTTGAATATCAATTAATTAAGCTTAGAAGCCGACTTTCGATAATTCCCAGGCGCCATCCCTGTTATATCCCGAAATGCCGTATAAAAATTAGACTGCGACGTAAACCCTGTCGATAAGCCAATCGATAGCACCGATGATTTTGGCTCATCAATCAACATCCGCTTGGCTTCTGTAATGCGATATTCGCGGACCAACTGCGAGAAGCTTTTGCTAAATCGCGTATTGATCAACTCGGATAATTGATGTGTGCTGATGTCCATTTCTTCTGCTAACAAACTCAAGCTTAGCGTTTCTTGTGTGTAGAGTTTTTCTACTTCCATTAGTTGTCTTAGTTTGAGTTCTAACGCACTGCCGTCCACATTTTTTAATGTGCTGATGGTGTAAGCGGCTTGAGCGGCTTCGTTGACTTCGGTGCTGATGTTGGGGAAGCGCATAACGGTGAACGTGGCGACAATAAAAGTTAAGCCGATGAGAAGTGCGTAAGTGGTGTAAAAGAACGCATCGCTCACCAAGGGCAAAACTACGCCCAACAATAAAACCATTAAGGCGACAACAAACATCGCGCCTAATGCGACGATTTCTAATTTAAAGCGCTGGCGCTGCTCGCGTAATGAATAAACAATCATCGCTAACCAAAAGACATAACCCGTACCAATAAAAAATGCCAAAGGGAGCGCAATGTTGCGCGGTAAAAATAACCCAACCACCATCGGGATAGCGTGGAGTAATAGAGCAGGGTGGTAAGCGTTATCAACCTTTAAAACCTCGCGGCTAAAAAAGTAAAAGGCAGGTGCGACGGTAAATAGTAGCACCGTATAAAACGTAGTGTAGATAAAACTATTGTCGCCCAGTAAAAATTTATAATGAGAAAACTGTAAAAGCGCTAACCCAAACAACAGCACCAAGCCCGCAATGCGTGAGAGTAGTTTGCCTTGATATTCACTGCAATTAAGGTGTGTGACCGCAAGCAGTATAGCGCTAAAAATGGAAAAACCAATCAGTAATATAGTGATATTTTGTGCTATTGTTTGCATGTAATTTAGTCAGTAAGAGGCAGTTATCTGTCGCTATTATACGTATTTTCTCATTAGCATGATAACCTCTATTCCTGCATGAGTTATTTGAGAGTTAAATTAAAATAATGGAAGAAAAACCACAAGCTCATGTGCCTCAGTTTGCACCATTAGGCTTAAAATTTAAACACCCTTGGCGGCCTGAGCAACAACGTGTTTTAAATCATTTAGAACATTATCATGATGATAATCGTATTCATATTGTTGCAGCGCCAGGTGCAGGTAAAACGGTGATTGGGCTAGAGATATTTAATCGTTATCGGTTTAAAACATTAGCAATTTCTCCCACTAGAATTGTACGAAATCAGTGGATAGAGCGCCTCTTAGCTTTTCTTCCTGAGAGTAGTAGTACGCCTGACTGGTGTAGCACGAAGCTAGATTCACCACAGTTATTTACCGCAATCACCTATCAAGGTTTATTTAGCTTTGATAAAAGAATTGAGGAAGCCACCGAAGACGATATTGATAAAAATATTGATAAAGAATATGAGAGCATTGTCCATTGGTTTAAAGAGCATGATATTCGTCTGCTTATTCTTGATGAAGCTCACCACCTAAAAGCAGCATGGTGGAAAGTGTTAATGAAGCTTGTTGAGCAATCAAAAGATCTCATTATTGTTAGCTTAACGGCAACGCCACCTTATGATTCGAATGCTACAGAATGGACGCGTTATCAAAAACTTTGTGGACCTGTGGATGAAGAAATTAGTATTCCCGAATTAGTGAGGTCTAACTCTCTTTGTCCGCATCAAGATTATATCTGGATGGTGAAAACAGATGATAAAAATATCACTTCACTTAAGCGCCAGCAAGCAAATCTAGCCCGATTTATTGAAAGCCTTAATACTAATTTTGAGTTGCTTTATTTATTGCAATTACACGATTGGTTAGAACCTGATGCGGTGATTAGGCAAAGGGTTATTTTATATAATCTTGATGAATGCTTCGCTCTTTTAGGCTTACTCAAACAACACCAAAAAGAATTACCGGAGCATTTATTATCATTACTGGATATTACAGAAGATGACATAAATCCCATGAGTACGTTTGCTTGGGAAAATTTATTGCAGAGTTTTTTGGAAGGTTCTCATTACCCTTCGGCAGAGCCTGTAACTGACTTTAGGGAAACACTCTCAAGGCTACTAAAAGGAAAGTATTTCCTAAGATATGGCAAAGTTAGTCTGGATAATAGTCGTAAAAAACTTGAGGCATTTAACAAAACACAGGAGCGAATCAAAGCTTGTTTTGATATTGCTACTGTTGAATATCAGGCGAGGCAAGAATGGAGTCGAATAGTCGTGCTTGCTGATTATATTCATGATGAAAAATATCAACTCGCCCTTGATGGCTTGGAAGCCCCAACAGGCGCTTATCCTATTTTTCATTATTATATTCATCATTTAGAGGATGCTTTGGCTGCAAAAACGGCGTTGCTAACGGGGCGTTTATCCATTATTCACCAAGATTTATTAGCGCAGTTATCTGATTATTTTCCCTCCACGCTCACCATCAAAAGAAAACCTTATTCTGAAAATAAAAACTTTGTTGTACTTAATATTTCCAGTGAATATGTTTCTGCAGCTTTCACGAAGTTACATAAACAGGGTGATTTGCTATTCCTCATTGGCACGCGCGCATTACTGGGTGAAGGCTGGGATGCGCCACATGTAAATTCACTGATACTTGCCACACAAACAGGCGCCTATGTTTCCAGCAATCAAGTACGCGGAAGGGCAATTCGTATCAATTTGAATGATGACTTTAAGACGGCAAGCATCTGGCATATCGTGGCTGTATCACCACTGTTAGAATACAATGAATTCATCCTAAAAGACTTGCACAGGCGTTTTAAAACTTTTGCAGGAATACATGCAGATGAGCTGCGCATTGAATCAGGTATTGAGCGTCTCGCCATTAGCAGTGATAGTTTGAGTCAGCAAGATGAGCAAATGAAATCAGACATTATTAAACGCTCAAATAAAAAAGCCATTAAGCGCCATCAAGATGATATTTTTAATTTGCAAGCGCGTTGGCAGAATGCACTTGAGATGGTAGAAAAACATGTTTTTCAAACTGGCTTGCAAATTAAAGTAGATAAAGAGAATACAAGAAATACCCTATCTCAATATGTTGCACAGCTTGAAAAAAGCCAGATTAATGCTTTGCGTAAACGACTTAAAACTAAAAGCTTGTTAACAACAGGCGCATTGGCATATGTCGCAGTTGCCAGCCCTTTTGTGATGATGAACTCATTTGGGATTACAGCCATGCCTTCTTTATTAGTAGCTGGTATCAGCCCTTTACTTTTAGCGCTGTTTTTTAGAAATAAAAGCAATAAAACAAAAATCACTTCATCCATAAAGGCCGACTATTTACCCTTGGCATTTGCTCAAGTCACATTAAGTGCATTGCAAGAAATTGGCATGATACAAACAAAAGATGGCTCTGAAAAAAATAATATTCAGATTAGCCAAATTGAAAAAGGTTATTTTCGTTTTTCTTTAAATGATTTTACTCGCAAGGAAGATGATATATTTCTCACTGCACTCAGTCAGCTATTAGAACCCATCCAGCAGCCACGTTATTTGATAGCGTTAAATAAAGAACCACAATCTGGAGACATATTCCCTGTTCCTCATTATCTTGGTAATAAGAAAGGTAATGCCAATGCATTTTTGGATGCGTGGAAATCCATATTGCCTGAATTCCCTGGTGTTCAGCTTTTTTCTACCTCAAGTACGTTAGGTCGAGAGTATTTATTAAAAGCACGGGCAGCAAACTATAGCGAACAAGAGCCTGATACAATTCGCCTTATTGAGCGTTGGGAATAAAGCATGAATTGCCCACAATGTAGTTCTGAAATAATTTTAAAATCTTCTTTGGCGGCATTGGTGAGTTGTTATCACTGTGCATCGAGTTTGTTAATTGAACCGACAGGGCTTAAGCTAAGTGATATAAAATCAGATGTTCAGAGTAAAAGCTCTTTGGTTGCGCAAGGGCATGATTTTATTTGGAGAAATCAGTTGTTTCAGCCGCAAGGCTTTGTTCAACTGCAGTATGCAGAAGGTTATCGTAAAGAATGGTGGGTGCTGGATAATCAAAAAAATACATTCTGGTTAAGCGAGGAGGATGAAAACTTTTTTCTATTGCAAGATAAAAGCCTCGATGAAAACGTGCCACCTTGGCTAACATTACAAGTAAATACTCAGCTTCAACTGGCAGGAAAATCTTGGCTGGTAACAGAAAAACAAAAATATCAATACAATGGTTTTCAAGGGCAACTGCCTTATCTTCCTAATTTAACAAATGCTCTGTTTTATACTTATTTAACAGGAGAGAATGCGGAGACCATGATGCTCATCTTTGAGGATGAGACGATATATTGCAGACAAGGTTATTGGCTTGATCCCTTTGAGATTGAGGTGTCAGCATGAAGCAAACCTTGGTCAATATAGACTCAATATCGTGTAAGAATTGTGGGGTCAGTATTCCTTTTTTGGGGAATACTTTTCGCTCTAAAAATCTTTGTTGCGCTTACTGTGGAACGATAATGGATAGTAAAAATGAGTTTAAAGCTTTGTACACTTTTACTCATATCCAAAAGTCAAACACCCCTTTATCTATTGGAATGCAGGGAGAAATTCAAAATGTGAGTTTTACTATTACAGGGTATATTGCCTACAAATATAGAGAAAAAGAGTGGATGCACTTTCAGCTTTATTCCCCCACACATGGTTATGCCTTATTAATCCGTAAAGATAACCGTTACCTATTTTTACGCAAAACATATCATTTGCCAGATAAAAACTTATGGACTTTGAAGCAAGGTGATAGTTTTAGCGCACAGCAAAAATCCTTTCAGGTTAAAAGTTTTTATATGGCTGAGGTTTTTTATGCCGCAGGAAATTTAATAACATCAATACATCAATCAAAACGTAGTAAACAATGCTTTTCACAATCAGGAAAACAATGGTTCTTATCAATACAAAGAAAGGATATTGTTGAATATTATAGTGGATACGAAATACCTGATGAGATGCTTGAAAAGTCTTTCACGTAAGTATGTATCGTGTAAAAGTGGGGGGGTGTGCTTTACTCATACCTTTAGATAAAGTTTTGATGGTTGTTTGAATGAATATAATTGATATTTTAATCCCGCTGTATCTGTTGATTACTTTGGGTTTTTTCTTGAAGAAGTACCAATTCCCTAGCAACGAATTTTGGCCGGGCATGGAGACGATGATTTACTTTATCTTATTTCCTATCTTGGTTTTTGTCGCAATTTTAAAAGCACCTATGGAGATTTCCTTGTTCGCCAAGCTTGCGATACTGACATTAATTCCTGTCGTACTCTCTGGCTTGTTGCAGTATGCAGGTTTTTTATCGCCCAGTATGAGTCGGGCGACTTTTTCCTCCATGTTCCAAGGTGCAGTGAGAAATAATACAACAATCTCGTTAATTATAGTGGCATGGTTGGTGCCAGATACAGGCTTGGCGATGATAGCGGTGATTGTACTGATTATGGTTCCTTTTAATAACGTAACGTCTGTGTTGGTCTTGTTGCATTATGGTAAGGAAGGAAATACACAAGAAAACTCAACATCCTTGTGGAAGGGCGTAGTTAAAAACCCACTGATTATTGCTAGTGCATCGGGTTTAGCTTTGAATACTTTTGGTTTGAAATTACCCGACCCTTTATTAAACACCGCAGAGTTTTTAGGACGTAGCGCCTTGCCTTTTGGTTTGCTTGCGGTTGGGGCGGGGCTAAAGTTTGGTTCTTTTTTTGATAATAAATTAGCCATTTTATTATCAAGCGTGGGTAAGTTGGTTATCACGCCTGCAGTGACCTATGGGCTTTGTATTTGGTTGAATGTGGAAACAGATATTGCAAAAGTCGTTATAATATTTAGTGCAATGCCTACGGCAATATCATCTTATATTCTTGCTAAACAAATGGGCGGTGATGCCGATGGAATGGCTCAAATTATTACCTTTCAAATTATAGCGGCGGCGCTGACCTTGCCAATAATTTTATTGATTGCGCAGAGTTATTAAACGATTTATGAAACTCAATAAGTCACTTGCATTTCTTGCAATAATACTTGTTAGCAGTGCTTTGTTTGCCACTTACTTTTTGGCAAAAAATAATGCACGAAATAAATTACAACAAGCTGTAGCAATGCAATTACAACAAGTGGTCAATGAGCTAGAAATTATACTCGAACGCCATGCCTATCTACCCGCTTTGATAGCAGATGACAGAGCCATAATTGATTTTATGGATTCGCAAATTAACCCAAAAAATACAGAAGATGATGAAGATACAGAGGCGCAGCTATCACGTATTAATACATCTCTAGAGCTTACTGCAAATACATCGGGTGCATCGTCAATATTTTTGATGCGACTGGATGGTACAACGGTTGCCTCAAGTAATTGGTTTTCCCTTCATTCATTTATAGGTAAGAATTTTGCTTTTCGCCCTTATTTTCAGCAAGCGAAGCAAAATATTCTAGGTCGATATTATGGGGTTGATGCTATTTCAGGTGAGCGTGGTTACTTTTTTGCTCGTGCCATCCATAATCATGAAAAGATGGTGGGTGTTGTGGTAGTAAAGGTCGCAATGGATGATATTGAGTTTACATGGGGCGTGGGTTCGATGGGTTTTATGGTGACGGATAAGCAAGGAGTGATCTTTTTGTCTAGTCAAGACCGCTGGAATCTACATTCATTATTGCCATTATCAGATGAACAGAAAAAGTTGATTTTAGTGACTCATCGTTATGGAAAAAGGAATATAAAAGCAATTGACGATAGTGTTGTCTACTTTAATCAACAGAGTTTTCAATTCGTCAAAATCAATAATAAAAGCTATGAAATGCTCAGTAAGAATATGATTCTTGCTGATTGGGATGTCCATGTTTTGGCAGACCATTCTTCGATGAAAAAAACAATCTTTAATACGATGATTGTTAGTTCGTTACTGTTACTTTTATTAATTTCCTTGGCGATGGTTTTGTATCGGGCGCAACAACAGCGAAAAAAATACCTATTAAAAATTACCGAAGAGCTAGAAAGAAAAGTAGTCGAGAGAACCAAAGCCTTAAAACAATCACAAGAAGATTTAATCCAAGCCGCTAAAATGGCAGCACTGGGGCAGTTGTCAGCGGGTATTACGCATGAAATAAATAATCCTTTAACCGCAATTCGTACATATGCGGATAACGCACAGCAGTTTCTATATAAAGATCAGTTGGATATGGTGGGATCAAACCTTAAAGAAATTACCACGCTGACCGAAAGCATGGCAGCAATTACTAAGCAATTAAAGTCGTTCTCACGAAAAAGTAAAGGTCAGTTTACGCCCGTACTATTGGGGCAAGCCATTGATAATGCGCTTTCGATAGTGCGCCCTAAAATTGTTAGTTCAAAGGTGATCTGTCATTGGGACATTCAAGGGCATGGCGCTAATAAGAGTGTACTAGCTGATGATATTTGGCTAGGGCAAATCCTAGTTAATTTGCTAACGAATGCAATTGCGGCAATACAGCTAAGAGATCCATCTAAGGAGAAAGGTGAGATTTGGATCAATGTAGTAAATCATACCTACTCTCAATTATGTGTTGAAGTGAGGGATAACGGCATTGGTATTGAGGAAAATACTCTGCCTCATATTTTTGAGCCATTTTTTACTACTAAACCATCATCAAAAGGCTTAGGCTTGGGGCTTTCGATTTCCTTTAATTTGGCAAAAGATATGAATGGTTCATTGGTTGCGCGCAATATTGAAAATGAAAGGGGGGCAAGTTTTATACTTTGCCTACCAGAGGCGCTCTAAAACTTATGGATAGCCCCATTATTTTATTAGTAGATGACGAAGCTTCGGTGCGTGATTCTACCGAACAATCACTACAACTGGCCGACTTGAAGGTTAAGACTTTTTCATCTGCCAAAGACACATTGCCGTATCTGACTACTAATTTTAATGGTGTTTTACTCACTGATATTCGTATGCCAGAAATGGATGGGCTAGAACTGATGCGAGCATCATTAAAAATAGATGCAAAACTCCCTGTGATTTTAATTAGCGGACATGCCGATGTAGAAACCGCCGTAAGCGTGATTCGTGAAGGCGCTTATGATGTGATCGAAAAACCTTTTTCAACAAGATTGCTGATTGACAAATTAAAACGTGCGGCAGATCAACGCCAACTCACCTTAGAAAATCGCGCACTAAAAGAAGAACTTGCCAGCCAAACACGGCTTGGCCCTCGCATCATCGGCAACGCACCTTCAATTAAACAACTCCGCAGTATGATTCGTCATATCGCCAATGCAGATGCAGATGTGTTGATCATGGGTGAAACTGGCACAGGCAAAGAATTAGTCGCACGCTCATTGCACGAGCAAAGTCTGCGGCGCGACCATAATTTTGTTGCCATCAACTGTGGCGCAATTCAAGAACAGTTGCTCAACAGTGAATTATTTGGGCATGAAGCAGGTGCGTTTACCGATGCTAGAACCAAACGTATCGGTAAGTTTGAGCACGCTAGCGGTGGTACACTATTTTTAGACGAGATAGAAAGCATGGCGATGACTACGCAAATCCCTTTATTGCGCGTATTGCAAGAACGTAGTATTGAGCGCTTGGGTTCAAACACATCGTTACCTTTGGATATTCGTGTACTTGCTGCTACTAAAGTTGATCTTAAAGAAGCGGCGGCACAAAAAGAATTTCGTGAAGATTTATATTACCGCTTGAATGTTGTGACTTTAGAATTGCCACCACTGCGAGAACGCCGTGAAGATATACCATTGTTGTTCCAGCATTTTGTTTTAGTTGCTGCTGCGCGTTGCGAAGCAGAAATGCCCGCGCTTGATTCTAAAGCGCTGCAAGTTTTGCTAGAGCATGATTGGCCTGGCAATATACGTGAATTAAGAAATATCGCAGAGCGTTATGTATTGTTAGGCGAGAGTTTTCATTTTGACTTATCAGCACTGATGCAAGCACAAAATAGCCCTGATGGTTTGACCTTGCCAGAGCAAGTATCATGTTTTGAGAAAACGCTGATTGAGCAAGCATTAGTACAGTACAAAGGTGATTTACAACAAGTAATGGAATCGTTAGGGCTGCCGCGAAAAACGCTCTCAGATAAAATGAAGAAATATCAATTGGAACGTAAGCGTTATATTAAATCTCATTAATAAACCCACGCCGACAGAAAGTATGATAAAGATAGCAAAGGATAGTATTGGCCTTTCTTTTTTGTGGATTAGGAAGAAAATATTAGTAACATTTCTACCTTTATTATTTAGTTCAATATTATCTGTAATGGCTTATTTAAACTATGGGGAGGAACACTTTATAAAGTTTTAATAGAATCTTGTTTTGCTTGTCTGAATATCCCGCTCTGTTTTGGTCGATTTGGTTATAATGCCTTTTTAGCCATATTTTGGTGAGTGATATTCAGCCGAGATCCGTCCTGAGCCATTGGCAGTTTCGGACCGAGCAAGTTTATATATGAGAAGTATGACACTGATAAAGCCAATAATACTCATCACTTTGTTGAAAGTACTAAGGTCATTAAACCAGCTGGATATTATTGTTAAGGTTTCCATAATTTAGTAATTGTAGCACTTCAACGAGTGCTGATATTTACCATGTATAAGTCTTCTCAAAAAGTATACATAAGAGGCGTTAATTCGCCCTGAGTTCTATAGTCATTGGCGGTTTTCCGCTAAAGCAGATTCTTATTTATTAAAAATAACCAAAACTCTGCGAGTTTACCCTACACTCTTGTTGTAATATCAATAATTTAGCCAAACCCCATTTCATTTATCTAAAAATGAAACTTATTGGCACGGTCTGTGCGTTGGGCATAATGAGTTCATAGTGGATAAATGAATTGTTCACATCTCAAACTAACAATAGTTAAAAATCACTTAAGGAGAGCTATTTCAATGAAAAAGACACTACTAGGTTTAACAGCAGCGGCAATCTTGTCGTTCACTGTGGCAGTACAAGCTGCACCGATCAAATTAAAGTTTTCACACGTTGTTGCTGAGAATACGCCAAAAGGACAAATGGCGATTGAGTTTAAAAAATTGGTTGATGAGCGCTTAAAAGGAAAGGTTGAAGTAGAAATATACCCAAATGGTCAGTTATTTGGTGATAATAAAGTGCTTGAGGCATTGTTACTGGGCGATGTTCAGCTTGCATCTCCATCACTTTCTAAATTTAAAAAGTACACTAAAAAGCTACAGATTTTTGATCTACCATTTTTGTTTAATGATATGGCGGCGGCTGAGCGTTTTCAGTCAAGCGATGCAGGTCAGGCGTTGTTAAAGTCTGTTGAGAAGAAAGGTTTAATAGGATTAGGCTACATGCACAACGGTATGAAGCAGATGTCTGCCTCTAAGCCATTGCACGTTCCTGCTGATGCGAAAGGCTTAAAATTCCGCATTATGTCATCAGATGTGTTGTCGGCTCAATTTAAAGCCGTGGGTGCAACGCCACTTAAAAAGCCTTACTCAGAAGTATTTACACTGTTACAAACTAAGGCAATTGATGGTCAGGAAAATACTTGGTCAAATATTCATTCTAAGAAATTCTACGAAGTACAAGATAACATCACTTCATCAGATCACGGTCTTTTAGATTACATGGTGGTAACATCTGCTGAATTTTGGAATGGTTTAGATGCTGATATTCGTACAGAGCTAAAGAAAGCATTAGATGAAGCTGTTGCGCTGGGTAATAAAGTTGCGGCTGAAAAATCACAAAGCGATAAGCAAGCAATCATCGATAGCAAACGTACTAACGTGATCGAGCTTACAAAAGAAGAGCGTCAACAATGGGCAGATGCAATGAAGCCTGTTTGGAAAGAGTTTGAAGATATCGTAGGTAAAGACTTATTAGCAGCAGCAATTGCAGCTAACAAAGAATAATCAGTGATTATTCACTAGAACAACAAAGCGCTCTCCGAAAGGAGGGCGTTTTTTTAATTACACATGAAAGCAACCTGCGCAGAGGTTTAAATGTTTGGCAATTTCATCAATAAGTTTGAAGAGAACTTTCTCTCTTTATTATTAGTGGGCATGACCCTGCTAGTTTTTTCTGAAGTGGTTTTACGCTTCGGTTTTAATACCGGTATCGATTGGTCGCAAGAAGTGACGCTATATATGATGGCGTGGTTTGTACTGTTTGGTGCATCTTACGGTGTTAAAGTTGGGGCGCACATCGGTGTAGATAGTTTTGTAAAACTTTTTCCTAAAAGAATACGCCAAACATTGGGTGTGTTGTCGGTTGCTATTTGCATTGCTTACTGCGTAATTTTTATGGTGGGTGCTTGGAACTATCTGGCTAAACTTAAAAAAATAAATATACAAATGGAAGACCTAGAGATTCAACGTTGGATGTCTGAAAGCATTATTTTTCTAGGCTTTATTTTTTTGATTTTTCGATTTTTACAACTATTAATTAAAATATTTAAAGGGGAAGCTGAAGGTTTTTCTCATATTGACGAAGCAGAAGAAAGTCTTGAACTTGCGGCACAGATTAGAGAAGAAGAGTCATCAACTATAGAGAACTCAATAGATGGAGGTGCCAAGTAATGGAGTCTTACGTTATCCCTGTACTATTTTTTTTACTTTTCTTTGGCATGATGATTGGTGTGCCTGTTGCGGTATCGTTGGGCTTCTCAAGTGTTGTCACGATCCTTCTTTTTGCGGATGATTCACTAGCATCTATCGCTTTGAAACTATTTGAAGCATTATCAGAACATTACACATTTTTAGCCATTCCCTTCTTTATATTATCCTCAGCATTTTTATCTACAGGCGGTGTTGCACGGCGAATAATTGATTTCGCGATTGATGTCGTTGGACATATTCGTGGTGGCTTGGCTATGGCTGGTGTTTTGGCGTGTATGTTATTTGCGGCAGTATCAGGTTCATCCCCTGCAACCGTAGCGGCGATTGGTGCAATTGTTATCGTGGGTATGACGCGTGTTGGTTATCCTGAAAAATTTGCTGCTGGTGTAATCAGTACAGCAGGTACTTTAGGTATATTGATTCCTCCTTCAATCGTAATGTTGGTTTACGCGGCGGCAACGGAAGTTTCTGCGGCACGTATGTTTATGGCTGGTATGGCTCCAGGTATTTTGATGGGCGTATTTTTGATGATTGCGATTTATATTTATGCGCGCATCAAAGGTTTACCGTCATCACCTTTCCCAGGCTTTAAAAAGATTTTCAAATCAGGCTTGGTTGCTCTCGGTGGATTGATGCTAATCTTCATTGTGCTGGGCGCAATTTATGGTGGGATAGCCAGTCCAACAGAAGCGGCAGCGGTTGCGTGTGTATATGCATTTTTCGTTGCAGTATTTGGTTATCGTGATATTGGGCCATTAAAAAACACACCTTGGAAAAAAGAGGGTGAAAGTACAGGTGGAGCAATTTCAAGAAACACTATTCAAATGGCAGCAGCGCTTCCAAAAAGTTTCTTTGATAAAGAGGTGCGGAAAGTTATTTTAGATGCCTCAAAAGTTTCTATTATGTTGTTGTTCGTTATTGGTAATGCAATTTTATTTGCGCACGTTTTAACGACGGAGCGAATCCCGCACCATATTGCAGAGATTATTATTCAATGGGGTTTGCCAGCGTGGGGTTTTTTGCTGGTTGTAAACGTATTGTTATTAGTGGCAGGAAATTTCATGGAGCCATCGGCAATCTTGCTTATCATGGCGCCAATACTTTTCCCTATCGCCACGCAGTTGGGTATTGACCCGATTCACCTTGGTATAATTATGGTGGTGAATATGGAAATAGGCATGATAACGCCGCCCGTGGGGCTGAACTTGTTTGTCATATCGGGCATAACCAATAAGAGCATGGGTTGGGCGATTAGTGCTTCATTACCGTGGTTGTTATTTTTGTTGATGTTCTTAATGTTGATAACCTTTGTGCCGCAAATATCCTTATTTGTGCCAGAGATGTTTGATAAATTACACGGCTACAAATAAACGAGTAACAAATAAGTTGCACAGCTCACCTCTAGGGCGCGAAATTCCTGCGTTGGAAAATCATCACTAGCAGTAGCAAGCTCAGATTTTCTGCCTTGGACTTGCGCGCCCTAGAG